>ERZ887942.1309-NODE-1309-length-17509-cov-6.465166_pt1 | contig 17509 bp, 12 predicted proteins | sample MGYA00521099_ERZ887942 | MGnify/ENA primary metagenome ERZ887942 (study PRJEB32303, sample SAMEA104408605) | aquatic metagenome | biome: Brackish water; feature: Pelagic; material: water | place: Baltic Sea | collected 2014-06-07T06:48:00 | depth 16,251 m ...
TTGAATGCCGAGTAGACATCTTTGAACTGGTTGAGTCCTCTGCCCTGTTGGATCTCCGATAGTTTTACTGCTGTCGCATACGCCGCCGCAATGGCGGGATCTTGGGCAAACACCCTCGGATTGCTCCGAGCAAGTTTGATCACGGAGTTAAAGTCCGGCGGAATTCGGTTCATTCGAACGCGAATCTCCCGAGCAAGGAATCCCGGCTGTTCGGTCATTTCATAGGCCTTGGAATAGAGGGCGGCAGCCTTGTCATACTCTTTCCGCTTCTCGCGAAGCGTCGCGACGAGATTTATCAGTGGAAGATTCTTGGGGGATCGATTCAACCCCGCCTGACCGACTTGAATCGCCTTGCCACCTTGACTCAGCCGAGTGTCAAGAAGACTGGCAAGTCTGATCGACGCATCTGGAATGTCAGCCCGGATGCCGATGAATTGCTCCAGCTCGGAAACTGCGGTTTCATATTCGAAGTTTCGGACAAGGAATTGCACGAGCGCAAGCCGAATCCGCCAATCTCTCTGTTCAAAAGCGATGGCTCGCCGATAGCTCAACGTCGCCTCTTCAAGCACTTCCTTCATGGCGTCCGGATCGGTCATCGTGGTGAGTTGCAATTGGAGCGCATCCGCACGAAGCAATGGCGCTTCCGCCTGAGCGTCAGGCATCGACGCCGCGGAATCGGCAAGCGAAATCGTCTCTTCGATCTGCTTGACAGCGCCTTGACGATCACCGAAAGACTTCCACATTTGAGTTGCCTTGGCGAACGCAAGCCGCCCAAGAACAATCTGCTCACCGTAGTTCGCTGACGCTCGATCAACGTATTCCTCGATGCGCGACTCGGCCTTCTCGATTTGGTCTTCCGCGAGATAGGCCGTGACAAGATCTCTGGCGACCAAGCGAATAATACTGCGGGCTGATCCTGCGGATTCAAGACGCGCCAGAAGCGCTTCCTGATAGGGAATTGCTTCGCCAATCTCATTACGGGCGGTCAGAAACTCCGCGACCAGCGCCGTCGCTTCGACCGAACCTTCGGCCTGAAACTCAATCGATGACCGGAATTTTTCTCGTGCTTCCGCCCGACTTCCTTGAGTCCAGAGATTTCTTCCTTGCTCCAGAAGAAGCAAGGCTCGTCGATTCTTTGGCTCATCCGTCATCACAGACAACCGATCGATCGCCTCTTGAAGCTCTCGCGAGGCTTCTGGCTGATCGCCTGCTTGCCGCTGGAATCGACTGATCGCGATGATTACGCTTGGATCGGTGTCATCAAAAGCACGGAGTTTTTTCAAGACGACGCCGGCTTCTTCGGACCGCTCTCTTGCCTTCATTGTAATTCGCGAGTTCTTCTCGGAAGCGTTCAGCCTGGCCCACTCTCGCTCTGTATAACTTGGTTTGGCGACCATTTCTCCGGTCTTCAAATCCTTGACTTCTTCTGTGATGTCCAGCCGATCGATGCGAGATTGCATCAGCGCCTGCGCGAGAGCAATGGCATTGCTGATATCACCAGGGTTCGCCGCGAAGACACGTCCGCGTTCGTTGATAATGGTCAGGCTGTTTCCGGCCGTCTGCTCAGCGGCCAACCATCGCTCTCGGAAGGCTGCATCTGAAGCCCCCACCGCAAGATTCGCTCGGCGCAGGATTTCCAGCGACTGCGAGGTTTCTCCCATCGACGCGAGAAGATCTGAAAGCGCTGCAGCCACTCTGAGGTCACGAGGAGATTGTTCGTTGGCCAAATTCCATTGCCTGAGAGCGCCTACTCGATCGTTCCGCATGCCGAGGAGCAAGCCATAGGCAAATCTGATTTCCGTCGTGCCGAGCCCCATCTCATTACACGCCCGCTCGGCCAATTCCAGTGCCTTGTCCTGCTCTCCGGTCATTCGGTAGAGCACGATCTGCGACTGAACCGTGAATTCTGACTCACCTTCCCGCGATCTCAGAATTTCGATCCAAGCCCGAGCCTGCTCTGTATCTCGCTGCTCGTTTCCGATCGCTCGTCGAATCACGTGCCGAAGCGTCGAGGGTAACTTCTGGTCATCTGGGATCGCCAAGATCGACTCATTCAAACGCTCAGCTTCCGTACGGATCGCATCCCTTTCCGCCATGAAATCGTCGCTGACATTCTCCTTGCCCAAGGGTGTCAGACGGCTTGCTCGGAGGTACTCACCTAAGTAACTCGCCACCACCACGTCGAAATCTTGGGGCGAATAGTCCAGCCCGATTTCCCGCTCAACGTTGATTCGAGCCAGTGCTCTCGCACGATCGAGATAACTCGAGGATTCGCTTTCCAAAATCATGGTGGCGATTGTGTCGCCCGGGTTTACTTCGCGAAGTTTTTCAGCGAAGTTCCGAAGGCCCTCTTGATCATTTGTCTGCTCAGAAATTCCGATCAACCTTCTCAGCGCTTGGACTCGCACTCCTCGATCTACGGCTGGATCAGCGAGGGGTCTGTCGACGATCGATCTGAGGATTCTCTGTCGCTCGGCGAGATCACCGGAAGCCAGCGCTACGGAGTCCTCCGCCAAGAATTCCATCCCGGCGAGTGAAGAACCTGATCCAGATTCCACTTGGCTTTCAATCGCGGCCAATATTTTTTCTAGGGAGCCGAGTCTTTCTGCGTCACCCCGCTCAGTTGCGATCTCCTGCGCCCGCACGGCGAACCGCCGTGACTCTTCAAGTCGACCCGCACTCATGAGATCTTGCGCATACGACTGAAGAAAACCGGCGTCGAGCCACAATGCGGGATTCCGATCGGCGTAACGCTTCTTGATACCAGTTGCCACGCCAAATTGGTCCGTCTTTCGATTCGCAACCATGGCGGCTTCGAGCTCGTTTGGGCTAAAACTCGTCTCATTCTCGATACCCAGAGAAACCAACTGGTTGTAGGCGGTGACCGCTTTGGCGAACGCTCCTGTCGCTTCCGCCATTCGACCGCGGGCTGAGAGATCTTCGCCCCGCAAAGACTCAACGATCAGTATTGCCTTGTTAACTTCGGATCTGTTCTGGTCCTCGAATTCCAAACGATACGCGACAAGGGCGGCCTCAACTTCTTCAAACGACAAATCACGCTCTTCCGCCGCTAGACTTTCGCGACTGTTTCGGTGCATTTCGATTGCCTCACCAAGCACGACCTTCCGGGCGATCCTCTGCATATTCCGAAAGTAAACTTCATTCAAACTAACTTTTGATGCGAATGATCCGTCGCTTTTCTTTGGACCACCCATCGGGCCACGTTCGATCGCAATAATCTCTTGAGACAACGCGAGACGATCAGCTCTTTTCTTCGCGAGTTGGATCTCTGCCGGCGAGGGCGACCCCTCGACGAATTGCCCGTCCTCGACAAGCTTTTCTAACGCGAGCCGATCGAGTTCCGCCTCCTGCTGTGACACAATGGCCAAGGTGTCCAGGCGATTGGCCTTGCCTCGAAAATCGTCGGGATCGGTTGCATAAATCGCATTCGACAATGCGATGATTCCGTCTCGGAGTTCACGATCGCAGGCCACCGCGAGTTCCGGGTCTCGCGAATTCAACCAAGTTTTCTGATGGTTCACGATGAAGATTCTCTGCAGAAGCTCGAATCGCTCCCGCTCGGATTCCGCCGGCGATGCTGCGGCCGCATCTCTAATGGCTTGAACCAGCGCCGCGATCTTTTGTGGATCCGGCGCCTCGACGCCGCGGCCCTCGATGTCTCGATCCCGCAAACCCATTCTTGCGATGCGAAGATTCCGCTCAAGTTCGATGGCGTCGAATTCCCAAGCCGGACCGGCCGCTTCGCGGGCTGCGGCAAGCGATTCGTTGAACGGCTTGGTGGCGGCGGCGATCTTTAAAGAGCTCGTACTCTGCCCGAACGCCTGCTCGAGGTCACCACGAAGGAGCCCGTACTGATTTCGAACGTTGGTGGGATCAAGCTGGATCGTCTTCTCGAGATCATCCCGCGTTGCTTCCCATTCATTCGGGGAGAGTTTAGAGGCATTGGCCCAATCACCTTCGAGAAGCACTCCCTCGAGCCGAGCCTTAGTGTCATCACTCAGACCTGCAAGATTGACGAGGGTTGTGACCAATTGATCGCGGCGCCCGATTCCCTGCATGACCGGAATGATCTGTTCGTGGATCGTCGTATCCCGCTCGACCGATTCGGGCGCATAGATTGCCTTGTTGGCGAGGAGAACGAGGATCTGATTCTGCCGATCCCTGGCCTCGATGTCGGTCTTCGGAACGATGGACTGCACCGCCGCGATGGACTTATCAATCGGCCGATAGTCGGCAGTCTGATACGGGTCCTTACCGAAGGCGCGGAAGTAGGACTTCGACGCTCGGTCATATTGTCCATTGGCCATGTAGCCATCACCAGTCGTGATGTGCTTGATCGGATCGTTCCGATAGATCACCAACGCGATGACCGTCGCCGAGACGAGGAATACCGCCGCCACGCCGAGGATGATGGCGAGGAACTTGATGTTGAGTTTCTGCTTGGCCATGGAAGGGTATTCCTCAGGAATCGAGCTGCTTGGATATCAAGGGGGGAGAATCTCGGCGGGCCTCGACTTCGACCCAGTCGGGAAGGCATTGCACGAGTTCGGGGATGAGCGAAGGAAGAACATCTTCGACGATCTCAAGAAACTCAGGAACCAACGTCTCCTGGCTACGATCGGCGATCTTGCTCTGATATGAAAACTGAACTTTGCAGTAATAGGCGTATTCTTCGGTGGGATCAAACGCCAGATTCTTGACCCCTCGGGCCGACGGACTGATCCGACCATTGGCGATGAAGAAATATCCGCCGACCTGTCGCCGCTTCGGATCAGCGGCGTTGGGCATGAACTCGACCACCGTCATTTGGTAGTCACCCACGGGGAGGTATACCTCTTGAACGACCCCGGTCACCGGATCGAGGATCGATAGGGCGTCGTACTGCTCACCAGACGCACGATTGACTGGGACGTCCGATGGCGAGGCACCATCGATCTCGATTGCGATCGGCTTGACGCCGTCGTAACCCCTCACACGCTCCCAATTTCCGTTAGCCGCCCAGCATCGCTCAGGAATGTGCGGGACGTCGTCGATGATTCCGGTGTAGTAGGCAACATGGACATTCAGCATCTCGTCGCGACGCTTGTAGTTTCTCGAGAGGTAGATTGGCGTACCCAATTCCTCGACCATCTCTGCGCCATACTGCTGGTCTTCGCCGTGCTGGGACCAGTCCGCGAGACGAGTGGGGATCGAGCTGAGACTCTCTCGAATATCGAGTGGCTTCTTCCGAAGGTAGATTCCAAGGTTGGCGATCAAGATGGGGAACGCCACCGTCGCAACCACCATCACGATCAGGAGCGAGACATATGCCGTCTTGACTCGCTTGTGGAAGGAAATCATGGTCGCCCCCCTTGATCTTGGGGAACAGATTTCTTTGGCGCATCGGGGGTATCGATGACCAAGCGACTGACGAGGTTCATCAATCCAAGGAAACACATAAAGGCCGGAACCAGCCACACGAAGCCGATGAAGGTATGGAATTGTCCGGAGGAGAAACCCGGATCCCAAAGGCTGAGCACCCCGAGCGTCCCCACTCGAAGGATGTTCACGATCACCGCCACCGGAACACCCAAACCGATCAGTAGTATTCGCTGCCACCAGAACTTCAGACCGACGTACGCCATGAGCGTGCCCAACGCCATAAAGGCCACCAGCATCCGCATGCCGGAACAGGCTTCCGCAACGTTCAGCGGAATCGGTTCCAAGGGTGCACCGCTGGCGTCATTACCGTTGGGAAAGAGCGTGATCGCGTTTCCGGAGAGATCGACATCCACGCCCATGAGCAGCAACAGGAAGAAGCCACCCCGAGCACTGATGTCCTGCAGGCGCTCCGTAATGACGTTGAGGATTCCGTCGGTGTAGGTGGTGCTGAATATCACGAGGTAGGCGATCGGGAACCAGAGCAAGCGCATCGGACGCCAACCGAAAATGGTGAGCACGGTTCCGAAGATCGTGACCCCAATTCCGACGGCACGAGCGTTGTGGTGAATCATCAACCACTTCGGCCCAATGCCGGGCATCGCGGTCAGATAGAAGGCGAGACCAAAAATGACCAGAAAGACGCCCGACCAGGCCGGTTTGAACGGCTGCATCTTTTGCAGTCGCCCTCGATCGCGATACACGAGCCACCCCACGATCGCAGGGACCAGCAAGGTATGCCCCCAGTCGTCCGGCGAATCGATGGCATACTCGACCTGAGAGACCAAGAAATACGAGAACGCACCCGCCAAAACCGCGATCATCACCCCGAGGCCCACGTAGAGCGTCCGCTGCGAAATTTCGACGGTCTCCCTGCCGTCTGGGCCGGTGCTCTTTAAAGGTGCGGTGGTCATGTCTCTTGCCATCGGCTCTAGAAGCCTTGAAATTCACTCCAAGCCGCCCGAAGTTGGCGAGCCGATATGGCTCGACGAGTGACGGAAGTACCCTTCCGCGGTGGTGGCGGGTTCGCTCAGTTGGGAATTTTCTTGGAAGACTTCCTGAGAAAGATCTTTCGTCGAACGCTCGCCGGCTCATCGTCCTGACCGAGCCGGTCCCAATCACATTCTCATTCTCAAGAACCCCTCAGCGCGGCGGCGACGCCGCGCGAACCATCACAAGCCGTTGCCGATATTGGTCGGCGGAGGACCGAAGACATCGTTGCCGAAGTTTCGATCCAACAGAAACCCAAATCCATAGGTGAATCGGAAACCATTTCGAATCACCGCGAGCGGGGCCGCGAAAAAGTTCGTGCCAATATGGACGTGGTCATCACTTCGCATGAAGATGTCGGGCTCAGCGCGATTCCGAATGGCGGCGAGATTCACTCTCAACGTCGCTTCGCGATCGGCACTGATCTTCCGAGTGAAGTCCACTCGCTCGGGAATGGCAATCGGATTGAGCCCGCCGGCGGCAGCCACGAGTCGACTCAACGTCAACTTGCCCGCGATCGGCAACTGGTAGACGCCAGGACGAATGATCTCTCCGTCGATGTAGACGACGCCAATCTCGGGCGTGTCAATAAACACTCGATCACCGGGTCGGATCACCACATTTAGATTGCTATCGCCGCGAGCCAGCGCTTGATAGTCGAGCTCAATGATTCGCGTGGCGTATGGGCTCTGACGCTGCTCAGGAATATTGGCGACCGACTCCCGATTCGTGTTTGGCCTGATGCTGCCGCCGCTTCGCTCAAGCTCGGCGACTTCCTCGGCGGAGATTCGGACCCACTCCTGCCGATCCTCGTCGAAGACGAATGCATCACTGTTTGCCTCCTGGGAGGACGCGCTGCGGACTCGATCCGTCCCGGGGACCGCGAAGGGGCGATCTTCGACCGACACACCCTTGAGATCGTCCACATCAACCGGCGGCTCATCGGACTGTCGCATGGCCGAGGGGCTCACGGCATCGCCGCCCAAGGCGTCGATGAGGGCATCGATGTCTGACAAGTCCTCTTCGCCAGTTCCGTCACTCGTGCCCGTGGTCGACGCGCCACCGCGTTCGTATTCCGGTCGGACCGCTTCATCGATCGCAACCTCGCGGATAATCATGATCTTCTGCGTCGTGCTCGCCGTGCCGCCCGCGAGCGAGAGGGCGTCCATGATGCGGAAATCCGGCCTGGTGAGGGCATAAATGCCGGTTCCGGCAACCGCACCGTAAATCGTGAACTGAAAACTTCGACCGTCTTCGAGAACCACGGTCACCAACGGATCGGAGATGAGCCCGGTCAGCCGCTTGATGATGTCTTCCTGAAGTTCATCAACGGTCAGCGCCGCAGCCTGAATATCACCAAGGGTCGGAAGACGGATGGAACCCGCCTGGTCGATCACCCGCACCGAGACGTCGGTCTGATTGGCCGCGACCAGCTCGTAGATCTCAACTCGAACGACGTCGCCAGGAGCCAGGCGATACACCAACTCATTGGGTACCAAGTCCTCTGCGGTCGGCTCTGTGACATCCGGAGTAAATCCTGTTTCCCGCTCAATAACGTCGATTCGGCTGAGAATCGGCATCGATGAAGGCGTACTCTCGTAGTAGCCGGTGACACTGGGATTGAAGAACGAGTCGATTTCGCAACCGTTCATGCAGAAAGCGGACATCATCGCAAAAAGCGACAAGACGGTTGTTCGCATGATCATTCCAGGACTCTTGTCGTTGGTAAGACTTCGCACGCCGGACTCCGTACCTACCCCGTAGGGCGCGAGATGAGCAGCACCGCCACTTGCGGAACACACCCGGGTCGTCCGATTCATCGGCGACCAGAGCATGCGGCATTGAGGAAAGACCGATGATTCTCAACCGTTGTCAGGCGGAGACGGCCGGGACGAGGGCGCGCTCAAGAATTGCCATTCGCGCGGACACGCCTCTGGCGACCTGTTCGAGGACCAGGCAACGCGCAAGATCTGCGGCCACTTCGTCATCCAGTTCGACCCCACGGTTGATTGGTCCCGGGTGAAGAACCGGAACCCCCTCCCGGAGCCGAGAAGCCCGGGTCGACGTCATCCCGAAGGCGGCGCGATAGTCGGAGGCGACCGATTTTCCGGCACTTCGCTCCAACTGAATCCGAAGCATCATGATGGCATCCGCGGTCTCTAGGACGGCGTCTAGGTCATGCGCCACTTCGATTTGCGGTGCACATTCGGCAAAGACCCAAGGGACCAGCGGTGGCGGACCAACCAGAACCACGGTGGCACCAAGGGTGGTGAGTGCGTGGATGTTGGAACGAGCCACCCTGCTGTTGAGGATGTCGCCGACGATCAAGATCCGCTTCCCCTTGAGGGAACCGAGATGAGACCTCAAGGTCGATGCATCGAGCAGACCTTGCGTTGGATGCTCGTGACGACCGTCTCCGGCGTTGATCGTGGGGACACCGGTGACTCTGGCCACGAGCGCTGCACCCCCGGAGAGCGGCGTGCGGACCACCAAGGCTTGCATGCCCATCGCCGCGATGTTGGCGGCGGTATCCGACAGCGACTCGCCTTTGCCGACGCTCGAACCCTGCCCCGTGAGGACGACCGGTTGATGACCAAGCCGATGAACGGCGGTCTCAAAGCTGCAGCGGGTTCGAGTTGAATTCTCGAGGAACAGAAGGCCAACCACCGCCCCCGAGTCAGTCCTTGGGAGTTGGGCGACGCCTCGGACGACCGGAAGGAGCGATTCCGTCCGGTCAAGGAGACTCGTCAACGTCCCCGCATCGAGGCCTCGGAGGGTCAGCAGTGAGCGGTTCGGGTCGGTCATTCGGGGTCGCATGTTACCAGCCCCCGCCCGCCGACCTCGGCTTGATCATCCACGTTCCAACGTACTTCGAGGGACCAGCTGAAACTGGATGGACCGCTCCGTTTCACGCCGCGTCCCAGGCTCCCGAATACGGATCTTGAGCATGTAGAGGGCGGAAGAGAGATCCTCCGCAGGAATCGTGTACCGGATGAGAAGGTAGTTGTCGTCGACCGGATACGCCCTCTTGATCTCCTGGCGTTCCCACTTTGTTTGGTGGGGAATGGACTGATCGGCGATCTGATTCAATTCCAGCTGCCACTCGACGGCCCATCCCCACTGGCCCCCATCCACCTCCGACCAGTGTTCGCCATCCAAGTCGACATAGACGAGGACTTCCTGATCACGGCCGCTCGCAAAGATTCTCGGAAGGAGCTCGTAGTCACCAGCGCCGCGGACCGTACTGCAGAGTTCCGCCACGGCAATGGTGAGTCGCGAGCCCCGTTCCAAACGGCTCAGCAGCGACTCCAATTCATCTAAAAGCACCACACGAGTTGGCTCTCCTTGGTCGAGTCGCGTCCGAACCGAAGCAGAGAATGCCGAGACTTCCTCAAGCATCGATGCTTCCGAACCATCTAAATCCTGCTCTGGGATCGCGAATTCACCGAGCGTGGAAGAGGTCAGCCCCTTCACTCCCAGAAGGGGGAGAATCGACTCCGCAAGGTGATACGGAACGGGATCGTCAGCCGCGGCAGCCATCTCACGAAGGACCACGGCAATTTTCTCGAGGTCCGGCAGTGATTCCATCGGCGCGACCTCCGCGCGAACGGACACAAACTCCGCCGTGATCGGCTCGACGGTCATCTCTTCTGCAGGCCCGTCGCCTTCCCCCGCCTTGGCCCGGATTGGAGGGCCGACTTCAATGTTCGGGGCTCGGACCGGGCTCCCGAAGACTGACGACGGATCGCTGATCCCATCGGCTAATGAAAGAAGATCTTGCTCGGAGGGAACCGACGCTCCGAACCCATTGCCGGCGGTTGGCACCGCATCTGCAGGAATCCGAGGAGACGCCTCGGGATCGAGCTCGGCGACCATGGCATCCGACGGTGGCGTCCTGAGGGTGCCAGTGACGCACCCGCCGATCGACCCAATTGCCAAAATGGACCCGACCAGTCGAATCACGGCCTGGTGATCAAAAACGGCATCTGTGGACGTCGCCGTTGACTTCTTGAATCGCGCGAATTCGGCGGCATTACTGCCAGCCCGGGTGAACCTCAACATAATCGGCCTCCTGCCGCTTGAATGCCCGTGAACCCGTCTGGCTTCCTGCCATTGCGGGTGATTCCGCTCACGGACCAAATCTGGTCTTCCAAAAAGTTCTCACGCTGCCAAAGAGGGCAGCCTCTCGTTCGGGCGGCGGCGACCGCCTCTTCTACGATCTCCGCCGGCCACCACATGTATCGGCCAGAATCACTGCAAAGCCTTCAAGAGTCCGCGTCGAGTTCTGGGAGCCCCCCGTCTTCAAGGCGAGATCCGTCCGAACGGCATGATCTAAAAGTGCCGCTGCCTTCCGCCCTCCGAGACGACGAGCGGTCGCCAGTACCGGGCTTGAGTCCGGCCCCCAGAGCTTCAACGCCTTACTGATCGCCGCCTCAGACCCACCAGCCTCGAACTGGCGAGCCCCCTCATGGAGTTTGCGACAGAGGTCTACCAATGCCCAACTGAGAACCTGATCGGGGACTCTGGAAATCTCCTTGAGGGCCCGGAACGTCCGAACGGTCCGACCTGCGTCGCCTCCAAGGACCACGCTCTGGATCATCCACCCTTGTTCCTCCCGGCTCGGCTCCACCATCTCACGAACCAATTCGACATCGATCACCGGCGGGTCGCCGGAGGCCGCCACCGCGAGTTTCGCGATCTCCATGTCGAGGCGGGCGAGCGATGTCCCGATCCGCTCGACCAGCAGCCCGGCAGCATCTCGCCGAATCACTGCTGAATGTTGTTTCTCCGCCCGAGCCCCACACCATGCGATGGCATTGGAGGCATTCGGGGAGTCGCACGCCACAACGACGCCAACTTTGGCGATGGCCTTATCGAGCTTGCCCGGCCGCCAGTCCCCAGTGGTCCGAAGGACGAGCGTGGCCTCCTCCATGGTGCACGCGGCAAAGGCTTCAAGCCCCCGTCGATGCGACTCTCGCTTGACGAAGGCATCGGCATTCTCGAGCACGATCAATTTGTGGGACTGCATGAGCCCGTAACTGCGAATCTCGTCCAGCAGCGTGGCCAAGTCAGTGGTCGCACCTTCGAAGTCGAATCGAGCCGGGGGCCCGCCGTTGGCCGACTCCAGACCGGTCTCGATCATCCGCAGATATTGGGCCTGGAGGTAGCTCTCCTTGCCTTTGAGCAAGATGATCCGGTGCAGGGGATCAAAGGAATACGGCTTGGAGGGTGCCTTGGCCATTGGTGCCAATGGTACTCCGAGCCGGCCCGAAGCCGTACGGCGAACCGTGCCGGGGTGACCTGCCATAGACTTCGGGCGTGTATTCATTGCTCGTTGCTGAAGGACCCGATGCCGGCGCTCGATTTCCGCTTCCCGAGCGGGAACCGCAGTTGATCGGTCGTTCAACGGAGGCGATTCCCATCCGCGACGACTCGGTGAGTCGACGACACGCTGAATTGACGCCGGACCAAGGTCGCTGGTGGATCCGAGACCTCGACAGTCACAACGGCACCTTTGTAAACGATGCCCCAGTGCTCGAACGGGTTCCGCTCGGCCCCGGCGATCGGATCCGGTGCGGCGATACCGTGCTGGTCTTGATCCACTCGGAGGAGGCCCACTCCCAGGGTGGGATCCGCGCTGCTGATCCAACGCTGACCACCGTCACCGTGCTCCCGGAGGATGCACCCACGCCGATCTCGGACCACCGGCTCCTTCCACTTCTGAAGCTTGCAACCGAGACGGACCCCACATTGATGGTCGCCGGGTTGTGCGCCGTGGCGTGCGAATTGATGGGTGCCGATGCCGCCGTACTGATCCGTTTGAATGCTCAGGGTGCGGCGATCGGCAGCCCGATCATCCGATCTGCCACTGGCGAAGCGACCGAGACCCCTGTGGAGCTTCCCCGCCAGCTGATTCAGGCGGCGCTCGAATCGGAACGGCCACGGATCGCCCTGATCGAGGGCGGACCTGCGATGATGGCCGTGGCCATCCGTGATTCGGGCCTTCCCCCAGCGATTCTTGCCGTGAACCGCACGCAGACCCGCCCATGGCAGCGGGCGGAACAGGATCTTCTGGCACTGATCGGCAACGTCGGGGCGCTGCTTCTGGTGGCTGCCGACCGGATGACCCATGCCAGCCGGACGGAGCGGCTCGCCGCGATGGGTGAGGCGATTGCCGCGTTGAGCCACTCGATCAAGAACATCCTTCAGGGGCTGCGTGGAGGCGCCGACGCCGTCGAACTCGCCTTGAATCGCGACAACATCGAGTTGGCACGGCAAGGTTGGACGATCCTCGCGCGAAATCTCGATCGCATCCTGGCCTTGAGCCTCAACATGCTGGTCTACTCCAAGGACCGTGGCCTTGATCTCGAACCCAGACGCCCGGGTGCCGTGGCCCAAGACGCCGTGGAATTGCTGGCGGCCTCCGCCCTTCGGCGACAGATCGACCTTGAGTGCCGGCCAGATCCCAATGAGCCCCCGATTCCGATCGATGCCGATGCCCTCCATCAGGTCATCCTCAACTTGGTCGGGAATGCACTGGATGCCGTGGAGGATCGATCCGGAAGGGTCTCGATCACCACGAGATTCGATCGCGAGCATGATCTTGTCGCCATCGAGGTTCTCGATAACGGACCGGGAATCTCCGCCGACCGCCGAGACCGGATCTTCGAGCCCTTCTTTTCGACCAAAGGCCAACGAGGTACGGGTCTCGGCCTGGCAGTGGCCCGAAAACTCGTCGAACAGCACCTGGGGACAATCACCCTTCTGGAAGGGAATCACGCCGGTGCGACATTCAGAATCACGTTACCCGCCTCACGGTCCGATGAACTCGATGCCGCCGGCACTCGGGGGCCCAAGGCGCTCCCGGATGGGGACCTTGGCGTGACATTCAGCTGAGCCGCCTCGATCGAGACGCTCGGAATTCCGCCCCGGCCATCGACGCACCACGATACGGACCGCCGTATCATCCTCGACCTTCTCCCGTCACTCGACTTCGAATGATTCGCACGGACGACCGCATGCAAGACCACCTGACTCCCACCGCTTTTCCGAACCCCTTCGCGGGCATCGACCCATCCAAGATGGCCGGCCTGCAAGGCGCGATGGACCCCCGAAACCCCATCGCCTCGGTGAATTATCAGCGCACCCGAGAGATGTCCATTGACGAGCTGCTGCTTGAGAACCGAGTGGTTTTCCTCATCGGCGAGATCAATCAGGCCTCTGCGGCTCGCGTCATGATGCAGATGCTCTACCTCGAGAACCAAAAGCGAGGCCAAGACATCCAGCTCTACATCAACAGCCCGGGCGGTGCCGTCGACGACACCCTCGCGCTGTACGACACCATGCAGTTCATCTCGAGTGAGGTCGCAACCTACTGCATCGGACGAGCCTATTCCGGCGGTTCGGTGCTCCTCGCGGCCGGACAGCAGGGTAAGAGACACATCCTTCCGCATGCCAAGGTGATGATCCATCAGCCTTACGGCGGCGTCACCGGCCAGACCTCGGACATCCAGATCCAGGCCGAGGAAATCGTAAAAGCCAAGCGAACCCTCAACGAGATCCTTGCCAGACATACCGGTCAGGATGTCGACAAGGTCGCGGCGGACGGTGAGCGAGACAAATTCTTTGACGCCAAAGAGGCGTTGGCATACGGACTCGTCGACGAAGTCGCCGAATTCCCGCCGAACAAGGGCATCAAGTCCCCGGATTCCAAGTGAACCGGTGATAGGAGACGACCGAATATGACTCTGGTTCCCATCGTGATTGAGAAGACCGGCCGCGGCGAACGGGCCTACGACATCTACTCGCGGCTGCTCAACGACCGCATCATTTTCTGCGGCGGACCCGTCGGCGACGAAATGGCCAACCTCGTGGTGGCCCAGTTGCTCTTCCTCGCCAACGAAGACGCCACCGCGGACATTTCGATGTACGTGAACAGTCCTGGCGGCAGCGTGACCTCAGGCCTCGGCATTGTCGACACCATGCGGTTCATCCCGAATGATGTCTCGACGTTCGTCATCGGACAGGCCGCGTCCATGGGATCGGTGATCGCGTGCTCCGGCGCGAAGGGCAAGCGGTTCTGCCTGCCCAACAGCGAAAACCTGATGCACCAGCCGCTGATCGGCGGTGTTCTGGAAGGCCAGGCCACCGATCTGGAAATCGAAGCCCGACACATCCTCCGGATGCGTGATCAGCTCTACCGAATCTATCACGAGCAAACCGGTCAGACCACGGAAAAGGTGGCCAAGGACTGCGATCGGAACAACTGGCTCACGGCCCCTGAAATGGTCGAGTACGGCCTCGCCGACGAGGTTCTCGAGCATCTTCCGCAAAATACCGGTGGCAAGGCGGCCGACAAGGACGACTGATCCCTCCCGGCGCGGCATACTGTGCGAACATCCCGGGGCACGACGGGTCGCAGGCAGCGACTCGTCGGCCTCATTTTGGAGCAACCGCACGCCATGACCGGATCACCGAATCAAGACACCACCGCCGCCATCGAGAAGTTCGGCAAGGACTATCGAAGCGTCCGCGAGCAAATCGGCCGCGCTGTGGTCGGACATGAAGAAATTGTCGACGGCGTCCTGACCTGTCTGTTCGCCGGCGGCCACGCACTCCTCGAGGGTGTTCCAGGCCTCGGCAAGACGCTGCTCATCCGCTCGCTCAGCGAAGCGTTGCACCTCCAGTTCAATCGCATTCAGTTCACACCCGACCTGATGCCGGCGGATGTCACCGGCACCACCATCGTGGTCGAGAACGACGGGAACCGCGAGTTTCAGTTTCGCAAGGGTCCACTCTTTGCGCAAATCGTGCTGGCGGACGAAATCAACCGGGCCACGCCGAAGACCCAATCGTCCATGCTCGAAGCGATGCAGGAGAAATCTGTCACGGTCGGTGGCGAGACCCACATTCTCGACAAGCCATTCTTCGTCATGGCCACCCAGAATCCCGTCGAGCAGGAAGGCACCTACCCGCTTCCCGAAGCACAGCTCGACCGGTTCTTCTTCAAGCTGCAAGTCGGCTACTCGACCCGTGAGCAGTTGAGCGAGATTCTCGATCGAACGACCACCGGCTACGAAGCATCAATCGAATCCGTGCTCGATGCCCCCACCATCGTCGAACAGCAGAAACTGGTACGTCGAGTCGGGATCACGCCGACGGTACAGGACTACGCGGTCCGCCTCGTCCTCGCGACGCACCCCGACGGTCAGTTCGCCACCCCTGACGTGAACCGCTACTTCCGATTCGGTGCCAGCCCTCGCGCGGCCCAGACCCTCGTGCTCGCCGGCAAGGTCCGAGCGTTGCTCGACGGCCGCACCAGCGTCGCGGCCCAAGACATCCGAGAAATCGTGCTTCCTGCCCTTCGGCATCGCTGCCTCCTGAACTTTGAAGCAGAGGCGGAGGGTGTTTCCACCGACGAAGTCATCACCAACATCGTCGAGACCCTGCCCACCGAAGCCGCGATCGAACAGACCAGCTGACGCGGGCGACGACGCTCCTTTTTTCGAGAGACCACCGACATGAAACACTTCAGGCTTCAAACCCTCGCGACCGTCGCCGCCGTGTCGATTCCCGCATCACTCTTCGGCGATGCGCTCCTGCTGCTCCAAGAAGAATCCGCGCCAGCGGACGTCGCGACGGCGACGCCCACCGATCTTCCGACCGACGAGAAATCGGGCTTCCAAGTGGTCGACTACCGGCTGTCCGGCGGCTTCGTCCATGAGTTCAGCGCTGATCTCTCTGGCGGCGGATCTGTTTCAGTCGACCGCGGTTTTGCGGCATTTAAGGTCGGCTTCGAAGTCGGCGAGGACGTGACTGGGAGCATCGGCATCGCGTGGGGAAGCGATTGGTACGACTTTGATGGAACCTCCGAACTCTCGCCATCCCCGAACACCGAACCCTGGTCTGACATCCAAGCGATCGCGTTGCTTGGCCGCGGAACTTGGAAGATCGACGAGCGATGGTCCGCCACCATGGGCCTCGACTTGCGGTTTGCCGGCGAACGCAATGCCGACGTTGGAGACTCCATGACCTTCGGCGGCCTTGGCGCCGTCAGCTATGCGTTTAGTAAGACCTTCTCCCTCGGCGCCGGTGCCATCGTCTCTTCGCAGATCGAAGATTCCATCCTCGTGATCCCCGCCCTGGTCGTCTATTGGCAAGTCACCGATACGGTTCTGATCTCAAATGTGCTTGGCCCCGAGGTGTATCCAACCGGCGCCGGCATCGAAGCCGCCTGGCGGCCGGACGCCCGTCGGGAAGTCGCCATCGGTGGTCGATATGAATCACGACGTTTTCGGCTCGACGATGACGGACCGCTGGTTCGACAGAAGGGCGTCGGCGAAGACACTGGTTTCCCGCTCTGGGCGAGAGCCACGTGGCGCTTCGAGAACGGGATTCGGCTCGACGTGGTCGGCGGGGTGTCGCTGTTCAATACCTACAGCCTCGACGACTCAAACGGGAACGAGATCGCAAGCACCGATCTCGATCCGGCACCGTTCATCGGAGTATTCGGTAGCTGGCGATTCTGAAGCCGGCCTCATGATCACAGACGATCATTCGTCGGTAGGTTCAAGAGGCGACGCACGTACAATGCTCACGGCACCGTCGGTGATCACCAGAAATCCGATGAGACGCCCGGATCCCGCCTCTGTCACGGCACAGCCCGACTGATCATCGGTCAGACCCGCCTGCGAGTCGATGATGAAGGCGCCCTGCGATTTCTCCCATCGGCCTGGCCCAAGGGGGACCGGCCCGGTCGCAGCGCCACCATGAACCAGAAGTGTCTCACTCGGATCGATGACGTGAGTCGACAGCGATTGGGCATCCCCAGAGATTGCAACAGTGACTTCGATCGGGAAGTCGCTAAGCCTCAGAACTTGAAACGCTTCCGGAACGGAAGATCCTTGAATCTCAATAGACTCCACCGATCGCGATACGCCGCCGAATTCGAGCGTGGGATCGATCGCATCCGCTGGAGGCGTCACCAGCGCCGTCGGAATGACGAGCAATCCGTTCGGCATCAAGGTGACCCAACCTCGTCGGGATCGAGCGCGTCGGAGCAGGGCTGACTTCCAACGGA
>ERZ887942.1310-NODE-1310-length-17499-cov-7.069422_pt1 | contig 17499 bp, 14 predicted proteins | sample MGYA00521099_ERZ887942 | MGnify/ENA primary metagenome ERZ887942 (study PRJEB32303, sample SAMEA104408605) | aquatic metagenome | biome: Brackish water; feature: Pelagic; material: water | place: Baltic Sea | collected 2014-06-07T06:48:00 | depth 16,251 m ...
GCCGGGCTGGTGGATGTAGATGTTCTCGGGGGAATCGCTGTGCAACTCGGGGGCGTGAATGCCGCCGCCCACCGGCACGCGGATGGTCAATGGGACGGTGAGTCCGCCACGAGTCCGGGTTCGCATTCGAGCGGCGTGCGAGCAGATCTGGTCGTACGCGGGACCGAGGAAGCCGTCGAATTGGATCTCCGGTACCGGACGAAGCCCGGCCATCGCCAAGCCGATCGAGGTTCCAATGATGCCGCTCTCGGCAAGCGGCGTATCCACCACGCGGTGTTCACCGAATCGCTTCTGAAGGTCTTCGGTCACGCGGAAGACGCCACCGTTGATGCCGATGTCTTCGCCGAGGAGAAGGACACGGTCGTCCTTTTCCATCTCCTGGACGAGGGCGAGGTTGATCGCTTGAACGAGTGTGAGATTGGCCATCGAATGCGTTCCGTCTGTTCATCGGGACCGGAGGGCCCCGCAATGGAGTGGTCGGGAAAGGAAGGAGCGGTGCGGATCAGCGGCTGCTGGTTTGCGGCCGTTCGATCTGGGAAGGGTCCTGTCCGATCGAACTGGTTCTGCGAGTCCGTCGTTGCAAATCAAGATCGGGTGGGATCTCGGCGTACATGGCGTTGAAGAAGTCATCGCTATCGGGTGCTTCGATTGATTCGGCTCTCTTGACGATCGCGGCGGTCTCCGCTTCGACTTGCTCCATCAGGGCCGCTTCCTTCGAATCGTCCCAGATGCCCATTTGTTTCATGTAGTCGCGAACGCGAATGATGGGATCCCGCTGCCGCCAGAGTTCGACTTCCTCTTCGTCGCGATAGCGGCGGGCGTCGTCGGCGGTGGTGTGATCGCCGAGGCGATAGGTCACCCCTTCGATAAAGAACGGTCGTCCGTGTTCTCGAGCCAATTCGACGGCTTTCCGCATGCAGTAGACGACGGCGAAGATGTCGTTGCCGTCGCACTGAATGGTGTCCATCCCGTAGGCGATGGCCCGTTGGGCGACGGTGGGTGCAGAGCACTGGATCCGCCCGGGGACCGAGATCGCCCAGTGGTTGTTCTGGCAGAAGAAGACCACCGGGATATCGAGGTTCGCCGCGAAGTTCATCGCTTCGTGGAAGTCACCCTCGCTGGTGGCGCCGTCACCGAAGAACGTGCAGGCGATTCGCTTCTCGCCTCGATACTTGCTCGCCCACGCGAGTCCGGTGGCGTGCAGCATCTGGGTTCCGATGGGAACCGCGATGGGGGTGATGCAGAGTTCAGGGTCGATGTTGTTTCCACGCTCGTCCCCCATCCAGTGAAGGAGGATCTTCTCCGGCGGAAGCCCACGGTGGAAGAGACCGCAGTTTTCGCGGTAGCACGTCACCAGCCAGTCATCCTGGTTCAGGACGTAGGCGGCGCCAAGCGAGTTGGCTTCCTGCCCCATGTTCTGCGGGTAGGTACCCATGCGGCCTGAGCGTTGCAGTTTGAAGGCAATTTCGTCGAGCTTGCGGCAGAGCGACATCTCTTCGTAGAGCCTGATGAGATCGTCGTTCGGGATGAGATCCTTCCCGAGGGTCTCATCGAACTGGCCGTGTTCATCGAGGATCGAGACCCGCTGGATCTCGGTGGTGAGGGCATTGGTAATCGGCATGAGCGAAAAATCCGTGAAGCCATCGGTCAGATGGGAGCGAAAGAGCGAACGCGTGCCAGAGGCACCGAGGGAGCGAAGAGCAGCCTCGTTCTGGACGAAGCGGGGGATGGGACGCCGGCCATGAGGCTGGTGCGGCGCGGCCGCGATTCCGGATCGAGCGTCTGAAATCTCCCCGTCAGGCTGGATGTCCGAAAGTCATGCTTCCGTCCACCCGGCGAAGGTCGTCATTCTACCAACCACGACCTCAGTATTCGACTCGATCGATTTGACCGTGGGCGGCGAAAGGCCGAATCACGCCATGCCCCGGTTCTGCACCGATCGAGGGACCGCGGGCTAGACCGCGGGCTGGACCGCGGAGTTTATTCATCCGATAACCTAAAACGGTGGTTTCAACTCAGAATCGACGAGTTTGGGATCGTCGATGGCCGCCAGACCGACGGTTGGGTCTGCCGCCCGGGTTGATCGCCATTCGATCGCGGGCCGCGCAGATTCTGGCGAGCAGGTCTGCCTGCGACGATTCCCGGACCCCCCGGCGGCGCGTCCGCTCAGAACCCAACCGCTTGGCCGTCGGCGCGGAGGTCGCTTCCCGCGCACCAGCCATCCTTGATGGCGTGGATCGCCTGGCCTCGTCCAAAGCTCACGCTGCGGTTCTCGGCTCGTTTCACCCGGTGGCCCCGCTGGGCCAGGACCTCGTAGACCGTGGGATCAAAGCCGGGTTCGAGGCTGACGTTCACCCCGCTCATCCACTGGAATCGCGAGGCATCGAGCGCTGCCTGGGGGTTTTGGCCGAAGTCCCGGACTCTGCTGAGGACCTGCAGGTGACCCTGCGGCTGCATGAAGCCACCCATGACCCCGAAGGCCATGAGCCCATCGGCCGCAGGGGCGGTCGGATCGGTTGGCGTCGCCATGGCGGGAATGATGGTGTGGTACGGCCGCTTGTCGGGGCCGATCTGGTTGGGATGACCGTCGGCGAGATGGAAGCACGCTCCGCGATTTTGCATCGCCACGCCCCAGCCTGGAATCACCACGCCCGAACCGAAACCGGTGTAATTACTCTGAATCAGGCTGACGCAACGGCCCTCCGCATCGGCGGTGCAGAGCAGGATGGTTCCGCCCGGCTTGGGAATGCCAGCATCGAACGACTGGGCCTTGGTCGGATCAATTCGATCCGCGAGTTCCTTCAATCGGGCGGGCGCCAGCAACTCCGCCGGTGAGACATCGACGAAACGTGGATCTGCGACGTGACGGTGGGCGTCGGCGAATCCGAGTTTGACCGCCTCGATCTGCAGATGGAGCACATCGGGGCAGTCGGGGTCGAGATCACCGATCTCGAAGTGGCGAAGCACCCCCAGCGCGACCAAGGCCGCCAGACCCTGCCCGTTGGGCGGGATCTCGTGCAGGGTGGTGCCGCGGTAGTCGATGCCGATCGGCTCGACTCGAAGCGTTTCGTGCGCCGCGAGGTCGCTGGCCCGCATGAATCCGTTCTCCGCCCGAGCCGCGGTTTCGATCGCCTCGGCGATCTCCCCTCGATAGAACGCCTCGCCTTCACTCTCCGCGATCGCCCGAAGGGTCCGCGCGTGACCGGGAAGTCGAACCAGTTGCCCGGCGGCGGGGGGTGATCCGTCGAACAGAAACGTGTCGCTCCAGTCGGCGCGGGCCGAGTAGCTCTTGGCGGCACGGGTCCAGAGGCCAGCAGTTTGGGGCGCGACGAGATAGCCGTTCTCGGCGTAGTCGATCGCTGGTGCGAGCAAGTCCGCGAAGGGAAGGCGTCCGTGGGCCCGCCAGAGGTCGACCCACATCGCGACGCCACCGGGTACCGTCACGGGCTTCCATCCGAGGCGTGGCATTCTTCGCTCGTTTGCGAACGCCGCGACGTCGAGGCCGGCCGGGCTGCGTCCGGAACCATTGAAACCCTGCACTGGACCCCGTCCATCATGCACCAGCGCGAATGCATCCCCGCCGAGTCCGTTGGTCGTCGGCTCGACAACGGTCATGCAGGCCGCCGTCGCTACTGCGGCATCGGCGGCGGTTCCGCCGCGACGGAGCATTTCGAGCCCCGCAGCCGCGGCAATCGGGACACTCGTCGCCACGATGTTTCGGGCGGTCACCGGCTCACGTTGGGAGGGGTAGGGAAGCGAATAGTCGAATCGGCTCATAGTCGGAGGCTAGCAGACCCCGCCGCGGAGGCGTTCGATTCAATCCGCGATGCGTTCGGATCGAGGCCATGATCGCCATCGACCCAATCTCTGGTCGACGGATGGCTCGGCCGGGCGTTCCCCTGCCCAACGCTCGACGCGAATCGCTCGTTCTGGCGATTATCTCCATCATGATGATGGGTTGTGAACAAAATCGAGCGATCCGCTCTGCTGGTGTGCCGGTGCCCCAGATCGTCGCGCATCGAGGGGCATCGCACGACGCGCCGGAGAACACGTTGGCGGCTTTTCGTCTGGGCTTCGAGCAAGGCGCGGATGCGATCGAAGGCGATTTTCGGATGACCAGAGATGGCGTGATCATCGCGATGCATGATGCCGATCTTCGGCGGACCACCGGTGATCCCCGACGCGTCGAAGACGTGGACTTCGAGGATTTACAGCAACTCGATGCCGGGTCTTGGGGGCGATGGGCGGGGGGTGCGTTCATCGGCGAGCGTGTGCCAAGACTTGAGGAGGTCCTGGCGATCGTTCCCGAAGCGCGAGTCCTGTTCATTGAAGTGAAGGGCACTCTCGCCATGGTCCCTGCGTTGATCGAGACGATTGCTCGATCGGCACTTGATCGTGATCGCGTCGCCATCATCTGCTTTGACGCCAGGGTGATCGCAGCATGCAAGAAACAAATGCCAGAGGTGAAGGCCCTCTGGATCACCGCATTCAAAGACGCCGGCGGAGTCTGGACCCCGACCGCGGCCGAGGTGATCGCCAACGCCGAGAGAATGAGCGCCGACGGCATTGACGTCCAGGCTAATCCCGAGGTCGTCACGTCTGAATTTGTGGCCGAGGTTCATGCGGCCGGGCTCGAATGCCATGTCTGGACGATCGATGATCCGGAGGCCGCGATAAAAATAAGGTCTACCGCCGTCGACTCGATCACCACGAATCAACCGGCAAAGCTTCGGGCAATACTCCGATAGTTGGAACGAGAAGACAGTTTGGCACGGGGTACCAACAATTCACCTCTATCATGAGGCCATCATGGAAACGAAAGACCGAACTCGATTTGGGGTTGTCATCCCCGCCTTTGAGTGCGCATTGACCATCGGTGCGACGCTGGATGCCGTGGCGGCGCAGGTTCACGCGGCCACCGCGGTGATCGTGGTGCTCGATGGGCCGGATCCCGAATTGGAAGAAATTGTGGCGGGGCACTCGCAGTCACCCGAGGTCTTGGTGCTTCCGAAGAACACCGGTGGCCCAGGCGAGCCTCGGAACGCCGGCATGGATCGAATTCGAGCGCGGCATGAGCTTGACGCCATTTGGTTTCTAGATGCCGACGATATTCCGGCACCGGCCTTTCTCAAGGTGATGGATGACCTGCTTCAGCGGCATGCCAGCGCGGCGATGGTGGTTGTCAATTACATCAACTGGTCGGATTCCGACCCACTGCCCGAGCCGCTCGCGTTTTCGTCCACGTTGGAATCAGTTGAATTTGATCTTGACTGGTATCTCAAACAGACGGGCGCGGTTCTCCCGAGTTTCTCCGTCATCCGGACCCGATCGTTCGATCAGCTCCGGAAGGATGGCGGGGGTTTTCATCCGACGCTCACGAATAATCAAGATTACGAACTCTTCGTTCGTGTGATCACTGATTTCGAGTGTGTTCGCACGCCCTGGGTCGGGGGCGCGTATCGGGTTCACGAGGCGAGTCTTTCAGCAAACCAAGCAAGAGCGTGGGATTGCCGACGACGGGCAGACCTCGAACTCTCGGATTGGTTCAAGCGCCGTGGAGCGCGGGGCCTCGCCAAGAGATTTCTGGGTCGTTCCGGTTCCGCCGCCCGACGAAGCGCCAAGGAGTCTTGGTACGCCGGACGAAAGGCCTTCGCTGCCTCGGCCCTCCTTCGACGGATGATCTGGTCGCTGGATCCGAAGGCGGCCGTGGTCCTCTTTCGACTCGTGATCGGCGTGGAACGTCCGAGTGGGCGAGGATGACGCGAACCTTCGCCAGTAGCTGAAATTTTCGGTCCGCAGCCTTCAGGCGGGCTGCCGCGTCTTCCCAGCGTCGATGCGATGGCGGGCATAGGCGACGCCGGCGTCGTAGGCGCTGGCATGGCTTGCAGTTCGTTCGAGAATCTCCAGCGTCGTCCCTTCGATCTGCGCGACCTTCTCATCAACTTCTGCCTCGGTGAGTCCGAGGTAGAGGCCGGCGAGTCGAATCACACCGCCGGCGTTGGCGACGAAATCTGGGGCGTAGACGATGCCACGTCCCTTCAGAAGCTGTCCGTCGGATTCTGGGTTGGCGAGGATGTTGTTGGAGGTGCCGCAGATCATTGGTGCAGAGAGCGTCGGGATGTTCTTCGCGTCGAGCACCGCACCGAGGGCGCACGGCGCGAGGATATCGACACCTGGGAGGGTGAAGAGATCTTCGTCGTCCGCCAGTACCCGAACACCAAGTTCGTCTTGAGCCATCCGAACGGCGTGCGGATTGACATCGGTCGCCACCACGTCTCCGCCTGCTTCACGAACCAGCTTGGCGACTTTGTAGCCGGTGGCGCCAAGGCCTTGGATACCCACCGTCACTCCATGGAAGTCGATGGGTCGACCAGCGAAGGAGAGACAGGCTTTCATCGCATTGAAACAGCCGAGACTGGTGAACGGTGAAGGATCGCCGCCGTTGTCTTCGTCACCCATCACGTGGGCGGTTTCGTCTCGCATCCAAGCGCAGAACTGCGGACTGACGCCGACGTCCTCGGCCGCGATGTAGGCGCCGGACATGGTCTCGACGAAGCGACCCATGGCTCGCGCCTGAGCCTCGGTCGGTTCCTGGCCGGGCGTATCCAGCAGGATCACGCTTTTCGCGCCGCCCATGGCAAGATCTGCGGCCGCCGCCTTGTAGGTCATGCCTTCAGAGAGGCGGAGCACATCCATGATCCCGTCGGCTTCGCTGGCGTAGCACCAGCGTCTGGTACCACCGAGTGCGTTGCCGAGTGTCGTGTCGTGGATCGCGATCACGGCGCGGAGGCCGCTCTCTGGATCCTGATGGAACGCCACACGTTCGTGGCCCATGACGGTCATGTTCTGAAGGAGCTTCATCGTGTCGTCATCTCCCGAATGAAGAAGCAGGGTAGGAAGGAATTCGAGTATCGCCGGTTCACGACTTGGTTCCGGCGCGAGTAGTCAGACTTTTTCACCGGTAAAGACGGAGCCGTTTCCGAATTGATGGATCTGATCCTGATTCGGTTGGAATCCATGGCCGTCGCGGCCGCGCGCGTCGGCGACCGGACTGGTTTCCGGCATGGCGTAATCGCTGTTGGGGAATTGATCGATCCAGGCCAAGACGCTCTTTCCGGCCTTCCGGGTCGAGTGGTCGTGGTTGGCGCGAAGGGCTCGCATCTCGTCGGTAAACGAATCGTTGGCGATCGAACAGAGATGTTCGACAATGGCCATCTCGTGATCGAGTGCGGCACCATCGAGTCCGTTGCGGATATTCGAGTCTAGTTTCGAGAGCGAGCAGAGCATGGCGTGGATCCACATCGCACCGAGTGAGAGCCGACGCTGAATGAGCTGGTTCGTGATCAGCGACTCTTCGTGCTCTTTGAACATCATCTTCACCTGATGGCTGAACTCCCGGATTCGGAGCATGTTCTCCTCGACGAGGTGAATGATCCGGTCGTGGGCCTTTGCCGCTCGCGGTGCGGCGGGGCGAACGCCAAGGAAAAGCTGGGTGGCGATCTTGATTCCCGCACCGATGTTCTTGGTTGGGTTGTTCTTGACCGAGAGCATCCACTCGCCGAGTTGCTTCGATCCGTAGGCGAAGATGAACGAGTGCATGACGTCGTTGGCACCTTCGACAATGGTGTTGATTCGGCTATCGCGCCACATCCGTTCGACGCGGTTTTCCGTCATGTACGACTCGCCACCCATGATCTGGATGCAGTTATCGACGGTTTGGTATCCCCACTCTGAGCAGAAGACCTTGCACATCGCCGTTTCGAGCATGATGTCGTCGTCGTGGCGGTCGAGGAACCCGGTGGTCATATAGAGCATCGAGTCCATCGCGTAGACCCAAGCCGCCATGTCGGCGAGCTGATCTTGGACCAGTTCGAATTCCGAGATAGAACGATCGAACTGATAGCGGTACTTCGCCCATTTGGCGGCTTGCTCAAGCCCAAACTTGGCGGCGCCGACCATGCCGGCGGAGAGCGTGCAACGGCCGTAATTCAGACAGGTGAGGGCGACATTCAAGCCTCGTCCTTCGTGGTGGAGAAGATTCTCGACCGGGACCTTGACGTCCTTCAATCGGATTCGAGCCTGCCAGGTCCCGCGGATGCCGCACTTGGATCGGTTGCGGCTGTAGATGTCCACACCTTCCATATCGGGCGTGCAGATCAGGGCGGTGACCTTGTCCTTCTCTTTGCCGGTCTTGGGATCAGTGATCCGATGCTTCGCCATCACCGTGAAGAGCCCGGAGAGCGAGCCTGAAGTGGCCCACTTCTTCTCGCCATTGAGAATGTAGTGGGTCCCGTCTTCGCTCAAGACGCAACGGGTCTCTTGGCCCCCCGCGTCGCAGCCGACGTTGGGTTCGGAGAGGCAAAAGGCGCTGAGGGTGTCGGTTGCCATGCGAGGCAAGAACCGGACCTTCTGTTCTTCGTTACCAAAGAGCATCAGGGCTTTGCAGCCGATTGACTGGTGAGCGGACACGAGGACCGCGGTCGATCCACAACTGCGGCCGATGCGCTCGAGGACCCGGTTGTAGCTCGTGATGCCTAAGCCAAGACCGCCATGCTCTTCGGTGATGGTCATTCCGAGCACGCCGAGTTCGAAGAGGCGTTTGATGGCCCAGTCCGGAATCTCTTCGTCGCGATCGATTTCGAAGGCGGGATGCTCGTTCACGAGATAGGTGTCGAGTCTGGCCAGCAGTTCATCGCACTTCGCGGTTTCGGCGGAGGACACCTGGGGGTACGGAAAGAGCACGTCCTCGCGGAAGTGACCCCAGAAGATGTTCTTGACGAACCCCATGGTTTCGGGGTCGGCGCCCAGCATCTCTTGGGCCTGCTGGATCTGCTTGCGATCCTTCTCGGAAACGTTTTTGAGATCCTTGGCAAGGTCAGGGGCGGACATCGTGTCGTGACTCCAGGGGAACGAGGTGCTCGGTGCGGATCCGTCTGGATCCGCGGAGCATGGAAAAAGTCGAAGAGCGATCGGCGGTCCAACGGCGCTCACAAAGATCGGTCATGCCTTCGCGAGGAAAGCATCGAGCCGCGATCTGGCGGTCTCAGTGTGTCGAAGTTCGGTTAACAATCGGCGTTCGGCGGCCACGGCCGCAGTCCATCCATCGGCGAGTCCAACGGCGACGGCCTCCAGTACGGCGGCCGACGATTCGGATTCGTCGAGGGCCGGGGCCGCGGATTCGAGTCCGGCGGTAATGGCGGCTCGATTGGTCTCGTTGATCGATCGGGGCGATGCATGGGCGAGCCGGTCTTCTTCGGCCCCAGTGTGATCTCGGATCCAGCCGAAGGCGGCGGTCATCAGATCGCGGGCCGGCACCATCTGATCAATGAGTCCGTCGGGAATCTGGGTCGCCTTAAAGGTCTGGCCGGTGGCGGTGGCGCGAATGGCGAGATCTGGATCGATGCGAGCTGGCAGCATCTGCGTGCCGCCCCAGCCGGGGCACAGTCCAAGTCCTGCTTCCGGGAGTCCGATCCGCCATGGCTTGGCATCGGCGGGAACCACCGAAGCCACCAGGGCGTCGCAGTGCATGGCGATCTCAAGTCCACCCCCGAGGGCGGCGCCGTTGATGGCCGCGACGGTCGGGCACGAGAGCTCAGCGATCCGTTGATAGGCCGCGGCACCCTTTTCGAGATAGGTCATCAGGGCTTGGTCATCGAGGGCGTCAATCTCCGCAAGATCGGCACCTGCGACGAACACTCGATCGCTATCACTGGCGAGCACGAATCCGGTCGGTGAGGGTCCTTCCGCGATGCGGCTCATTCCCTCGTCAATGGCTCCCAGGAGCCAGTCGTCGAGCACGACCACCCCACCCCGCAGGTTGGCAGGATTCGGGATCAGTCGAAGAACGACCATGCCGTCTTCGGTTCGATCGATGGGGAGGCTGGTGTGTGCTGCAGTCATGGCGTCGATGATCCCGTATCCGCGGGCCAGAGGCGTGCGGTGGGTCCCAAGCGAAAAGAGGTGATCTGGATCGGTGAACAAGTCTGGACGGATCGAACCGAGGCGTCTCGGGTTCACAAGATGAGACAGCGCATGATAGCCGATCACGATGTCATGTTCTCTTCGAAAAACACGCTTTCGTGACTCAAAACACGCTTCAAGTGTGATGGGATCCGGTGAATTCGTCCGTCCCGGGCAGATCACGGAGCCGACTTTGTCGCGTGCCGGGGCCTCTCGGGGAGAAAGCCCGGGCCTCCGGATTCGTCTGACCTCACGCCGTTGGCCCTGACCGAGGCTGCCGCGTGACGATCGCGTTGCAAATGAACTTTGCCTAGAAATCCGAGGACCGCAGCGTCCGCACTTCGAGGATGCCTTGGCTCGGAGACACGAGGACAGCGATCACGCCGCCACCATTTCCAAAGTACGGGGCGACGTACTCGTTGACGACCCGATCACCGACGGGCCAGGGCCGCTGACTGGAACCGTGATTATGACCGGCAAGAAACACGGCCTGTTCACGGTTCGCGATCATGTCGAGCAGGCGTTTTTTTCGCTCGGCGAGGGTGGTTTCAGTGGTGTCGTAGTCGTCCCACCAGCCGTCGCTGGTACTGAGGGGATAGTGCTGAACGAAGATCGTGGGTTTCGGTGCGTCACCTGCAAGCAGCAATTCCATCGCTTCGATCTGAGGTTCCGCGCTCACAAAGGTCTGGCAGCCGGCACCACCGCCGAGGAGATTGCAGGTCAGTGGCCAGCCGGCGGGATATTCGTAGGACGGTTGATAGAGGAACGTATTGAAGTTGACGATGTCCACGCCTTTATAAGTCGCGTGGAAGGTGACCGGTCCGTGCTCGGCGGTCGGTCCGATCTCGCGGTAGGCGAGATTCGGCGAGACCTCTGCGGAACGGCGATAGGTTTCACGGGTGAACGCGGTGGTCGACTCGTTTGATCGATGCCCTGCGAGCGAATAGCTCGGACTGTCGCCCCACGACTCGGGCTCCCAGTCGTGATTCCCAAAACCCGCGAGCACCGGAATGCCTGCTTCGAAGAACGGCGCCCACAGCGGCAGGTCGAGATCAATCGAGGTCTGACGATCCTTACTGATGTCGCCACCGATGATGACCAGCGATGGGTCGATCTCATGGGTTTGCCCATCACCGAGACGAAACCACTCGTGGCGGGTCTCGCCGAGTTCGAGCAGCCGACGGACGTATCCCGAGATTTCTTCGTGCGTATTACCACGCATTCGGGCTTCGGGATCCCCGATGAAGATCACGGTAAAGGCATCTTCGTGCGAAGTCGCCGTCATGGCGGCGTCGGTCGCCATTGCGGCATCGTGCTGGCGTAACGCGGGCCTCGTGGTGGAGCAGGCAGTGACCACCAGCCCCAACGGCACCGACACAAGGGCGCCAGTCGCCACGAATCGGAGGATGCGACCAGTGGCCATCATCGCTTGAAGAGGGTCCGGAGTCGTGCTTGTGCGTCTTCGGTCTGAATGAGCTCGGCGGAGATTTCGGCACCCTTGGAGAGTTGCTCGTCGTCGAGCGAGCCGTCAAGTTCGTTGAGCCATCGCTTGGTGGCGCGGATTGCTTCGGGGCCACCCTTGGTGAGTCGTTGGGCGAAGGCCGTGCTGGCCGACTCAAGTTCGTCCATCGGTACGAGGTGGGTGGCGAGACCGGCCTCAAAGCCCGCTTGGCCACCCATGGTTCCACCCGCAAGGAGCATCGCCCGTGCCCGGCCGGCGCCGATTCGCTTCACGAGGAAAGGAGCGACCACGGCGGGGCAGATCCCGAGATCGACTTCGGGGTAGCCGAGTTTTGCTTCGGGATGCGCGAAGGAGAAGTCGCAAACCACCATCAACCCGCAGCCGCCACCAATCGCAGCGCCCTGGACCCGGGCGATGGTCGGGACGTCGAGTCGGCGGATCCGACGGCTCACCGCCGCCAGCCGGCGAAGCATGTCACCCATCAGGATGGGGTCGTCTTGGACTGCCTTCAGGTCCATCCCGGCGCAGAAACTCTTGCCGGCGCCAGCGAGGATCACGACCGCGACGCCCTCGAGGCCTGATTCGATCTTCTCAAGCCCAGCCTCCATCGCGGCGATCATCTCGAGCGAAAGTGCGTTGCGGGCGTCCGGTCGATTCAGGGTGAGTGTGGCGACAGCGCCTTCCGTGGTGAGCGTGACGAGTTGGGTATCAAGGTCGATGGTATTCATGGGACGTATTGGATCCGCTGCCGGGGTGAGATTCAAGCCAATTGGTAGAAACAGATGCCGACTCAACCCCAGATCTTCCGCCCACACTCGCTGCACTTCTTCGGATAGCGGACACCACTGAGGTCGTAGTTGCAGAATGGGCAATGACCGGCTTTGAGTTTTCCGATGACTCGCCGCCGTTGCCATCTGGAAACGAAGAAAGACAAGACTTGGGTGGTTCGGATCAGCAGGATGCTGGTCAGGAAGAGCAGAAACCAGGTCGCGACAGCGGTCGCGAGGGTCGCGGACCACGCTCGACTGGTGCGGGTTTCCTGCCGGGTGAGGTTCTCGACCCAAGCCTGTTGCCGATCCGCATCGAGCGTCTGCAACAACACGTCCAGCGCGTCGGTGAGGTCCACACCGGTCTCGGATTGAAGCGTCTCGAGCTGAGCAACCGCCGAAGGGGCCGCGAGATCGATCTGCACGCTGGGATCGGCCAGCGGTACGGCGAGCAGTTCCAGTGGGGGGAGGGTGGTCCAACCGGAAAACGGCCAGCCATGCTCGATGGTCCGTTGCCGGAGTTGAACGGTGGCAAGGGGGCTCCCGAAGTTCCAGGGCGTGCGATTCGGATCCTCGCGCAGAATCCTCGCGGTGAGTGGGGCGCCTCTGCCGTCGCGGCCGAGACGAAGATCGGCAAGCTTCTCCGAGGACGTCCGGCTGATATTCGCATCGAGAAAAAGCGAGAGCAGTAGCCCGATTGGCATCGAAAGGAGAAGACTCCAGTCGGCAGCCTTCGTCCACCGAGAGCGATGGCGAGAGGCTGACTGGCGTTCGATGCGTTGCAGTCGACGCCGGAGAAGCGTGATTGGGTTCCAGATTCGTCGTCGTGCCATGATGCGTTCGGATGCGTTCGGATGCGTTCGGATACGTTCGCCATCATCATCGAACCACCGAGGCCCGACGCCTCGATCACGGTGAGATCATCCCAGATTGACGGACGCTCGACCAACGTGATGGCAGGTCCGCGGATGGCGCGGGAATCCCACTCGTAGGGATCTGGGCATGATCAATGGATTGGGTGCGGTTCGAATCGGCGAGTGGCTGCAGTTTCAATGCCGCCCGTCGCGGCCGATTGATTCACCCTCACGCTCCAGACGTCCGCTTCTTCATCATCACCGCTTCGATCCGTGCCTCGAATTCCTCGGAATCCGCGGTCGCCAGGCTGGCCGCGAGTGATCTTGCAAACACGTCCGCGTCGAAGGTGCCGTCGAGTTCGTTCTGGAATCGCTTGGTGGCGGAAAGCGTCGGGGCGTCCATCGCGGCGAGACGATCGCACAGCGTGGTGACCGCATCCGCGAGGGCCGCGCGATCGGGATGGGCCGCCGCGGCGAGGCCGATGCGGACGGCCGCGTTGGCATCGAGAAATTCACCGGACAGCGTCAAAGCGCGGGCGGCTCCCGGAGACGTGCCCGGAACCAGGGTCGCGAGGCTGACCGCGGGGGAGATGCCGAGGCGATGGACCGGGTATCCGAATGCGGCATCCGGACCGGCGTGGACGATGTCGCACGCGGAGACCAGGGCGCAGCCGCCGGCGAGGGCCGGTCCATGAACTTCGGCGACCACCACCGCGTTCAGGTGTCGAAGTCGCCGGCAGATCGCGCCGAGACGCTCGAGAAAGGACGGCAGCGCGCCGTTGGCCATCGCCTCCAGATCAAAGCCCGCGCAGAAGGCTGGGCCTTCGCCGCGGATCCGCAGGACGTGGCAGGATTCCGAATCGATCGCCGTCTCCACCTCGTCGAGGCACCGCTCAAAATCATCGAAGACCTGGTGGGACAGGGCGTTGCGTCGGTCCGGATCGTTCAGGACGACGGTCATGATCGGTGTGTCGAATTGCAGGAGTGCCTTGGCGGTCATGTCGTGGATCTTATAGAACGGACGGGGAGAATTCCGAAACTGTTGGGAATTAAGTTTGAGTCGTAAAGATGTCCGTTGATTAACTTGAACCCTCGGCTTCCCCGAAAGTCACGGCTCCGAAGTTCCCAATCGACGATTCTAAAGAAGAAGAAAATTCCGATGAAACATCTATTCGTGACGTGGTTTCGGACTCCTATTGGGGGAGCTCGTTTCGACCCGCAGGGATCGGCCGCGGTTCCCGGAGTCGGTCTGGCCATGCTGGCTGGCGTGGGCGGGATGCGCCGTCGCCGTGGTCGTTCATTTTCAGACAACGCCGGTGTTCATCGCACCATGACGACGATCCGCCGGGTCGACGGGCGATCACGGAATTCGCAGAGGTAGACACCCTGCCAAGTGCCCAGGGCGAGCCGGCCGTCGACGACCGGGATCGAGATCGCGGTGCCGGTCAGGATCGCCTTCAGGTGACTCGGCATGTCGTCGGAACCTTCGTCGACGTGCGTGTACCAGGGCTCGTCTTCGGGGGCGATCCGATCGAACCACGCCTCCATGTCGCGCCGGGCGGACGGGTCGGCATTCTCCTGGATGCAGACCCCCGCGGAGGTGTGTTTTATGAACACGGTGCAGAGCGCTTCTTCGAAGCCGGCGTCCTGGACGACGTCCGAGACCATCGCGGTGATCTCGTGCAGCCCGCGCCGGTGTCCCGAGACTTCGATCGTTCGGTTCACTCGGAAGACTCCGGGCCGGGCGCGTTCCAGCGGATCACGGTTCGATATTCGTGTTCGAAGCCGAGCACGCAGTAGGTGCCGGTGCCGAGGTCGAACATCCGACCGTCTTCGGGCGGCAGGCCCAGCCAGGTCGCGGCGAGCACGCGGAGGTAGTGACCGTGGGCGACCAGTGCGACATCGCCCGAGGCGGCGAGGGCTCGATCGATCACGCGTTGCGCTCGCGTCGCCACCGCCGCGCCGGTCTCACCGTTTGGGCAGGGATTCGACCAGATCGTCCAGCCGGGGACCGTTTCGCGGATGACCTTCGTCGTGATGCCTTCGTAGTCGCCGTAGTTCCATTCGTGGAGATCAGCGTCGATCACCGCGGCATCCCCGAGCCCGAGCAGTTCGGCGGTGCGTCGAGCCCGCTGGAGCGGGCTGCAGAGGACGAAGTTGAAGTGGTGGGCGTCCACGACGGGTCGAAGGCGTCTGGCCACGTCCTCACCCTCGGGAAGGAGTGGAAGGTCGGTGGCACCGGTGTGGCGGCCGTTCTTCGACCACTCGGTGGCGGCATGCCGGAGAAGCCAAATCTGTTTCGACGAATCGGACATGTGAAATTCCTAGGGAGTCACTTCGAGAACGAAACTGGAACGAGGTCGTCGGCGTGCAAGTGCCCGTCGGCGTAGGCGTCGAGGAGTTCTGCGGGGACACCGGATGAGAGTCCCGCTCGATCGTACAGGCGTTCGACGTGTCGGCGGACCGTGTCTTCGAGTCGGCGGCCGCTGGTGCTCGCATCGAGCGTGCGCGGGCCGATGACCCGGCTTCGGACAGCGAGTTCGATGCCGGCTTCCCGATCAAGGGTCGAGACCGGTCGGCGTTCGGGGCGAAGGGCGTCGGGCAGGCGAACGCCGTCGTCGAGTATTTCATTGACCAGCCTCGTCGCGATCTCCGGCGCTGCGGTCACGCCGTCGCGTCGAGTGCCGGTCGCAATCCAGAGCCCAGGGACGCTCGTGGCTCCAAGTAACGCATGCCCGTCTTCGGTGATCGGTCGATGTCCGGTCACCGTCCGGCACTCCGCATGTCGAAGCTCGGGAGAGATTTCATCCATCGCGGATTGAAGCACCAGATGAAGTGATCCGAGCCGCGGATGTTCGCGAGGGACCATGGAGACCACGTTGGTGGCGCCGAGGTAAAACTGTCCATCGTTGGAAGGGACGTAGTAAACCCCGAGCCCCGCCCCTCGGTTGGGCGTGCGAAGTACGGCATCCGGGATCGTCGCTGGATCGGGCATTCGACAGCGGAGGCCGACGCCGGTCCCGTGAAGCACCCTCGGGATGCGCCCGGTGAGTTCGGGGATTCCCTGAATCAATGAATCGCTGGCGGCACCGCAGGCGATGACCGTCGCTTCGGCTCGAAGCGATCGCCCGTCCTCCAGTCGAATCACCGCGTCGGCGATCGATTCAACGCGGGCATCAACGCGGTGGACGCCGAGTTTCGTGGCGGCCTGATCGAGGAGCTCCATGACCGCAAAGGCATCCGCCGCCCCGTCGTTCTCGATCCGGATCGCTCGGGATGCTCGCAGATGGGGCCTCGGTCGATACCCGTCGATCTCGGCGGGATCGAGACGCCTAAACGGCGCGTCGTCGTCGTCGAGGCCCTTGAGGATCGCGTCGAAGTTCGAGGCATCGAAATCACTGACGTTTGGATTGTCGAGAACCACGGTCCCGCGCCGGAGCGAAGGAGGTTCGATGCCGGCGATCGCCGCGAGCTCTTCGAGCCAAGCCGGCCAGTGTTCGACCGCGGCTCGGATGATCTCGAATTTCGCCCGACCGGCCGGATGGGTGAGCGTTGCGGCTTCGAGTTCGGCGTGCGCGGCGACCATGATTCCCGCCGCCATCGAAGCGGAACCCGGACGAATGGTCGGGCCGATCACGACCACGGTCGCATCGGGTTGACGGCGTCGATACTCGATCGCAATGGCGAGTCCGAGTGCACCATTGCCGATCACCGCCAGATCGGGGTGAGTCGGGATTCGATCGTGGTCGATGGCGCGGGAGAGCATGTCCGGATCGTCGCAGAATGCGCGACTCGCCGAAAGACCCGCGGGCACGCCGAGTCTCAATCGTTGACGGGAACCAGCCTTGGCGTTCCGCGGAGGGTGCCGTGGGCCTTGCTCGATGAATGGTCGAAGAGCCACGGTCCCTGCATGGCGTCAAAGTGAAAGAGCAAGACCGTCGAGGCGTCGGGGTCGTGGCGACGTTGCGGCGACATGTTCTTTCCCTCGTACCGAGCGATCGAAGAAAGACGGACTTCGTCGATGCGACCATCGAAATGCGACGTCGGTTGACCCTTGCCATCGACATCGGCACCAATTAGCAGTGGAAGTTTGTTGCGGGTGCGAGTCTTTCCGGCGTCTCCTCGGGCGACCAGCGTGCCATCGAGATACAAACGGACTTCTGATCCGTCGTAGACCCCGGCGAGGTGATGCCAGGTCTTGGTCTGCAAGATGGGCGTCTCAGATTCGGCGAAGGCGTAGGTGCGGTCGAGATGCACGTAGAACGACGGCTTCCCTTGACTCAGAAAGAAACCAAACTCACTGCCTTCGCTTCGGTTGACCAGGCCGACGCGATCGCCGAACGAGTCGCCGTTGAACCAGGCTTCGAGGGTGAAGGGTCCGTCGGGAAGGTCGTAGGCCTCGTCGTCGATGTGTATCGCTTGGCTCTTCCCGTCAAACTCCATGCCCAGATCGACG
>ERZ887942.1311-NODE-1311-length-17496-cov-21.332091_pt1 | contig 17496 bp, 13 predicted proteins | sample MGYA00521099_ERZ887942 | MGnify/ENA primary metagenome ERZ887942 (study PRJEB32303, sample SAMEA104408605) | aquatic metagenome | biome: Brackish water; feature: Pelagic; material: water | place: Baltic Sea | collected 2014-06-07T06:48:00 | depth 16,251 m ...
AATTCACAGATTACAGGAGGAGTGAAGCTTTGCTCGGCGTAGAGTAAGGTGTCGTGTCGCAGTTGGGTCCATGACATGAGTTGGGTGCTCATGACTCGGTGTTTCCAGGCCGCCGTGCGGAAGGTATCGGGTGCGGTGGCGGGAACGGGCTTCGAGAGCCCGCGGAGAGAGTAGAGCCAAGATCCATAGGTGTGTTCGGTCCAGAAGCCGGCCTCTTGCGCATCAAAAACCGAGCGAACAGAATCGAGATTTTCCTGATAATTGTAGCCGTCTCGAAAGGGGACTCCCTCGTCATCTGCCATTCGATCAGTCAGGATGGGGAGAGCGGTGTCATTTCCCAAGGTGGCGTAGGCGACATCAAGCCCGGAAGGAATTCGACGAGCGATCGAAGTTCCATTCTCTTTCACTTTTGGGAAAACGACATTTTGAAAAGTCCACGCATCCGGGGTCCAGCGTTGACCAAAAAGCGAGAGAGCGCGTGGCAAGATATAGTTGGTGGGGTTGCAGCCGACAGCGATGGTTCCGCCATCAATTTCTTGCGCACCGTAGTTCGTCGCGATGAGGGCAGCGCGGATGGTGGCAAGATGGGCATCCGAGGCAAGATCCGCCGGGTCATCGAGGGAAAGCGACTCGAGCAGGGCCACCATTTCGGTAACCGTCATCGCGTCCGATTGCCCGGCGAGGGATTGCAGGAAGGATTCCAATTCTTCCCATCGTGGCATCAGGTTTTGATTCCGGACTTGCAGGGCAAGGAGGATGGCCGCTCTGAGTTCACGATCGCTTTGGGGGGTGGCGGTTGCATATCCCATCTGGAACTGGGCCCGGCTCAACCAGAGGAAGCCTTGAAAGTAGGCAGTCAAGACCTGTGAATTGGCATAGTGTCCGCGAGGGGTGAAGAGGGTCATGTCTTCGAAGCGAAATAAATCTCCATAGAGGCCTGTTTTGCTCGTGTTGCTATGAGCCTGGGCAGCTTGAAACCAGTGAATGGGTGAGGACTGATCGCCAGATACCGGGTTGTCGTCGTATCCTTTTAAAAGAAGCTGAGCGGTGCCAAGGTAGAGATTGAGATCGTCGATGGCCTGCCGGACATGATTTGTTCCGGGTGACTCATCGTTTTCCCATGAGGCCCTGAGTTCGGAAAGGTTGGAGAGGTCCTCCATGAAATTTCTGAGCGAGGGATAAAGGACGAGTTCTTCCACCTCCTCCAGCATTCCAAGAAAGGTCGTGTGCCAGGCGTCCAGAACGGAGTCGGATGAGATGAAGACGGGAAGATCATCCGCCCATAGTTTGTAGTAATAATCGACCGGGGTTGGGAATCCACCGAAGTTTTCGCCGTCAATGAGGTTGATTCGAGGAGAAACCACAAAGCCGTTTTCCTTGAACTTGATGGTTTCGGCTTCGTTGAGTGAAAAGTCAGTGAGGCGTCTTTCGGGGTCGTTTGCGGCGAGGCCGGCATTGTGCTCCGCCGGGGTGGTGCTGAATTCGGTCCAATAATTGGCCCCGGTCGGATCCCAATCGATGGAGGGAAGACAAGCGGGATCCTCTTGGGAAGGAGCGGTGCGAAACCCCTCCATGGCATTTTGAAATTGTTGCTGATAGCGGGCTGGTGGTTCATCAGCCTCCGACCGATGGGCATAGGTCAGAAATTGCTCGAGGCGGAAAAAGCGCAAACGTTCGTCCGTGGTGATGTTCAGAGACGAAGTTCCGTCACCCGCCGAGTCATCGAGAATGACCGTCGTTTCCTCGACCCAGTCATTGAGGTTGGGGGATGAGAAGAGGCGGCTTTCGAGGATCGAGGGAACACCGGAAGATGGCGGAAATGTTCGAGGCCACGAAAGCTCGATCCCGCTTTCCAGGTTGCGCAAGGAAAGTTGCTGGCCGGAGAGCGCGAGAGAGGACGTGATTGTAAATGATAGAAAAATCCTCATCCATCAAAACATAGGTGATCGATGAAGAGAGCGATACCAAAATCGCTCTAAGAGAGTTTCTATTGGCCAAAGGCACTGGCCACCAGCTTCTCGAAGTCGGCCTTGACCTTTTTGAGGTCTGCCGCCGGAGCAGTCATCTTTAAAAAGACATCTCCACTGGCATGCGGGATGATGGCTCCGAGGAGCATGTAGTCCGGAGTGGCGACCTTGTTGCCACCGAAGGGCGGGCCGACCATGTAGGTGCCGGTCATGGTGACGATGGTCACTTTTTGTTCGCCGTAGGTTTTTTCCTCGGGGGTGATTTTGGTTTCCGCGCCCTTGAACTGTCCTTTCCAGCGGTCGAGGTTGGCTTTGACTCCGCCGCCCTGGCCTTTGCCGAAGTGGTAGAATTTCAGGAGCGGTCCGTTCTTTTTGCCGTGGTTGAGGGCGGCCTTGACCATGGGGCTGGAGGGAGCTTTGACCCAGGAGTCGGAGGCATTGAAGTTGAAGTTGCCGACGGTGAATTTGGTTTCCCCGGCGGAGAGGAGCGAGATGGAAAGGGCCCAGAAGATGGCGATGAATTTCATGGGAAACAGTAAAGACCGGTCTGGCGAAACTGCCATGAGTTTTTTTACTTCACGTGTGGAGCGATGGATTCGGCAATTTTAGGAATCCACTTTTTGGCCTCGTCGGAAGCAGTATTGATGGCGACGCAATAGCCGGTCTTTTTTACGAGGTCGAGGGTCGCACGGGCATACCACATGGTGTTGGATCCATCGTGTGAGAGGATTGTGACCTTGCCGTCCTCGCTGCGGGTTCCCCAGCCGAGGGCGTAGTTTTTTTCTACCGGAGTATGGAGTTTTTGGTAGCTGGCTTGTTTGAGGAGTTTGCCTTTTCCGTGGTGGCCTTTGATCTGGTCCTGGCAGAAGAGGGCCCAGTCGGAGAGGGTGAGATGGAGGCCGCCGGCGGGGCCATAGAGGGTGGGATTGTCACCGAGGAACCCGGTGCCGACGGGTTTGCCATTGTGATGGCCGCGAATGGTTTTGGTCCCTTTTGGCGCACCAAAGCCAACGCTTTTGATGCCGAGGGGTTTGAAGAGGTGTTTGACGATGGCTTTTTCCCAGGTGGTGCGGAGGAGTTTTTCGATGACGGCGCCGGCAATGATGTAGCCGTAGTTGGAGTAGAGGAATCCTTCCTGTGGTTCCAAGGCGAGGCCGATTTTTGTGACGGCGAGACGTGATTTGGTGCGTTCAATTGGCCGTGGGTTGGCGGGGAGGCCGGCGGTGTGGCTGAGGAGTTGCGTGATGGTAATTTTTTTTGCATCAGGATGGAACTTTTTGGTAAGCTCAGGGAAGACCCCGGCCATGGTGGTGTCCCACTCAATGAGATTTTTTTCAACGAGAACGGCCATCAAGGTGGCGGTCATGGCTTTGGTATCCGAACCAATGTGCCAGGCAGCATTTTTTTCGACGGGGATTTCCTTGTCAGCTCTGGTGGTGCCGATGCTGCTGATTTGCAGGATTTTGTCGGAATCGAATGAGATCGTGCCGATGGCAGGAATGCCGGCCTCCTTCCTTGCTTTTTTCATCACGGCATCGGGGTGCCTTGGTCCCTGAGCGTGAAGTGGAACCAGAAGGAGGAGTAGAGGGAGTTTCATGCGGAATTAGTTCTTACGATATTGGACGGCAACTAAGAATTAGAATAATTCCAAATTTTCACTTGCCGTGCTAGAGTATCCGTCTAGCTTGCCGCCGTCGATGATCTCCCTCGCCCAACAAAAGAACCCCGACCCTACCGATTTTCCGTCGGAATTGGAGGGACTTCGCATGACCAAGCAGCGCCGTGAGGTCCTTGCGGTCATTCTTGCCGAGCGCGATCATCCCAAGGCCAACGACGTCTTCACCCGTGCGCAGAAGCGCATGCCGACCATCTCGCTGGCAACGGTTTATAACTGCTTGGAGGCCTTGGTGAGCCACAATCTTGTCCGCCAGGTGAATTTAGAGCGTGAGTCGTCGCGCTACTGCCCGAACCTCACTGACCATTGTCATTTTCAGGACGAGAAATCGGGAAAGATCCACGACGTGGTTTTTAAGGACGGAGTAAAGCTTGAAGATATTCTCGAACTCCCCCAAGGAACCGAAGTGAGTCATCTCGAAATCAGCCTAAAGGGAACCTTCGGCCAATAAAAAAATCATCAAACACCATGAGCCTAACCATCGAAAATTTGCACGCTTCCGTTGATGGGACTCCCATCCTCAAGGGACTCAATCTTGAGATCCCTGCCGGGGAAGTCCACGCAATCATGGGTCCCAACGGATCCGGGAAGTCTACTCTCTCCAAGATTGTCGCCGGACACGACGATTACGAAGTGACCGACGGTCGCGTCCTTCTTGACGGGGTTGATATTGCCGATCTGGAAGTCGACGAGCGCTCACGGGCCGGAATTTTTCTGGCATTCCAGTATCCCGCCGAGGTTCCCGGAGTTTCCAATGCCAACTTCCTTCGTGCTGCCCTGCAAGCCCGCCTGCCCGACGGTGAGGAGATTGATGCCGTGGCTTTCTATAAGGAAATGTATGCCAGGATGGACGAGTTGGAAATGAACCGAAAGTTCACCAGCCGCGCCGTGAACGAAGGCTTTTCCGGTGGTGAAAAGAAGCGCAATGAGATCCTGCAAATGATGATGCTTGATCCGCGCTACTGTCTTCTTGATGAAACCGATTCCGGATTGGATATCGATGCCCTCAAAGTCGTCGCCAAAGGTGTGAATTCCATGCGGTCTCCGAATCGCGGTTTCCTGATCATCACTCACTACCAGCGTCTTCTCGACTACATCAAGCCCGATCATGTTCATGTCATGGACGACGGTCGGATCGTAAAATCCGGTGGTGCGGAACTCGCACTTGAACTCGAGGAAAGCGGATACGACTTCCTCAAAACCGCTTAAACCAACAAACCCATGAATTCCGAAACCGCCACCGTCCAACAGGTCGCTCTTGAAAAGGATGACCGTGGAAACTTCTCGTTTCCCGAGAACCACAAATATGATGCCGGTTACGGCCTCACCAAGGACACCCTCGACTATATTTCCAAGGTCAAGGATGAGCCGCAATGGGTGAATGATTTTCGCCACAAGGCGCTTGAGACCTTCCTTTCCAAGCCCATGCCCACGAACTGGGCGACCGAGGATCTCAATGCCATCGACTTCGATAAGATCCGTTACTATCTCTCGGACGGAGCCACGCCAAAGCGCTCTTGGGATGAAGTCCCACCTGAAGTTCTTGAGACCTTCGACCGCCTTGGTGTTCCTGAACAGGAGCGCGCATTTTTGGCCGGAGTGGAGGCCCAATACGATTCCGAAGCCGCATACTCGAATGTGAAGGAGGCTCTCGCCGATGAAGGCGTGATTTTCGTGACCTGCTCCGAAGGTTTGAAAGAGCACGAGGAAATTTTCCGCCCGTGGTTTGGCAAGGTCATTCCGACCGGAGACAACAAATTTTCCGCCCTCAACTCGGCGGTGATGTCCGGTGGATCATTCATCTACATTCCAAAAGGAGTGAAAGTGAAGCATCCCTTGCAGGCTTATTTCCGCATCAACTCGGAGAATTTTGGTCAGTTCGAGCGCACGCTCATCATCGCTGACGAAGGTTCCGAGGTCATGTATATGGAGGGTTGCACCGCACCCAAGTTTGAGACCGCCACGTTGCACTCGGCAGTTGTGGAGCTGGTCGCGATGAAGGGTGCCAAGATCCAATACATCACCGTTCAGAACTGGTCATCCAACGTCTTCAACCTCGTCACCAAGCGTGGCCTTGCTCACGAGGATGCCGAGATTCGCTGGATCGATTGTAACATCGGTTCACGTCTCACCATGAAGTATCCCGGTGTCGTCATGAAAGGCGAGGGCGCCCGTGGAGAGGTCATTTCCATTGCTCTCGCCAACGACGGACAGCACCAGGACACCGGTGCGAAAATGATCCACGCCGCTAACAATACGACCTCGAACGTCGTTTCGAAGTCGATCTCGGTTGGCAAAGGTCGCTCGACTTATCGTGGCCAGGTTCTCATTCCGAAGCACCTCAAAGGCTGTAAGAACAACACCGAGTGTGACGCGCTTTTGATCAACTCAAAGAGCCGCACCGATACTTACCCGGCGATCACGGTGAAGGGGAACCAACACGTGACCCAGCACGAGGCCAGCGTCAGTCAGGTTTCCGAGGAAATGCTTTTCTATATGCAGCAGCGTGGACTTTCCGAAGCCCAGGCGATGTCTCTTGCCGTCAATGGCTTCATCAACGATCTCGTTGAGGAATTTCCGATGGAGTACTCGGTGGAACTCAAGCGTCTGATTGACCTTGAGATGGAAGGTTCGGTTGGTTAACGCACAACGCGCTTTTTTAATGTCCGCTACTCTCACTTCTCCCGCCCTCGAGCAGTTCGAAGCTCTCGACTGGCCTGTCCGTACCGTGGAAAACTGGCGTTTTGGCTCCTGGAAAGAGGCCAACCTTTCCGGTCTCGAACTCGTCGGCTCCGGTATTTCCGGCAAGCTTCCCAAACCGCTTGAAGGATTCACCCGATTCGTCTTCGAAAATGGAACCCTTGTTTCCGGTTCCCACGACTCGGTCGTATTGACGGAAGAATCCTTCGGCCCCAAGTCACGCTTGGGATCCCCCAAACTCGCCGCTCTCCATACCGCAAAGTCTGATCACGGACTTCACATCAAGAGCGCCACTGATCTCTCGGTGGAAGTCATTCACTTTGTCTCGGGCGAAGGTTTGCTTCTTCCCGGCATCGTCATTGAGGCGGAAGCAGGAGCGAACATCCGGGTGGTGAAGCGTTTCATTTCGGTTGATAATTCAGCGGCGACCATTCTGGCTGCCACCGATGTGAGAATTGCAGAGAATGCCCACGCGACTTGTCTGGTCACTCAGGAACTTAATTTGAAAAGTAAATTCATCCGCTTTTCGGATTCGACCTTGAAGGCGTCTTCAACGGCCAAGCTGGCCGTCATTCACACCGGGGCCAAGTGGGTTCGAGAAGAAACCTATTCGACGGTTGATGGCATGGATGCCCGATCCGAGATTCTTTCGGTCGCTCTTCCCTCCACGGGTCAGGAATACGACCAACGAACCTTTCAGCACCATGGTGCCCGGAACACCTATTCGGAACTCCTTTTCAAAAACACTTTGTTCGGCAAAGCCAAGACGATTTTCTCCGGCCTCATCTTCGTGGACGAGGGCGCACACGGGACCGACGCCTATCAGACCTGTCGCAATCTCATGATGACCGACGAGTGTGAAGCCAACTCGATGCCCGGTTTGGAGATCAATGCCGACGACGTGAAATGCTCGCACGGAAGCACCTCGTCCCGGGTTAGCGACGAAGAGATATTCTACCTCATGGCTCGTGGTATTCCTTCGAAAGATGCCCGCAATCTTGTGGCGCAGGGCTTCTCGGTGGAAGCGATCGAAAAACTTGAGGACGAGCAACTCGAAGCTCTTGCACTTGAAGTGGTGGAGCGGAAGTTTACGAGCGTTGAATAGAAGTCGTCAATTGGCAGGAGTCGTAGCACTTCTATTGCAGGCAGCCCTTTGGTTAGGTCATGGCGTGCGTGACTCCGGTGATGATTTGATTTCTTCGAATGGAAAACGGGGGGAGTGTTTCCCCCTCCTCTGCTGACTTGGAAAAGAGCCACGCCGTCGTGCGCTCGGACCAAGTCCGCGAGATTTCGAAACGCAAACGACGACCTCGCTCGATTCTTGTGATGACGAAGTTCCTCGAGGTGACTCAGGAAGATTCTGAAGAGCTCCGCTTCGACTGGATCGAAACGCCATTCAGCAGTATGGCCTCTCGCCCGAAGTGACCTTGCAAGAATTTGACCAGGTGGATTAGGTCGTAGGTTTTCTTTCTCGAAGGTCCCGTCCGGGGCTCGCACGGAGGCTGAATTGTCCGCCACGATTCCAGATGGATTTCAAAGGAGGAGCTTACGAAGCCCGTCGAGCTGAGCGATTGTTGCGTCGGGTGTCTGATCGCCTTCCTTGGGTTCGAAGCGCTCATAGGGGAGGTGTTCGGTGGTGAGGATAGCCTTCATGCCCATGCCCTTTGCGCCCTGGACATCGGCGAGCCAGTTGTCCCCCACATAGATGCAGTCTTCGGGTTTTTCATCGAGCTGATCGAGGAGGGATTGGTAGGGGCGGGGGTCGGGCTTCACCCAGCCAATTTCTCCCGAGATTACGATCGCGTCGAAGTGGGACGTCATTCCTAATTTCTCAATTCCGTCCCTGATAGATCGGGCACAGGGGAAATTTGAAAGGAGAGCGAGGCGGTAGTTTTTTCCCAGATCGCTCAAGAGGGGGAGGATGTGATCTGCGAGCTCGATGATGTCGACGAAGGTTTGGTAACGTTCTTCCGCGAGTTGCTTCACCTGCTCTTCAGTGGCGGTGGTGCGATAGATTCCCTCGATCAATTCCCGACAGCATTCCTCGACATCATTTTCGCGGTAGTGATCGGTGTAGGGGGCGACGATTTGGCGGTCGCGGATTTGCTTTAGGATGGCGGCATCGCAGCTTCCGAACATTTGGGTGAGCTTCCCGGTGAGCCCTTGGTATTGCTTGGCGATCTGTCGGGGGCCGAACTCGATCAGGGTGTTTCCCAGATCAAAACAGATCGCTTTTGTTTTTTTGAAGTCGGTGCTCATTATTTGAATGCCTTTGGTTAGCGGTTCCACTGGTGGGTGCAGGCTTCGAGGAGGGAGAGCGAGTTACTTCATTGGCGGAGCTTCGTAGTGCTCGCGCAGTTGATGAAACTCCTTGGTGAGTTCTTCCTGCACCTTGGCGTAGGTGGGATTTCCATAGACGCTTTTCATCTCCTGTGGGTCCTTCACAAGGTCGAACATCTGCCACTCATCGGTGGCGGGGAGGTGGAAGAGTTTGTGGGTCGCGGTGCGCACGCCGAAGTGCTGCGGCACGTTGTGTTCACCCTTTTCGTAGTAGGAGTAGTAGAGCGACTTGCGCCAGTCCTTCGCCTCGCCTTTGAGCGTGGGGACGATTGATTTTCCCTGGATTTCTTTGGGGGCTTTCAAGCCGGCCGCTTCGAGGAAAGTGGGTGCATAGTCGATGTTTTGAATCATTTCCAGCGGGCGGGATCCGGGCTTGGAGACTCCGGGCCAGCGGATGACGAAGGGCATTTTGAAGGACTCTTCAAACATCCAGCGCTTATCAAACCAGCCATGCTCACCGAGGTAGAAGCCTTGGTCCGATGCGTAAATGACGATGGTGTTTTCGGCGAGGCCGTTCTTGTCAAGGTAGTCCAACATTTTTCCCACGCTGTCATCGACGGCTTTGACCGTGCCGAGGTAATTTTTCATGTAGCGTTGGTATTTCCAGCGCACGATTTCCTTGTGGCTCATGGAGCCAACCTTTTTGAGGAAGGCTTGGTTCTCTGGTCCGAAATGCGCGTCCCATTCTTTTTGCTGGGCGGAGTCCATGCGGCTGTACTCGGACATGCCGTAGCGATCAGGACCCGGGAGTTTGATGCCCTTGCGCTCGTCTTTGCGAACCTTGGCGTCGTAGGTCCAGTGGAAGTGGCGGTCGATTTCCATCTCGTTATCACCGAGGGTCGTGCTGCGGCCCGAGTAGTTATCGAAAAGCGAGGGAGGCTCCGGGATGGTCACTCCGTCGAAGGACTTCAGGTGCCTTATGGCCGGTGCAAAAGTCCGGTGGGGAGCCTTGTGCTGGCACATGAGGAAGAAGGGCTTTTCCTTGTCGCGTTTATCAAGCCAATTGATGGCCTTGTCGGTGGTGATGTCGGTGCAGTAGCCGTTGAATTTCTTTTTGCTGCCATCCATCTGGAGAAAGACGGGGTTGTAGTAGCTGCCCTGTCCGGGAAGAATTTCCCAGTAATCGAAGCCGACGGGGTTTGAGACGAGGTGCCATTTCCCGACAATCGCGGTGTTGTAGCCGGCCCCGTTGAGAGCTTTTGCCACGGTCCACTGGGATTGGTCGAGACCTTTGCCGGAGTTGCGAAGGAAGCCGTTTTTATGGCTGTGTTTCCCGGTCATGATGGTGGCGCGGGAGGGGCCACAGATGGAATTTCCACAGAAGGAGTTTTTAAAAATGGCCCCGCTGGCGGCGAGTCGATCGATGTTCGGGGTGGGGGCAATCTTGGCGAGATCTCCTCCGTATGCCGAAATAGACCGTAAGGCGTGATCGTCGGAAAACAGAAAAAGAATGTTGGGCTGCTTGGCGTGCGCCAGATTGATCAAAGCGCTGGTGAGGAAGGCAAATAAGAGGGACTTCATTGGGAGATCACTGGATACTGGCTGGAGTGGTTTATTTGAAGGGCTAAGTTAGGCGATCGCAACGACCCATCCTTCAATGAAGCCTCTCCTTCTCGCCTGGGCCACTCTCATGGCCGCCTTCTTTTGGTCCTTCGCTGCCGAAGAAGAGTCCGCTCCGGCGGTGGCGTCCTTGCTGTCCACTCCGCAAACAACGCCTCACCGTACCGCAAGACGAATCAGGAGACTTCAAAGACAGCCTCACCAACCTTCCTGACCCCAAGGATTGGCAACGCGATCTCTCTCGTCAAAACCAACGCTTTTGGATTGAACACGCCTTTCATGAAGCGAAGAGCCAGACCGGAATGACGCAGTATCAAGTGCGAGTCTGGCGCGGTTGGCATCACCACATGGCCCTGGTGTGTCTGGCCACCTTAGTCATGGATGAAACCAAGGCGCGCCACCATAAGAGCACGCCGTTGCGGAGCTACCGCGACATCACGGAGCGATTGGATTACTACGCTGTCGCGTCGGAGTCGAGACGATGCCGAAGTGCACGCGCAAATTCAGAAACGTCATACCGCCCGTCAAAAAGACCAGGATCGAAGACGAGACAAACGAACCAGAATTCCGCCTGATTTAAATATAACCAAGTAGAACTGGAAGCCTACAGTAACTCGACGAGAAGACGGAAATAGCGCACCGAATCTTCAGAGATCGGCGCGATCCGACGCATCGTTTTGGTCACAGTGCCATCGGCATGAGTGACGTGATCGACTTCCACCATGCCAGCGCTCGCATCGTCCCAGACAGCGAGATTGATCGAGGTCTGCACCGTTAGAGTCACATCGACGGCTGCCGGATTGTAGCGGAAACTGAAGGTGGCATAGCTCGATTCGCCAATTGCGAGCGAGCCGGTCGAGATCGCGCCGGGGCCCGAGGAGGCATCCGCATCGTCGCTGCCGAGCGCGTATTCGACGAGGGCGTCGAGCCCGTCTTGGTCGTCGTCCGCCTCGGGATTACCGCTGAAGGGAGTGCCATCGCTGTCGCCCGGGCTCCCACCGACCTCCGCACTCGCGCGCCAGTTGGTTGGGACGGACGGATCCGGGTTCGTCGCTTGGGAGATCAATACCAGGCTGTTGCCCCGGGTATCAGGGCTGGTCGGCCATGGCGCGACATCGTCATATTCAAATTCCTTGATCGTGCCACTCCCGGCATCCTCCAATTTAATCGATTCGCCGCCGTTGCTGAGGCTGCTGCTGAGCGCAAAGACACCGGCCACGGGCAGTCCTGCTCCGTGCGCTGCCTCGAAGGATGCGGTGTTTTTCACAACCAGAACCCGCGCGCCGGGCGCCAGTTCGGTGATTGCCGAGCCGGTGAAATCAAAGGTGATCCCTTGGGTGAACTTCACGCCGGTAAGATCAAGAGTCAGTGAGTCGCTGACGTTCATCAGTTCGAGGAACTCCGCCTTCCCATCCGGCTCAGGGTGATACATGATCTCACTGATGATGAGATTCTCCTGCGCCTCGCTCGGTTGGCCGACGTAGCTCGCCGAGCTGTTGAGAGCGCCCTCGGCATCCCGTAGTTCGAGGCTCTCCCCGAAGCTCGACAGATGCCCGCCAAAGCCGCCTACCACGAATCGCCGCTCGCCACCTTTCGGGCTAACCGCGCGAGCACGGAAGGTCTTCACATTTGGGCTCAGGTAGAGGGTCGAGTTGGCGGGAATCACCGTCCCGGGTGCAAAATCAAAATCGACGCCGCCGCTGAGCTCCCAATTGGAGACATCGACCGCGATACTGTTGTTGTTTATCATCTCGATAAATTCCTCGTCCTGATTGCCGGAAACGGGACTGAACTCGATCGTTCCAAATTCTATCAGTGGCTGGATACTTCCGTTCGAATCGGGCACTCCGGCGATCAGTTCCGGAAGGATGAGGAAATCGCTACTGCCCGCGGTTCCATTCATGCCCTGAATCGCAAGCACGTTGGTTCCGGCAATCAGTTCGCCAAGCCCTGCGCTGACATCGAAGACCTCGTAGTCGACAAGGTCAGCCTCCTGACCCGTGGTCGTCGCAGTGGAATCCCAAGCGAGCGCGTCTGGCGCGTTGCGGCGATCGATCTCGACCCCATTCAGGTAGGCGACGTAGCCGTCGTCAAATTTCATGTGTAATTGCAGCGACTGGTAGATCGAAGGATCAACCACCTCGAAATCGATGCGGATGTAAGCGCTGCCGTTCTTTTGGAACATCTCAGTTCTGAGGTCCAGATTGATGAGTGGAATGTAGCTGGAGCTATCGAAGCCAACCCCGGTACTGCCGGTTGCCCAGCCGGCATCATCGAAGGCCGACGTCATCCAGGTTGCATCCTCGGAGGCGTCGGTTGGGATCTTCGCTGTTGCCGCAGCACCCGCCGGCACCAGCGTCGTGTAAGTGAAGGGGATCTGCCCTGACTGGCTCTCCGGGATGGAGGATTGGCGGTTATAGATTTCGTCGCGACGTCCGGGGAGATACTCATTTTTCCAACGTTCGACGCCCTCGGCCATCGTTTCGACCTCCGGGTTGGTATTCGTGAAAGGCACCTGACCACCGTTCTGTAGCCACGAGCCCCATTTTTCAAAATCCTGCCGAGCGTCCGATGGCACGATGCCCGGCGGGTCGATCGTTGCCAGCATTTCGTCGAGGCGGCGCTCGAAGTAGCGCTGTTCGTAAGGCGTGTCCGGGTGGTTGAGAAATTGGTCGCTGAGGGTGCGAATCCGACGGTTCAACATCGTGCGCACTTCGGGGCGCGCCCACATTTTCTGGATCAATGAGACCGCCGTGCCGACCTGGATCACGCCATTGGTGAAGAGTGAGTTGTCGAAGTAGGTGTTGGACGAGTTCCACTTGCGTCCGTGCGCGAGGTCGAGATCCCACGGCAGCGTAGCCCACTCGTTCGTGCGCCCGCTGTCCCGGTAGATATACCAGTTTTTGCGGTGCATGTCAGTGTTGCGCACAACGCAGTTTGCGGCTGACATGTTGACCATCATCGGGATGTTGACGTTGTCATAGATGAACGCCCATTGCTGGTCGGCGCTACCGGAGTTCACCCCGGTGATGAAATCCGTGAGGTCCTGGCCGCCCTCGTCGCGCCGGTTCTTCTTCTCGACCGCCGGAGAGACCGTGCTGTTTCCTATCGAGAGCGTGTTGTTGTAAATCTTGTAGAGCGCTCCGTCCGGATTGAGCCCGGCGCGTTCGAGGTAGATGTCGTCGGCGTCCTCGACGAAGTCCGCCGTGCTAAAAAACTCGCCGTTCTGCTGCACGCGCACCGTAAACGCAAAGTGCGCATGCACGCCGGACTCACGCATGATCTCCCAGGAGAGGACGTGACGTGCCTTGGACTTGTCCGCCCAGTTGGTCAGCAGGTCGATGTCCTTGACGCGCCTCTCATCCGGATGCCAGCGGAAACGCTGTGTCTTGTTGAAATCGAAGTTGAAGCTCTTCTTCGGGAACCCTCCCGTCGACTGCCCGTGGCGGTTTACGTAGATGTTGTCGTAGAGTTCGCCGAGGTAGAAAACGGCACCGCGTGTGCCGCCCGTGCCACCGGCCGCCCCCGGATTCTGGTAAAAGGTTTCGACCACTGTCAGCAGGCTTTCGGCATCCGGGTTCACCGCAACCGTCCCGACATATTGGTGCGAGTCGAGCGGTTCACGGAAGGCCGGCACCATCGTCTCCAGGCCGAGCCCGTCGCTCGCCTCGAAGCGCCAACGAATCATCTCCCCACCATCGAACTCGCCCCCTGGAATCGACGTCGTGTAGACTCCGTCGCCGGCAATCGCATCGGGAGCGACACCGTCGTCAGTCATCACCCGCATCGTTTCGGCAGCGAACATCACCCGGTAGAACATTGTCACCGATGCGACGGGAGCCTCGACCGCACCGACCCTGGCCGTGATTACCAGATCTAATCCGGAAACTGGCCGTGCCGGCTTGTCGGTGAAATCGACAAACACCGGACCCGCAGCTTGTCCACCGGAGTTTGGTTGACCCGGGGTGGGCGAGTCAAAGTAGCCCTCGCGCTGTGTGCCGCTGATATCCATCACCCTTGCGGTCAGAGTCGGGCTGATCAAAAAATCCGAGCTCCCGAGGGACGAGTTCATGCCGTGGATCGCGAGCACATTACCATCGCCGTCGTTGAGCATCCCCGGCGTGACAGGGATCACGTGGCTACTCGGGTTGTTGATAACGAAAGAGTCACTGTCACTTTCGGTCGATGTAGAGTCCCACTCGAGTGGATCTGGCTCATAGAGCGAAGCCACCTTTTCCCCATTGATATAGGCCACGAACCCGTCGTCAGAATGCGCGACCAAATTGAGCGATTGTAATTGCCTGCCCGCCGCCGAGTAGCTGAATGGGAGGCGAAAATAGCCGGTCGGGTTCTTGTTTTGCATCACGCTCGAAATGTTCGTGGAGATGAACTGATTCAGTCCTCCACTGTCAAAACCGAGGCCCGATGGCCCGGATGCCCACGAGGAATCATCAAAGCCCACCTCGATCCAAGTCGTGGCGAGCACCCCATCAGTCGGAATCAGGTAGTTCGTGGTCGAACCAGAGCCGACCAGACCCTCCTCGGTCACGCTTCCGAAGGTCCCCACCCCATACGACTGATCTTCGAACTGCTCGGAATACACCGGGCCGAACTCGCTCACGATTCCCGCAGGCCCTGAGAGCGCTAGGTAACCGCCGGAGGCCGACAGCTTGAAATTCGCGTGAAGTTCGCCAGCCGGATCCGTGCGGTTTTTCGCCGAGGCGAACACCACCAAATAGGCGCCAGCATCAATGGTCACTTCCGGAAATTCCCATCGCATCAGATCGGCCGCATCATCGGTCAAGGCATACCCGTCGAGGTTCAGCGCAGTAGCGTCCGGGTTGTGGATTTCGATCCAGTCGGAAAATTCACCGTCCGAGTCGGCGAGTCCGGTGTCGTTCGAAGCGAGAAATTCTGTAATGAGCGGCGCTGCCTTCAGCTCAGAAAACGAGCATACGGCCAATGCCCCGAAAAGTGCCAAATAGGAGTATTTCATAGTGTGGGGACTGAGTAAAATAGTTTTTGGAACACCGGTAGTCCAGTCTTCAAAACAGAAAAATCTTCTAATTTTTTCGGCACAACATTCGTCAAAGCTCAACAATTGAGGTAACAGTAGCCGGCGGCGAGAAATTTGTTTTTGGGGTGGGGCTCATGGGGACGCTGTTGAGGGGATGGGAGAGGGGAGCAAGCGGGTGCGGGTGGGGCTTTGTCGGGTGAAGTATTTTAGTGAGGGTTTGGTATTGGGCTCCCGGGATTTTGTGGAATCGGCCTTCGTGGAAAAGCGGGAGTGGTTTTCGGAGAGTCGAAAGAAGGGCGCGCGCGGCATACAGATGAGCGGTGAGGGACTCTATTCGATGAGGTAGGCCGACGTCAGTGAGCGAAGCGTTGACGCCAAATCGGACAATCCTGGTCCGGACGCTCGGGGCCAAATTCATTTGTCCGAGGTGCTGCATCGAGAGGGTTCTTTTTCGTTGCATGAAAAAAAGACGAGCGCGAGAAAGGGAAGGGAGAATGCGCCGGGTTCCCCTCGTGCCTTCGCTTCGTGTGGGGCAAAAAACGCCACTCTCATCACTCCTGATGAAGCGAAAGAATGGCGTGAGAAACTTCAGGAAGAGAGTCTGCCCTGTTTGACAAAAGGGCTCTTGCAAGGCGCGCAGTGACTAGCCCTATAATTCGCGAACCCGGAAGAAATGCCTGTTTCCCAAGCCGGCATCTTCAAAAGTGTAGGACGTTGTCTCCGCGCCTTCGGCCGCGGCGACTCCGTCGTTAAGATCACTTGGCCAGGTCTCGAGAGTGGTGCTGGCATCGATGGCGTAAGACTTACCGGGCTCCGAGGTCCAGGTCAGGGTGATCATTCCCCCGACACGATCATAGTCGAGGCCGGTGATCTCGACGATCGAAGGCGTGTCGCTTTCGGCGGCGACCTCGATCTTGGTGAGGGTCGCTTTTGTGGCATTGGTCGTGCCGCCGAGAAGAATTCCCACTGAATCGTATGTGAAGGAAGCGGGTGAGGCCGGGGCGGTTGAGGGTGGCCACTCGATCAAAAAGTCCGCGCCATCGGTGATCATTGCCGAGATCGAGATATTGAGATCGTCAATCCGGGTGATGGTCAGCGAAAAGGAATAGCTGTCATCGAATCGCAGGGTCCCGCCATCATCATCGGTCGCGTCTGAAACGACCATCGTAGCCGAACCTGAGAAAGGGTTCGTTGTTGATCCATCGGCTGTCCGGATGTTCGACGGAGCCCCGCCGCCTGCGACGGTGGCCCAAACCCCGACATAGTCCGAGCCCACGCCGGTTTCCGGAACACCCGGAGCATCAAACAAGCCCCAGCGGATCTGATTTCCGGGGATATTTCCAACATTGCCGGAAATCATCATGCTGCCCGTAAGGGTGATGGATTCATCGACGCCGAGAGTCACCGCCGGGAAACTCCCGATCAGGGTATCGGCGTCGGAATCAGTGGTGATTGGCGAGGAAGTTTTGGCAGTGCCTTCTTCGAATCCAGCGTCGCCATTGGTGGCCACCCAATTCACGACGGGAACCGCGCCTGCAGTCAGGGCAGAGCCCAGGATCGCGACACAAGGGAGGAGAGCGTAAAGTCGCGACAACATGGTCTTGAAGTGAGTGAGACTAACGGCGACGGCGGATCAGCGCCAGGGAACCAAGCAATCCCAAAAGCGCGCTGGACGGTTCGGGAACGGCAGAGACGTTCACGTTGCTGAAGGTTGCCTGGGTCGCATTGGTCGTGCCTCCCAGAAGGATCCCTACGGAGTCGTAGGTGAAGCTGCCGGGAGAAGCCGTCGCGGTCGTGGGTGCCCAGTCTACAAGAATATTGGAGTTATTCGTGAACTGAGCGGAAACCGAAATTTGAGTCGCATCGAGGCGGGTGATGGACAGTGAGAAATCGAGATCGGTTCCGAATTGAGGAGTGTTTGCGCCGACATCGCTCGCAGTGCTGATGGTTGTGGAGGCGGCTCCCGAGAAGGGATTGGTGGTTGAACCATTCGCGGTGACCGTAGGGCTTGCGCCCGCGCCCGCCGGGGCTGCAGCCCACACGCCGATGTAGCCACTCCCGGCTCCGGTTGCCGGAGTTCCGGGGGCATCGAACAATCCCCACCGGAATTGGTTACCGGCAATCCCGCCAGTGTTCCCGGTGATGTTGACACTTCCGTTGAGGATCAGGACCTGACCAACCCCTAGTGCTGCGTAAGACTTAGATTGCCGGATAAACGGAGTGGAGCTTAATTCGAG
>ERZ887942.1313-NODE-1313-length-17490-cov-47.598165_pt1 | contig 17490 bp, 13 predicted proteins | sample MGYA00521099_ERZ887942 | MGnify/ENA primary metagenome ERZ887942 (study PRJEB32303, sample SAMEA104408605) | aquatic metagenome | biome: Brackish water; feature: Pelagic; material: water | place: Baltic Sea | collected 2014-06-07T06:48:00 | depth 16,251 m ...
TCAGACGCCATTGGCAACAACAAAGAATGGCTTCCCGGACACGCTGCTAGGCAAACGAATGGGGCTTTGCCCCGCAAACAATGACAGCCAACCTACTCGCTGATGGCCCGCAAATACGTTGTGTGTAACGCCCAGCCTCACGGAGAAAGCCAACCATTTCCGAAGCTAAGTTGCTAAAGTCAGGTTCATTCAAAACGTTCACCGGTTCGGTCACGAATTCCTGGCAGCTCTTAATCCAGCCGAGTTGTTACTAAACATAGAACGAGAAATACTGTACACTCGCAGGTTAGCGAACGAAGTTCCGGAAGGTTTTCGAATAAGTCGTGCCTTTTGCTTGCCGGCGAACGGCTTCAGAAACTGATTCCGGACATTTCCTTCCCACGGTTGATCGTACATCAAAACGTTTTTCGGGAGTGCCAATCTCATGGCGAAGTATCCAGTTTTGACCGCATCTCGTTTTTGTGTTTTGATGTTGATCGCTGGTCTGCATTCGCAGGTCAGCTGGGCGGCTCCACAAGCGACCGCCACGCAGGCTGCCACGGTAACTCAAAAAGCGGCGGCACCAGCTGAAACCCAGGACGAAACGGAATCTGCGGAAGCAGACGAAGATTCGTTGGAATACGTTCGCATTCGACGCAACGAACGACGGCTGGCCGTTGCGTTGGAAACGTCTGTCATTCAGTTTGGCGAATCCACGAAATACCCCAACGCCACCATCGATTTGATTGGTGCAATTCATTTGGGAGAGCCGCAATACTACAAGCAGCTGAACGACAAATTTTCAGACTACGATGCTCTGCTGTTCGAAGCCGTCATGCCGGAAGAGGCAGTGAAGCAGAACTTTCGACCGGGGCGAGCAAAAGGCGCGGGGCGATCTTTGTCTGAGGAAGATGAATGGACAGAAGCAAAAGTCGGGCTACAGGCAATTTCGGTTTTGCAACTGGGCATGAAAGACGCGTTGGGCCTGGAATTTCAGTTGGCGGGCATTGATTACACGGCTCGCAACTTTGTTCACGCTGACATGACGCAGGAAGAATTCGAAGCATCGATGGAACGCCGCGGCGAATCGTTTTCAGAAATGCTGCTGCGTGAAATGAGCAAAGCGGCTGTGCAGCAGCAGGACAAGAACCCGATGGCTCAGCAGTTGGACCTGATGTTTTCAATGATCTTGTCCGACCGCATTTATCGAGTTCGCCGAATTGCGGCCGTTGAATTGGCCAAGGCTAACGAAGGCACAGCTTTCGCCAGCGAAGACGGCACTTCAACCATCATCACAGAACGAAACATCAAAGCGTTGCAGATTCTAAGTCGAGAGCTGAAGGCTGGGAAAAAGAAGATTGGCATCTTCTATGGAGCTGGTCATTTTCCGGACATGGAAGAACGCATCGTGAAGGAATTTGGATTCAAACGACAATCGGAAGAATGGGTGACCGCATGGCAGTTGCGAGCACCCAAAGAATAGGTTTCTTTTCTCAGGCGTGCATAGAACATCGATTGTCCATTTTTTGTAGTCGGTCTCGTGAGTAAAAACATTTCCAGCCCTGCAGAAGACGATCCAGACGACGAGGACGGTTCCGTTAGTCGAATCATTCGACGCATGAAGTCCGGCGACCCGGAAGGTGCCGACTTTTTGTGGCAGCGTTTCTTTGCTCGCCTGACATACCTGGTGCGAGAACGCATGGGTTCGCAGTTGCGAGTGATGTCTGATGAAGAAGACGTAGCGCTGCAGTCTTTGTCGGAAATGTTTCGAGGCCTGATGAACGGGCAGTATCCGTCTCTAGATAATCGAGAAGCGTTTTGGCGGCTGCTGGTGACCGTGGCATCCAGAAACGTGATGGACGAAATCAGCCAAGAACGAAGAATGAAACGCGGTGCCGGGCGAGTCGTTAACGAGTCTTCTTTTACGTCGTCGACTGATGGAAGCAACACGCTGTTTGAACAGATTGCGTCCTCAGAACAGGCTCCTGACGTGCAGTTGATGATTACAGAACGCTGCACAGAACTGCTGGAATCACTGGGTGACAAGCAGTTGCAGGCCATCGCCGTGATGAAGACGGCAGGATCCAGCAATTCAGAAGTGGCGAAAAATCTGGGACTAAGCCTGCGTTCTGTTGAACGCCGATTGTCTGATATTCGAGCTCGCTGGGCCGGCACCGTTTGATTGCCTGGATTCCATCAGACCTGATTTCTGCCGCGACGTTGGATCAATTGACGTGGACCTGAAACTTAGTAACAACACTGTCGTTATTGTTGGCGGTGCCAGCGGAATTGGCAAAGCTTGCGCAGAATCCTTTCTGGCAGAAGGCGCCATCGTGTCAATCTGGGACAGTTCGCCAACGGTGACAGAAGTCGCCAACGAACTGCTATGCTCCGGTCTGCAGGTCGACATTGCCGATGAATCTGCCGTTTGCGACGCACTGCATATTACCGAACAGCAACAGGGCCCAACGCAACACGTCGTGAATGCGGCGGCCATCGGTTCGGGCGGTTTGGGGATGCCCTTTACCAGTCTGAAGCCCGGCGATTGGCAACGCGTGATCGACGTCAACATCAATGGAATGGTCAATGTTGCTCACGCCTTCACAGCAGGCATGATGGAACGTAAGGATGGCACCTTTGTATTTATCGCGTCTGTCGCCGGACAAATCGGGTCTCCCACAGACCCTCCCTACAGCGCATCCAAAGCGGCCAACATCAACTTTGCTCAGGTAATGGCCAAAGACCTGGCTCCCCACAAAGTTCGAGTCAACACGGTGTGCCCTGGCATGGTTAAAACGCCGTTGAATCAAAACGTGTGGCGATCATGGAACGAACGCCAGCCCGAAGGCAAAAAACTTAGCTATGAAGCGTGGGCCGAATTGAAGATCCGCCAGCTTGTCCCTTTGGGAACCTGGCAGCAACCTAGCGACATTGCCAACATGGTGGCCTTCCTGTCATCAGATTGCGCCTGCCAGATCACCGGCCAGACAATCAACGTCGATGGCGGCTATGTGATGCATTCTTAGAACAATCGCCAGGCCTGTGAGTGAATTGAAGCTTGCTCTGGGGTGGCCGTGGTTGGAGCGGCGGCATGCATGCTGCCGGTGGTGAAACCGCCGGAATTGCAACTGGAATGACAGCAAGTCCCGAAGGGACGGCAGCAGATGGTTGTTGGCCGCTATTCAGGACTGGAATCGCTGTCGCCGCTTCGGGGCTTTTGATTGTTATGCTGCTACTACCGGTGAGTGGCGAGGCTGTCGATTTAATCGGGAACAAGCCCCAGTCGGATTAGTCGCAGGGCGTTAGCCCCGGTTTTTCAGCATGCTAAACCGGGGCTAACGCCCTGCGGCTGAATAAATCAACAGCCTGTGGCGTCACCGACGTGTGGCCGGGGTTGGACTGAGCTCGCGAAGGAAATCCGGGACGATTGCACTTCGCTCTAATCCCGGCCACCCATCGCGCTCATATTTCGACAAGCATCGATTTAGTTGGTCATCAGGTCTGACTGATCAATGAGCATTGGCAGTTCGCCATCGTCTTCGTCCAGAGCTTGACCGGCCAGCGAATTTTCGGTCTTAATGCGGTGAGCCAGCACTTGTTCGCGGTAGTCTCGCAACGGACTGAGCAATGCTCGGTTAATGAACTTTCGACGTGCCAGAAAATCAGGGCGAGTCATCTTAACTGCGTCGCACCAGTCTTCCATGGCATCCATCGCTTCATTCGTGGTGCGAATGCACAGGTCCAGGTCACGCTGAGTCTTGCGAGCAGACGGTGGCTCGTATCCTCGACGACCTTCCCAGCGGCGAACCAATTCCTGCAGCAGCGAATTCGTGTGATCAAAACGAGCTTCATCAGAAGCCAGCAGTTCCGGGTCTTCCACAATCTGCTTAATCGCCGCGACGATCTGGCGAATGGAATAGTCTCGCCCATCAGTAAAGTAAACGGTGTGCAGGCGGTGTTGCAGTTCCAAAGCCGGGCTGGGATGCGATGTGGCTTCGTGAATCCGAACCAGTTCGTAATTTGCAAAGAACGACAACAACGGTTCATAAGTGGTCGCAAACTGACTTAGATTTTGCAGCGTTAACGGGTCAGCAACGCCTTCTGCCGCCTGACGCAACGATTGCCCCAACGCGATAAAATAGTCTTTGCGATATTCGTCACGCGGGTCAGCTCGCCGCGTCACTTTGCCACCTTTGATTTCTTCGATCGCAGGTCGCGGATTGCGTTGCATTTCAATCTTCAAAGAATTGCGATAAGCCCAGGGTTGGTCGTGAAATGTGGTTTGAATTTCCATCTGCTGAACAACGGCACTAAATCGACGAGCGTATTCGTCATAGGCGGCACCGCGTGGAGCGGCGTCGGCCATGCGTCGTTGGTGAGGACGAAATGCTTCCTGAACTTCACCCGCTTTGTTTCCCCAGCGCGCTGCTTCCAATGGCAGTCCCATCGCAAAGAAACCACTGGATGCGGGCACAGTTGCCAGTCGAGCGTTGTATTCAAAAATCCCCAGCGGATCGCTGGAATCGACGACCGGAAGCGCGGCCACCTGAGACCAGTCCCACCCGCTGCGGCTAAGTTCGTGGGTCACGTGTGATCGCTGCAATCGGCTCAGCAAACCTTCATCGAGAAGTGTTTCTGGATCAACGGACGCCACCATGGCCATTTCACCGGGAGCCATCTGCATCACAACAACTCGCCCGTAAACAGACGTCAACGAAGACAGCATTCGCAACAGAGGTTCGGCGCCCAGGTCGTACTGCGAAACTCGCTGACAAAACACTCCATCGGCCTTCAGCTGTTTTCTGATGTTCAGATAAAATTCGTCCGTCAGCTGTTCCTGACACGACAGAGACATCGGATTCGGCGAAGACGCTACGACAACATCAAACAAATCCGCCGCCTTGCGTGACGTTCGCACGGCAGTGGCCACGTCTTCATGTCGAATGCTGACTCGTTCGTCATCCAACGGTGATGTCAGCAGATCGGTCCACGTATTCTGCATGGCAAATTCCGTAGATGCAGAATCCGGACGAATCGCTTCAATGGTGTGCACTGGGAAATTGCAGCAAACTCGCAGACCGACACCCGCGTCATCGCCCAGTAACATGACGCTTTGAGCATTCCGATGCATGATCAGCGGCAAAATTGTGGTCAAGGTTTCGGCCAGCGGTTGAGGACTCGTCATGTTATTGATGCTGACCTGTCCAACCGGGTATCCGTTGCGACGAAGCTCCAGCAAATCGCCAGACGTCCGCCACACAGTTAACTGACCTTCAGCCGAAGACAATTCCTTCACAAGGCGAGTGCAATGAGACTGCGCGACAACATCCGGACTAAGCCCCAGGCGAATTCCGTTGGCAGATCGAGCACTGAACAATGTTTGAGCCGTTGCGGCAGAATCAACGTGGGCTGTCGCCGCAAAGGCAATTGCCAGAATTGATGCGGTTACCGGCAACCACACGGGAATACGTTTTTCAGCAGCCACAACAGAAAGAATTGTTGGCAGCAGTATCAGAATGGTGCCACCCGCTATCTGAGCGGCTACCGACATGCCAGCCGCCGCACAGATCATCCCAACAGGAGCTCCCAGAACTATAAGTGGCATCTGCCGTGCTGCGGCCTGATGTAAAGAAGCGACCGCTGAAGAAGATTCCGTGGTGTCTGCCGTCTGAAGAATCTGATTGACCATCCACCAGCAAGTCAGCCCAACGCAGCAGATAACCGCGAATTGAACAGCTCGCAGCATCACCAGGGCTGACAAAGAACTGACGCTGGCATTCCAGTTCAGGTTGACATCAACAAGTCCGGAAAAAACAAGTGGCAACATCACAGCCGCCAATACAACGCAAACCATAGGCAAACGCTGTTGCAGCAGCTTCGAAATCATTCTCATGCTTAGCATCTGAAAAAACATCAGACTGATGGCGGTGGCAACAAGTACCAGCGGAACGTTCATGGGAACCAGCAAAGCATTCAGGCGAACCGCACCGATCACAAACATTGCCAGCCCCAAAGCGGAAGTGATCGCTTGCCACGACAACTTTACTTTCTCAGCCGCAGCTTCAATGGTTTCAGAAGTATTGTCCGATTGACCAATGCGAATTACCAACGCCGCCGACATTAGCACCGACAACGTCACAGCAATTGGAACCAGCACCTGAACGTGCAGCAGCAACAACAGGCAGCCCAGCGATAGACCGACCATTGCCAGAAATCTGCCAAATACGTCGGAAGCCACAAGCGATTCTGATTGCTTGTGGTACCACGCGGCAATGCAGGCGAAAAAGGCAACCGCAAATACGGCGGGCAGTAAAAACGCAAAGGCGTTTGAAATGGAAAGCGAGCCTGCCAGCGATACACCCATCGTCAACGCTGAATCCAGCATTGAACTTAGCGTCCACGAAAGAACCAGCACGGCAACCGTTAACAGAGCGGCCTGCAGCTTGCTGTTTCCCCAAAGGCCTTTGCCAACCACAGTCGCCAACATCAGCCCCAAAGCGGCTGCCAGACCCAGTGCGGCCAGAGCGTCCGTAGAAGCTCCGCAAATGGAAATCCAAACGATGCAGAATTGTCCGACCGCAAAGGCAAACGCCGCTCCGGACAACAAACGCAAAAACGTCGATAGGGATCCCGCCAAACGACTGATCATGGCATCCTTGCCTTATTCACTTCATTTAAGATCATCAAACAGCAAACCGGCAGGAATGTACCGGATTCTGGTACTCCACATCAATACAGAAGATGTTTCGTGTCCGATTCGCGCATTCGACTAAAGCTTGATGGACAGCTTAGTTGCGCAGGGACCTCCCATAGCCCGCCATACCCCCCAGGCTCCCCCGCCATTCATGCAGGCCACACAAGACAGCAGAGACGCCGGCCGCAACAGTGATGCGACTTCATGGCAAACCGAGTTCCAACCGGCATATCGGGCCTTGCTCCGCCACCATATAAACAACTTCTTAAGGGTGTATTTCCCGATTTTGATATGCGGGAATACCCGTATCTGATAATTTAGCTAAGATCACTAAACACCTTCTCAGGCACGTGTACATCCTCCACCCTGCCAACTAAAGTCCCGCGCGCCGGGCCAACGGACGTAAGGAAATAGGTTGGGATAGAATCATGAAGATTGCTGTGTTTGGGGTTTGCCTGTGGCTGCCGGTAAGTGTTTGCCAAGCGGATATTATTGACTTCAGAAGTGCGGGCGTGGGAGCCTCTTTGGATGGAAAAACATCCGGAACGTTTTCCGTTCCAGGATTTTCGTCGCTGACAATATCCATCGTCAACGTCACCGCTGATGGTGATGGAGAAGTCGCCAATGCGACCGCCAGCAGTTTTGGAGTCAATGCAGCTGGCGGCATTACCACTTCCGGCGATAACGCTGATAGGTTTGACAGCGTCCTGAATGAAGCGATTACTTTCTCATTCAATAAGGCGGTGCTAGTCAGCTATCTCGATTTCTCGAACTTCACGAACGGTGAAGTTTTTCAATTTGGCGACACCGTCATTACAAGTGGCAGCCTAAGGGCCGGGCAGGCGAGCGAATACGATTTTGTGACTCCGCTGCTGATTGGGGCAAATTCGCCATTCACACTTCAAGCCACGTCAGGCAGCATTGGACTTCAGCGAATAGAACTGGATCTGGCGGCCGTGCCGGAACCGTCTGCTGTGGCGATGTGCTGCCTGGGACTGATGATTGTCGCGACAAGACTTCGCCCCCGCTTGAAGCGGAAACTGGCAGTCTGAACCGTTTACTGTGTCGGTAATCTGTGCGAGGTCGGAAGCAAATCTGGACGGCCTGAAACAACGGCGACTGAAAACTGGCGTGCCCTGGTTGTTCGCGTTAAACTGCTTCACGCTTGTAACATAAGTCGGATTTTATTCGACTTGCAGCAGTTACAGGGTTTCGCAGTTTCCATGGCCGGATGGCCGTCCATTCCTGAACCAATGTCCAATCCATGCGAACCGCCCACATCATCACTCGACTGATCATCGGCGGAGCTCAGGAAAACACGCTGTTCAATGTGGACGACCAACATCACCTTCACGGCGACGAAGTCTGTTTGATTACCGGTCCTGGTTTAGGCCCCGAAGGCACTTTGGAACAACGCGCCGTTGACAGAGGGCTCGACCTGCGGCTGCTGCCCGAAATGAAACGCAGCCTGCATCCGTGGCGTGATGTAAAATGCTATTTCGCGTTGAAGCGAATGCTGAAAAGCTACAAACCCGACATCGTGCATACCCACAGTTCCAAGGCAGGTATTATTGGCCGTCGAGCTGCCTATGCGTTGGGAATTCCCTGCGTTCACAGCATTCATGGAGCTGCATTTCACTTTGGCCAGCCGTCGGTTTTGTTTCACGCTTATCGACAGGCGGAAAAAATCGCGGATCGCTGGTGCCAGCATTTCATCACCGTGTGCCACGCGATGGCTGAACAGTATCTGGCCGCAGGAATTGGAACACCAGACAAGTACACAACCATCTATAGCGGCATGGAAGTGGACCACTTTCTTCAGCCGCGACGAAGTCGCAGCGAAGTTCGATCGGAATTGGGGATCAACGACAGTCACGTAGTGGTTGGAAAGATCGCCCGGCTGTTCAACCTGAAGGGCCACGAATACCTGATTGAAGCGGCTCCGCAAATTGTGAAGCAGGTGCCCAACGTACGCTTTTTGTTTGTGGGCGACGGCATTTTGCAGCAGCAGTTCAAAAATCGAATTGCCGAACTTGGCCTGACGGAAAACTTTATCTTCGCAGGCCTGGTGCCACCCGATCAGGTAACAAACTACATCCATGCCATGGACGTGGTGGCTCACACCAGTGTTTGGGAAGGACTTGCCAGAGTACTTCCTCAGGCACTTATCTGCGGCAAGCCGGTCGTAAGCTACGACATCGACGGTGCTCCGGAAGTTTGTATCAACGACGAAACGGGCTATCTTGTGCCGTCGCGATCGATCGACGAATTGGCAACGGCAATTGTTCGCCTGACGGCTGATTCAGAACTGCGAACAAGACTTGGGGCCAACGGGCGAGAACGCTTTACAGCTCAGTTCCGCCACGAATACATGACCGAACGAATTCGCAACGTGTATTCAAACGTACTTGCAGCAGTGCCAGTTCGCCAGCCGTGACGGCCTGCCATTTGGTGCCTGCCATTGGTGCCAACCACCTGAAAGGCGAGCGGCAGGGCGTCAGCCCAACGCCGTGAAGAGTTTTGAAAATAAAAAACACTGATTGAACTGAAGAAGAGGCAGTCATGCCGAATGGGCTTCAGTCACGAAGTGACGTTAAGTAGTAGCCACGGGCGCAAGACCGTGGTTTGCAAAAAGTGAGACGGAAAGTCCCGATGGGACGGTAGCACACTGCCGGTGGTGGAACCACCGATTTGATGGCTCTAACAGAAAAAGCCCCGATGGGGCGACAGCAGATTCCATTTGGTGAATTGCTATCGCTCCATCGGGGCTTTTTATTGTTACTGCCGGCACTTGGGGACTGGAAGTTATTCGTCGCGGTTGGCTTCCAGCACTGACAGGAAGGCTTTTTGCGGAATTTCCACAGCACCAAACTGCTTCATTCGCTTCTTGCCTTCTTTCTGCTTTTCCAGCAGCTTGCGTTTTCGAGACACGTCGCCGCCGTAACACTTGGCGGTAACGTTTTTACGGAAGGCGGAAATGGTTTCTCGAGCAATCACTTTGGCACCAATCGCTGCCTGAATGGCGATTTCGAACTGATGCTTGTTGATCTCCGCCTTCAGGCGTTTCACGAGTGCTCGCCCACGTCGATCGGCGGTCGTGCGATGCACGATGCTGGACAAAGCGTCGACTCGTTCGCCCTTCACAAGAATGTCCATCTTCACCAGGTCTGCAGCCGTGAACCCGATAATTTCGTAGTCCATTGTGCCGTAACCGCGAGTTACGCTTTTCAGCTTGTCGTACATGTCGTAGACAATTTCGCTAAGCGGAAGTTCGTAAATCACCTGAGCTCGCTGAGGCCCAAGAAACTCCGTGTTCTTATAGATGCCTCGACGATCCTGGCTAAGCTGCATAATTGTGCCGACGTTTTCCGACGGAACAATGAAGGTGACTTTCGCAATCGGTTCGCGGAATTCTTCAATCTCGCCAGCATCCGGCACGTCCTGAGGATTATCGATGATCATGACGTCACCGGTCTTCTTCAGGATTTCATAAGTTACGTTCGGAGCGGTCTGGATCAGGTCTGTGTCCTGTTCCGTTTCCAGCCTTTGCTGCACAATTTCCATGTGCAACATGCCCAGAAATCCGCAACGGAAGCCGAAGCCCAACGCGTCGCTGGTTTCCGGGAAGAACGAAAAGCTGGAATCGTTCAGACTGAATTTTTCCAGAGCGTCTCGCAGGCTTTCAAAGCCGGTGGCGTCCAGCGGGTACATTCCGCAAAACACCATCTGCTTTGGTTTTTGATAACCCGGCAATGCTTTGGGAGCCGGGTTTCCGGCTTGAGTCACCGTGTCGCCGACGGAAATCTTATTCAGTTCTTTCACGCCGGTCAGAATATAACCGACCTGCCCCGGCCCAAGAGAATCGCAAGGAACAAGCCCCGGACGGAACTGCCCCAGTTCCAGAACTTCGCTGTTTACGTGTTCTCGCATAAAGCGAATGTTGTCGCCTTTTTTCAGGCTGCCGTCGAACACACGCACATACGTGACGACTCCTCGATACTTGTCGTACTTGGAATCGAAGACAAGCGCCTTCAAAGGAGCGTTGGGATCGCCGGAAGGTGGAGGTACCTTTTCCACCAGAGCTTCAAACACCGTATCGACGTTAAGCCCGGTCTTCGCGCTGACTCGTAAAGCTTCCGACCCATCCAGCCCCAGAATGGTTTCGACTTCTTCCAGAACTTCGTCGATGCGCGTTACGGCCAGGTCAATTTTGTTAACGACGATCACAATTTCCAGATCGACGTTGATGGCTGCGTAGGCATTTGCCACCGTTTGAGCCTGAACGCCCTGAAACGCGTCGACCAGCAGCAAGGCGCCTTCGCACGCGGCAAGGCTGCGGCTGACTTCGTAGTGAAAGTCTACGTGGCCTGGCGTATCAATCAGGTTCAGTTCGTACTTTTGTCCTTTGTGGACGTAGTCGATGGTGACTGATCGAGCCTTGATGGTGATGCCACGGTCACGTTCGATTTCCAGGTCGTCAAGAATCTGCGAACGGAATTGGCGCTGGGTGATGGTGCCACTCTGCAGCAAAAGCTGGTCGGCCAGGGTGCTTTTGCCATGGTCGATATGAGCAATAATGCTGAAATTTCGGATGAACTTCGGGTCCATGAGTTACTCAGGAATCCTTACAGGGCTGCATAACGGCTGTCAGAAAACAGCAAATGCGGGAATTATCGGCATAACGACGAAGGCTGTGTTCCACAATTTGCGGACTCAGCCAGTGGCGAATAGTATCCATTGTTAAGCGGCGTGGTCGAGTGTGGTTGCCTGAATCCCGCCACAACGCACAAACACTCCCGTTTTCAGGACGTTTACGCCGAGTTTCCGCCTTCCGCCGCCGAAAAACGGGGCCGCGACATGTGCAAACTCAGGAAAGTTGCACGCCGGCGAAGCTCATCCATTAAGGAACAGCACCCAACATCACCCGCAAAGCCGTTAATCCGTCAGCCGAAAACGGGAGCCCCCAGGAATCTCTGATTCCCGTTTAGGAACCGTCCCGATACAGGATCACGACTTGATCAGCCATGAAAGGGGGCAGTCATAAATGTTTGAGAACCTGAAAAGGGCGGCTTGGGTTGAAGAGAGACAGGACAGAATCCCCGGTCTTTTTCTTCGCAAGCTAAGCCCAACCACGGCCCCCATCAGGAAACAGCATTGTCACGTTGGTACGAATTTATTTTGGCCAGAAGCCAAGCCGTGGATTGAACATCGACTCGAAGTGGCCGTGTGCTGTTACGCGCTGAAGTGGTTCAGATAAGGGATCGTTTTTGCGTGAGCTGTGACTTGATCAGCGGCGCTTAGAAGCTGGCCAAGATAGTCCCATTCGCCGGTGACCAGGGCACCTCTTGCGCTATCGGGCATCTTCACTTTGGCGGACACATTTCCGGCAGAAGCTGTCATGGATTCCAGATCGACTGAGACTTCCAGCGTTGGGTCTGCCGCAATGGCGGCGCCCAGTTTGTCGATGTCAGCTCGATCTGCGGTGACCGCGACAACTCCCAGCGAACAGCAATTGCCGAAGAAAATTTCCGCAAACGATTCCGCGACAATCGCTTTCAGGCCCCATCGCATCAGCGACTGAGGAGCGTGTTCTCGAGAAGAACCACAACCGAAGTTTCGTCCCGCAACCAGCACGCTGGCTCCTGCGAATTCCGGTTTATTAAATGGGTGGGCCGGGTCCTGCTGGCGATCGTCTTCGAAGGCAAACTCTCCCAACCCCTCAAAGGTTACGCAACGCAGATAGCGAGCTGGGATGATGCGGTCTGTATCGATGTCGTCCAGCAGCAAAGGAACTCCAGTGCCAGTGACGGATGTAATTTTGGTACTCATGGCAATAACGTTTCAGTTGATATTTTGATGCGGCCAGGCGGGCTCGCAGTATGTTTGAATGTTGAAAATTGTGGGCTGCTTCGGTCGAGCGTGCGAACGTGGCAACTCGGTCTTCACGACCGACTGGCCACTAAACGGCTGCAGCTGCGAATTCGCGAATGTCGACAACTTCGCCGGCAATTGCGGCTGCGGTTACCATCGCAGGGCTCATCAGCAACGTGCGTCCGGTGGGACTTCCCTGGCGTCCTTTGAAGTTGCGGTTGCTGGACGATGCACAGACTTCTCGTCCCTGCAGTTTGTCTGGATTCATGGCCAGACACATGCTGCAGCCAGCTCCACGCCATTCAAAACCAGCAGCTTCAAATATGGTGTGCAGGCCTTCTTTCATCGCCTGTTCTCGCACCAATTGCGAACCCGGTACCACAATCGCTTTAACTCCCGCAGCCACGTGATGGCCTTCGGCAATGCGAGCGGCTTCGCGCAGGTCGCTGATTCGTCCGTTGGTGCAGGAACCGATAAAGGCGACGTCGATCTTTGTGCCCTTAACCGGCTCGCCTTCTTTCAAGCTCATGAATTCCAGAGCTTCTCCCAGCAACGTTCGTTCGCCCGCAGCACATTCTGACAGCGTTGGCAGCGGCTGGCTGACACCCACAGATTGAGCGGGCGTGATTCCCCAGGTAACTGTGGGCTCGATGTCGGCGGCGTTAAAGACAACTTCGTCGTCGAATTCGGCACTGTCGTCGGATGCCAGGCTTAACCACCAGGCGGCCGCATTTTCGAATTCTTCGCCGGTCGGTGAGTATGGGCGACCGCGAAGATATTCGACGGTTTTTTCGTCGGGGTTGATGTAACCACAGCGAGCTCCCCCTTCGATGCTCATGTTGCACACAGTCATGCGTTCTTCCATGGTCATCGCGTCAAACGTGGTGCCCGCATATTCGTAGGCATAGCCGACTCCGCCCTGCACGCCCAACTGCTGGATGATGTACAGAATGACGTCTTTGGCGTACACGCCAGGAGCCAGATCGCCATTCACGACGACTCGGCGAACCCTCGGGCGATCCAGAAACATCGTCTGAGTTGAAAGCACCTGAGCGACGTTGCTGGTACCGATGCCGATGGCGATACTGCCGAAAGCTCCGTGAGTGCTGGTGTGGCTGTCGCCGCAAACGATCGTCATGCCGGGCTGAGTCAAACCCTGTTCCGGGCCGACAACGTGCACAATTCCCTGACGACCATCTTTGAGGTCCATCAACGTGACGCCAAATTCGTCGCAGTTCTTTTCGATGGCGGACATCATTTGTTCGGCAAGTCCGTCCAGAAACGGGCGAGACTGGTCTGATGTGGGCACAATGTGGTCAACGGTCGCGACGGTGCGATCTGGGTAGGCGACCTTCAGGTTTCGATCGCGAAGAATTTCAAAGGCCTGAGGGCTGGTGACTTCGTGAATCAGGTGCAGGCCAATAAACAGCTGAGTCTGCTGGTTAGGCAGAGTGCGAACGGTGTGAAGATCCCAGACTTTATTGAACAAATTTCGCCGGTCGGACATGGAAACAAACTCAGTTTGAGGCTCAAAAAAACGCAATAAACGACATCAAGGCGACACATTGTCGCCACACTTCGTTCACCAAGTATAACGCTTTGCACCGGATTTCTCAGCAGCAGTTCCGCGTTCCGCCTGAAAAACCCCGATGGTGCGGCAGAAGTCGGAAAAGTCGCCGAAATCGCGATGTCGATCATACGCGCCATTCCCAGAATATGGACGGACCCGAACATGCGCAGCGCCAAAATTTACGGCGTCAGGCAACAAGAGAGCCACTTTTCAAACAACCGTGCTTCAAGCGTCGCAAGTAAGTCAAAACGCAGACTCGCCAGCTTCACAGACTGGCAAAACCTGCAAATTGCCGTCGAAACAATCATACAACGACATTGCTGCAGGCCTAGAATGCCAGCGTGAAACCTCCCTATCTCATTATTGACGGCTATAACCTGATGCATGCCGCTGGCATTGCGCGATCAAGTTACGGGCCGGGAGACCTGGAACGCTGTCGAAACCAGCTTGCTCGACATTTGCTAAGCCTGCTTTCCAATTCCGTGGTTCCCAGAACAACGGTGGTTTACGACGCCTTCGAATCGGTTTCAGACGACGATCGCCACTATAACGACAGTGGGTTGAAGATCACGTTCGCCCCCAAAGGCACAGACGCCGACGCAGAAATAGAGTTGCAACTGCTGCAACACAGTTCTCCCAGACAGGTGCTGGTTGTCAGCAGCGATCATCGACTTCACAAAGCCGCTCAACGCCGGAAAGCTCGCTGCATTGATAGCGACGAGTTTCTGGCTGAGATCGGTCACGGGCAGGACAACGTTGCCTTAAAAAATTTTGCAGGTCGCCCGATTTCTCCCGCTGTAAAGCAGCCGAAGCCAGCTTCACCCACGCGACAAAAGTCGGCGAAGAAGGTTCCGGCAGAAAATCTGTCGCTGGACAAACTGGCCGAACGCCTGGCCGCCGACCCAGAACTAGCATCGCTGCTAAACCGACTTTCGCAACCCGTAACGCTGGATTCGCCACCGGCTGTTCTGAAAGCACCTGCCGTTGGCAATGCACGCGCCGCTTCTGATGCGCCTGTGGTGGCGAAGGCAAAAGCCCTGCCAAAGGGGGAGGTGCCGCCAAAGGCGACAGCAGGATTAAACGCATCGTCGCAGGCAAAAGCGAAGGCTGTGTCGAAAAATCACGCTCAGCGTTCGAACAGTCAACCTTCTTTCGGTAAAGCTCAACAACCTGAATCGGCTTCAGAACCGACCGGCAACACAGACCACCGCACCATTCCCACGGAGTCCCCGACTGACGCTCCAGTCGATGCCGCAATTCAGCATCCCTTCACCAGCGAATACCTGAACCAGCTGCAACAGGATGTCCGCCAAGACAAACTGAAATAGCATGGCATTGAAAGCCGCCTTTCGAGGTTCAGAAGTGTTTTCGTGCCGCATGCTGAACTGGCTTCAGACACGGCCAATGCGAGTTTTCCCTTTCGCCCCCAGAAAAAAATTGTTCGCGTATTCGACAAATTATTTCTGACAGCATAACTGCGAACAAACCGGGAGAAAGCAGCGGTAGGTCCGGTTCCCACCGGACATTTGCACGGAAATCGTACTCGTCCGGCAGGAACCGGACCGACATCGATTTTGGGCTGGCTCAACAGTTGGATCCAATCGACAAACGGAACGGGGGGACTGCAGGATTCGGATGTGCTTCTGGAACCAGGAGTCCCGACTGACGGCCAATGACTGACGGTCGCTGTCGACGCACACGCACGAAGCGCCGTCGGCCGGATCGAACGTGCTACGCGTGCGGGAACGGCGCGAACCTTGGCTGGAATGACTTCGTCACTGAACGTTTCGATGCAAGGGCGGCAGCACGCGCTGCTACGGCAGGTAAGTGGTTCGCTTGGCCCGGCCTGGTTGCTGACCACATATTTCAAATTTTACAGTCACGAAAGAGCTCATCAATCGCTTGACTACCGCATGTCCTGGGAAGTCAACAACACGCGATTGAAATGATCAAACGATCCCCCTTAGCAGGTCACAAAACTGGTCCGAACATTGGGGTCCACTTCATGGCAAGACGTTCAGCATAGCTCTATTTTCAGATTAGGGAGGATGACGTAATGTTCTAAGCGGATAACGATTAGCGTCAGCCGGTTGTGGCGGTTGACTTGGATTTCAGATCACGCGACCGACCGCGACTAGGCTGCACGCATTTGTTAGCCAGTAAAGGTGGGCAGCGGAAATTATTTATGCGCCAGTATTATTCTTCGTTTACATTTTGGCCGTACATCTCAGAAAACGAATACGCTGTCTGTGTGGTTTGCCGCTTACCGCTTGGCGTTGCGACTGGTTTTGCTTGTCCGATCATCAACTCAGCGAGGTGAGCGGTTTGGCTCCGTGTCCGAAGAAAGATGTCGTCCCACTGAAGAGCATCGTAGTAGTTTTCCTTGATTACGCCGCACAGAGCGACGGTGAACGCACTTCCAAGTGATGGTGTGCAGAAGGAAACCTGGCCGGGCCTGCTTGAAGTGATGTCAATTGATCCGCGAGTCTGAAAAAACAGTTTTTGCAGTAACAGTTTGGGCCTCTGTGGCGTGCCCGTAGAAGGGGAATTGAAAGCTGCCTGCGATAGATTTGCACAGCAGTCGGTGACAATGGCCCAGAATTTGGGAGTCAGCGGAGTGGTGATTGCGTTGCGCACCTCACTGCGGTAAAGCCGTCCACCGTGTGACATGCTTAAGAAGTGCCCCCGATCCACATCAAAGCCACCGTGCCCCGAATAATATAGCATGACAGCGTCACGTTGTGGGTCAATTACAACGTCCTTAAGCGACTTTACGACGCTCAACGGATTTGCCTCTCTACCGGTCAACTCGACCCAATGAAGTTGACCTGGTGACAAACCATTCTGGAGCGTGGCCTTGAGGCTTGACAGGTCGGATCTAACAGCCGGCCCTACATTAGAATCCGTGTCGCCCACAGCGATGACATGAAGCGTCTGTGCCATCAACGTGGGTTGGCAATACGACGCAAGGAGCAGGCACGTGAAGGCACGTGAAGGCAATAAGCTTTTTATTGATCATGGGAAGCTTTGCATCATGTAGGTGGATGACTGGCTAACGTCCACAATCACCCGACCACGGCGAATGATTGTTCATTTGGAGGATGCGACCCATCGTGGTTCGGGTGCATCGGCTTGTTATTTGGCAGTGTGGCGGGTGAATGAAAACAGCCGCACTGCGCTAGCAGCAGCTTACACAAGAGGGGACTGAGTGGAAGCCCTGATTGCGATTCTTTTTGACCGCCTGGCAGATTCGGAAATGACTGCCCTGATTTGTCTGTCTGACCGAGCACGGGGAGGGAAAAAGGGGGCAGGTCCAATACAGTTCGGCACGGCAAGTGCTTGTGGTTTGAAATCTTAACATAACCTTAACTTGCGC
>ERZ887942.1319-NODE-1319-length-17452-cov-6.293269_pt1 | contig 17452 bp, 15 predicted proteins | sample MGYA00521099_ERZ887942 | MGnify/ENA primary metagenome ERZ887942 (study PRJEB32303, sample SAMEA104408605) | aquatic metagenome | biome: Brackish water; feature: Pelagic; material: water | place: Baltic Sea | collected 2014-06-07T06:48:00 | depth 16,251 m ...
CCTGAGGTATTCCAAAAAAAACTAGCCAACTCATGGCTGAGTTTTACTAATAATGCCAAAAACTGGGTTTCTATTAGAGAAACCACTAGCACAGAAGCTTTAAGTGATTTATATCTAGAGATGTTAAATGGAAGAATAGACCCTTCCATCGGACATATTGTTAAAACTTAAGGTTGACTTGATAGAGGATAAATACTTGTCTTTATTTTCAATGGCATAAAAAAGTCCGCTCAAAATCGGTCTTTTTTTATCTAGCATCCTCAAAAAGCCTCACCGACTCCACTAAAAGGTGTAAAACTAACCAATTCTCCATTCTAGGTGCTGTACTACCACCCCAGCTATTCCATAGGGTTTGTATGGCTTTCTGTCATGTAGGTATCTTGGTTATGAGAGAGCAACTCCTCTGTGGCTATTAGTCCTGCTGTTTTTATATCCTCTAAAATATCTGGGCCTTCTGCTCCTGTAGAGCATGGGCTTCCAGGAGCTGGAACACAATCAGCATATTGGTCTTTTGGAGATATAAAGGTCTTAGAATACTCGGCATGAGGGAAAAGAATGTTGGCATTTTCCTTATTGATTCTCTTTTCCTAAGGCTTCAATATCTATTGCGTCTACGCGTAAACATTTCCCGTTTACTTAAACAGGTTTATCTATTAAACCTATCCTACCTCTCTCTCAATGCCTCCCCTTCAAAACATATTCCCTCCCAGCCTGTCTGTATGAAGTTTCTGATATTTTGATGGTCTGTGCCTTCTGGGTTTTGCAAGACATCTTTCCGATAATAATCGCCAAAACAGGCCAACATCTCTTTTTCTGTGAGGCCATTTAAGATTCCGAAAGCAAAAACTTTACAGGAGCCATTGTTTTGACCCGCATCATTATACGTATTCCCGTTGGTGAAGGCCTTTGGTTTAAAATCATAGTGGTCTTCTATAAAAGCTATAACTTCACTAAACACTATGGCTTCTGGGGTGCTTTTAATGCTATCTATCACTTTCTTGCAAATTTGGTGGTAATCATTCAAAAACTAATAGCGACTTTACTGGTTCAAAATGGCTCTAGCAAGCACAGGCCGGGGGCTGGTAAATAGACCTCTGGAGTTAGCATAAGAGAACCCTCTCCAGAATGTTTGATACTTCTGCGTTTCTACCAATTGAATAAATAGCGTCTGCTCCCTTGTTTTAACTTTTGTGCTTTCTAAATACGTTTTTCCACCTGAGCCTTTGTATTCATTTCCAGTAAGGAAACTTACCCCTTTTGGGAAATCATCAACAAAAACAAGGACCTCAGGGCTCTCATTGTCATAAAAATAATTTCTCCTTTGCATTTCTTTAAAAATTTGCTCTTGGTTTTTAGTCCAAGGTTGATTAAAGATTTCCCCAGCAAAAGCAAAACTGGTTAGCTTTTCTGTAGAAGGCAAGTTCTTGCTTCCAAAAACGTGATAATTTTGTTTGACGCAAGAGGTGAATGATAGCAGAAATAAAAAAAGTGTAGAAGTTTTAAAAAAGCTCATTTTCAATAGGGTTGAGCTATAAAGTTCTATAAATCATTCCTTTTTTATGTCATTTTTTACATAAAATTTATAATAAAAATTAGATATGTGGCTGTTTATAAATTGTTGCAAATAATGTTTCGTCTCACCCTATTTTAGAAAAACTTTATTCTCAGGTGCAACCTCCACAGCACTCCCTACATCTAGGCTGCGAACACTATTATTAATACAGATTATGAAAAAGCTATTTAAAAATTTTACTATTGCGTTTCTCTCTTTGGGCCTAACGACCGCTATTGCTCAAGAAAATGATGACTATGAACACTACGACAGTGACAGTCATAACAACTATGACCACAGCTCCAAAAACAGGAAATCCTCTAACATGTTTAGCAAAAAGGATTTTGGTCTGGTTCTAGCGATCAACAGTTTTGACAAAGCGGTGGATATGCCAGACCTCAACACTTGGCAGTCTAGATATGTGGCTCTTCAGTGGAGAAGGAATCACAGATTACTCACAGGAAGGCAGATAGATGTAGCCCTCGGTACAGGTTTGGAAGTGGCCTGGAACAACTTCATGATGCAACATGACGAACAGTATTTTGAAAGCGGAGATATTACAGATTTTGAGCTGCTTGACTCTCCCGTTCGAAAATCAAAACTTGTAGTTAACTCACTTAACTTGCCCGTCATGCTTCAGTTCGGTTTTAAGGAAAGCAATTTTAGACTTGGAATTGGTGCTTATGCCGGCGTTCGCATCAATAGTTATCAAAAGTTTCAAGAGGTAAACGACGCGAAGTATAAGGAAAAGAGTAACTATAATCTACGAAAATTCAATTACGGTTTAATGGCAGAACTAGGTAGAGGAGACGTTAGGCTTTTTGCCAAATACGACGGGCTTCCAATGTTTAATGACAATAACCCAATCAATGCTAACGTGTTTAGTTTGGGATTGAGGCTTTAATAGCTTTGGGCTTTGGGCAAAAAATCAAACGGCCGCTTTAAAAATTTACTGCGGCTGTTTTTTTATTCAATCTCTATGGTTACCCCTTTGGTGGTAGGATGAGCCACACAAGTAAGTACGAAGCCTTCCTTTATCTCAGCTTCCGTTAGTCCATCATCTTCATCCATAATGACCTTCCCTGTGGTACACTTTCCTAAACAAGCCGTACACATACCTGCCTGGCAAGAATAAGGCAAATCAATATCCTGATCCAAAGCCGCTTCTAGTATAGATTGATGAGGCTCAACATTAAAAGTGAAATTGTCCCCATCGTAATTAACTGTGACTTCTTGCTTTTTTAGGCCTTCGTCTTCTTCCTCAGGCTCATTTTCACCCATCATTGGAGCATTAAAACTCTCTCTGTGTATTCTTTCCTTTGGCACGTCAAACATTCCTAAAGCAGAAACCACATCATCCATCATTTCTGAAGGTCCGCATAGATAAAACGCCTCACTCTTAAAATGAACATCACGCTCTTTTAAAAGCATAACAATGTTTGCTTTCGTAATTCTACCTCTTTCTCCTGCCCATGTATCATCTGGTTGGGTGAGTAGTTTGGCTACTTGTAATCTATCGGCATACTCTGCCTCTAGTATCATTAGTGCCTTTCTGAATATGATTTTATCAACGGTTCTGTTCCCATAAACTAAGGTCACCTTAGATTTAGGCTCCATTTTTAGCGTGGTCTTTAGCATAGACATAAGTGGTGTAATGCCACTCCCCGCTCCAATAAGCACTATGTGTCTTTCCTTCTCTGCATCAGGCTCTACCACAAAATGCCCCATAGGCTCTACGGCCTCAATAAAGTCTCCTGTTTTTATGTTATCACAGAGGTAATTTGAGACCAATCCACCCTCTACCCTCTTAACAGTAACAGCTACGGCCGTATCTGCGTGAGGGGACGAAGACATAGAATAACTCCTCCTCACTTTTTTGCCCTCATCCGCTGGCACAATTAAGGTTAAAAATTGTCCTGCCTTATATTTAATTTGCTCTGCCAATGGATGCCAAAACTCTATCGTGATAGCATCGCTTGTTTCCTGAACGACGTCTTTGACTTGTAAAAAGTAGGTCTTCATTTATTGTCTGAATAATTTCCACAAAAATACTACGCAAAGACGGTTTCACCATTGGAGAGGGTGAATGAAAGTGGTTTTCTTTTGGCTAATGGAAATTTATTGAGGCCTTTGTCTTATCTATAACTTTTGTTAGCATTAATGCCTTAGACAAGAGTGATTGTTTTGAAGCTATACCTGCTGTTTATCATGAACTTGCTTTACTTTATTTTGCTTAAGATGATTTGGTTTTTCATTGTATAGAATGCCTCAGAGTCCGCGAGTGAGACTCGGCTGGTCGGAAAACAATGCCAACACTTTATAACATGTGAAGGTCACGAAAAACAATGCTTCCATTTCTTTTCATCTCGTTTTACTTTTACAGCCATGAAGTAAAATTAACTGATTTAATAAGAAGCCAGCAGAGTCCGCAAGAGACTCAGCTGAGGGAAGATCTGACCGTAGCAAGCTTTCATCGTTCACAAAACTCTCTATCAAACATACATTTATGTCTCACTTGTTAGCTTTTTTATCCTCTGAGTCTAAAAAAAACAATAATATCTGTTAGGCCGAGCGTAGGCGAGGTCTTTTATAATTCAACAACAAAACCACTTTGTGATGCGATTGGGCCCGCAAATATGCCCTTCATTGTGGCATTTGATCTTGGTTTCCAACTCGTGAGCCTTGATAGTTAGCTTCAGCAGTATTTCTTAAAAAGGTAACCCTTACTGTTTTCATGTGGTTCTTAGTCTCCCTCTTTTAACTTTAACCCGCCCTCGTTCTGAACGCAGACCGCAACACTCGGGCTGACATATGATAACGCAGCCCAAACACATTTAACCTCTTCAGTTCTGACTAAAAATAACTTTCGTCTTTCCCAAAAGGAATTATTGAACCTTGTTCCCAAAATTAAGATTCTATTAACTAGGTAACGGAATGAAACAATTCATTTACCTTACGTTTTTACAAAAAAGAATTAAGCCACAATGGCAAGAAAGAAAAAATCAGAAATTATCAAACAAAAAGAAGCCATCATGGGCTTCATAAGACAGTTTGACCACAAAACAGCATCTTTAACAGAACTTTTCGAACACTTCGGTATCTATACAGATGAGGATAAAATGTTCCTCAAATTAATAGTCAAAGAATTAGAAGATGAACGAAAGGTAAGTGAGGTAGCTAGAGGAAAATATGCTCTAGTGGAGAAAGGAGAAGACAATGGCATCTCAGGAATCGTGGATCATGTGAATCCAAAATTTGCCTTTATTAGATATGACGATGGCGAGAAAGACATATATATAGACGCGGACTATCTTAATGGGGCCGTCCATGGAGATACCGTCTCCGTAGTGATAACTGGTAAGGGCACCAGACGTGGTGGAAACCCAGAAGGAAAGATAAAGTCCATATTAAAACGAGGCAAAAATGAGCTCGTAGGTAAGATAAAAGTGTATGCCAACTATGCCATTGTAAAACCTGACAATAAGAACTTCCATGAAGATGTGTTCATTGCAAAAGGCAATGTTTTTCATGCAGAAACGAATGATTTGGTCATCATTAAAATCGTTGAGTACCCGAGTAGTTTCCAGCAAGCTACCGGACAGGTGCTAGAAGTTTTGGGCAAATCGGGAGATAATGATGCTGAAATGCACGCTATCATGGCCGAATTTGGCCTTCCTGTCGCTTTTCCAAAAGAGGTTGAAACATTAGCTGCAGCCATTCCTGTAGAAATAGAAATCGCGGAAATTAAAAGGAGAAGGGATATGCGTGACACCCTCACTTTTACCATAGACCCTGCTGATGCCAAAGATTTTGACGACGCTATAAGTTTTAAACAATTAAACGCGGAGCGTTTCGAAGTTGGAATCCACATTGCCGACGTCTCTCACTATGTAAGGCCAGGCACAGTGCTAGAAGAAGAAGCATTTAAAAGGGCGACTTCTGTCTATCTGGTGGATAGAACCATTCCCATGCTTCCTGAAAAGCTCTCCAACAACCTTTGCTCCTTAAGACCAAATGAAGACAAGTTGGTTTTTTCTGCCGTTTTCGAATTAGATAAAACAGGAAAGGTACATACAGAGTGGTTTGGCAGGTGTGTTATTCACTCAGATAAACGATTAGCATACGAACAAGCACAAACGATATTAGAATCTAAAGAAGGTGAAAACCCAGAAGGAGCTACGCCAGAGCTTAAGGCTTGTTTACTTTTACTCAATGGCACAGCCAAAACACTAAGAAAGGAACGCCTTCAAGCCGGTGCCTTCAACTTTGAGTCCAATGAGGTCAGATTTAAGCTAGACGAAAAAGGTAAGCCACTTGGTGTTTATCAAAAAGTAAGAAAAGATGCTCATAAGCTCATTGAAGAGTTTATGCTTCTGGCCAATAAACGTGTGGCAGAGTTTATCTACTGGGGTAAATTTGACGAGAAGGTCAAAAAAATGGTTAAAGCCAACGAAGACAGAACGCCAACAATGGTGTATCGCGTCCATGAGCCGCCCAATCCAGATAAAGTCAACACTTTTTCTGCTTTTGCCCGCAAGCTTGGTTTTAAAATAAATGCCAATCAGGACGACCTTTCTAATTCATTGAATGCTCTTATGAGTCAGATAGAAGGAACGCCAATGCAAAACGTGTTAGAATCTCTGGCTGTTAGAACAATGTCCAAGGCTGTTTATTCTACTTCTCCACAAGGGCACTTTGGCCTAGCCTTTCAGCATTACAGTCATTTTACTTCTCCGATTAGGAGGTACCCAGATGTGATGGCTCATAGAATGTTACAGCATTATTTGGATAAGGGTAAGAGCTTAGATAAAACGGATTTTGAGGAAAAATGTAAACACTCCTCCAGTCAAGAAAAACTAGCTGCAGAAGCCGAAAGAGCCTCTATCAAATACAAGCAAGTAGAATACATGAGTTTGCAGGACAAAAACCTTATTTACGAAGGTGTAGTCACTGGCGTAACTGACTTTGGACTATTTGTAGAAGTAGAGCAAACGGGATGCGAGGGTATGGTTCGCTTGGCAGATTTGAATGACGATTATTATGATTTCGACCCTGATAATTACAGAGTAGTAGGCCAACGAAAGGGTATGGTGATTGGTTTCGGGGATAAAGTTAAGGTAACCATTCAGGCTACAGACCTTGAAAAGAGAAGTATGGATCTAGACTTAGTAGAAGCCGGTGGCAAGTCTTTTGTGAATTCTGGTGGTCGTGGTAGAAGTTCAAGATCTTCTCATAAAAAAGGCCGCGGGCCGGGACATAAAAGCAATAAAGTAGTTCCACCAAAAAGGGGTAAGAAGGGAAACAGAAGAAAAAGATAGAATTATAACCTCTTGACACTTTCATGCTCGAAAATCATTTTCCCGTCTGTCGCAAACTCTCTTAGAAGAATGGGTTCAGCACTATCGTAAACATCCTTTGGGTGTTGAATCTCTTTTCTACGTCTATTGCCAGAATCATAGTATTCTATCCAACGGCCCACTTTGGCCCCAGAATCATAGTGACCTTCTTCTTCCAAAATACCATTTTCATAGAAACGTAAATACCTACCTGTTTTTTTACCAAAAAGCATGGGCACTACTTCCTTAATTTTTTCTTGGCCTTCGTCAAAATAGCTAATTTCAGAATCTCTGTAAAAGCCTCTTTTATAGTACTTCTTATCTAAGAGAATAAATTCTTTATCATACGTTTCCCATCTCCCATCCAACGTTCCTAAGTAGTAAAACCCTTCTTTCACGAGGTTTTCCCCGAGATACTCTTTATATGGCCCATGCATGAGCTTGTTGTTTTTTGGGTCTCTAGAGATTGCTTCTACTACTCGTTTTCTTCGTGTATCATACCAAAAAACAGATTTTGCATACAATCCAGGAGATTGAAAGTCTTCTAATGTGTAGAATTCCATATACTTCATTCTACTACCCGTACCCCTTTTATATATCTGCTTTTCTACGGCAATTCCCTCATACTTTTTACCGTCAAAAATTTTGGCCCTGGCTTCATCAAATGCCTTCTTTTTCTTTTTTATTTCAGCTCTTACTTTCTTTGATTTTGCCCCTGCTCCTGCCACGGTTTCATTGACATACTTCTTGGCCTCCTCCACCGAAGTGATTTTCTTCCCTCCTGGTAAATTAGCCGAAGCAGAAGGCAGGCCAATATCTACAGGCAAAGCATCCTCTATTCGCTCTTCGAGGGTCATTTCCTTTCTTTCTGCTTTTCTTTCTGCCTTGGTTTTTGCCTTAGGAATGATATCTTGAGCTTGAGCGATGTTCAAGCCAAAAAATAAGCATGTAGCCTTTAAAATTAATTGCATAAATCTAAGTGCTCATTTCAATAATGAATGAAGCATCGTACTTTCGTGTTTTACTAATGTCAATTAGTATTCCAGAAACGTCAAAAGTAGTTAAAAATTGGAAAAAGCAGCCAAAATCTATGTTGCGGGACACCGAGGAATGGTAGGCTCCGCGATTGTTAGAAAGTTAGAAAGTGAAGGTTTCAATAATATTGTTACCAGAACATCCAAAGAGCTAGATTTAAGAGACCAAATAGCTACCGAAGCATTTCTAAATACTGAAAAGCCCGCTTACGTTTTTTTAGCAGCCGCTAAGGTTGGTGGTATAATCGCAAATAATACATACCGTGCAGATTTCCTATATGAGAACCTGCAAATACAGAACAATGTCATTCATGGTGCCTATCTCTCCGGAGTTAAGAAGCTCATGTTTCTTGGTTCGTCGTGTATATATCCGAAAATGGCTCCGCAGCCACTAAAAGAGGACTATTTATTAACTGGGCTCTTAGAGCCTACCAATGAACCCTACGCTATCGCCAAAATTGCGGGTATCAAAATGTGTGAGGCATACAGATCTCAGTATGGTTGTAATTTTATCTCCGTAATGCCTACAAACCTTTATGGGCCAAACGACAATTACGATCTCCAAAACTCTCATGTACTTCCCTCCATGATTCGAAAGTTTCATGAAGCTAAAGAAAATGGTAGCCCTTCCGTAGAACTTTGGGGGACCGGTAAACCAATGCGAGAATTTCTTCATGCCAATGACCTTGCGGATGCCTGTTATTATTTAATGCAAAATTATGATGGCGAAAGTCTAGTCAATATTGGTACTGGATTAGATGTTACAATCAAAGAGTTGGCAGGAACGATACAAGAGACTATTGGCTTTAAAGGCACGATCAATTGGAACACAGATAAACCAGATGGTACACCACGTAAGCTAATGGATGTCTCCAAGGTAAATGGCTTAGGATGGAGGCACACTATCGACCTCAAAAAAGGAATCAAAATGGTCTATGAGGGTTTTAAGAACAATGCCGTTAGAAAAATGTAAGCCTTGAGAAAATATTTAAGCCTGCCTATTTTAAGCTCTCTTTTACTTATAGTCGTGCCTTTAATAGCCACGTCCTTTCTAAGTATCTATTTTGTTCAGAACGAAGCCTACTTTACCACTTTTGATACATCAGAATGGGTAGGCTTTTCTCTTCTAAGCATTTTAACACAGGCTTTTGCCCTTACACCCCCAACTTTTGTCGCTCTCGTTTTAGGTTATTTCTGGGGATGGAAGACCCTCCCTATTCTCTTTTTAGTGAATATGGGTTCTATTTTTATTATCAATAGAGTAGTGCTAAGACTAGACACTCCAGCCTTGAGATCATTTTTAAAGGATAATAAAAGAGCGGCAGCACTTCTAGAAAGTGTTAAACAAGACGAGCTTAAAATTATTGGCCTAGCAAAGCTTTCTCCTATACTACCCTTTACATTTACCAACTTTATATTTACGCTCTCGGGGGCTAAGCTTAAAAATATTCTTCTTGGAGGCTTTTTAGGCATGATTCCTAGAACAGTCATGTCTGTGTGGGCTGGTACTCAAGCGAAAGAAATTAAAAAATTACTAGATGACCCGAATGCCAATAATAACCAGCAAATAGTGGTCATTGCTTTGATTTTGATTTCAGCGTTCGGACTTATTTATATTATCGGCAAGGCTGTTAATAGAACTAAGGATTGACGAAGCTTTTAAAAAAAAGGAGCATTTGGGAAACCTTCAGACACAAGAAGAGGCTCTCTTAAAACTATAAGAAAGCCTCTTCTTAAATGAAAGAACACCTTATTCTTTCAAGCTCTTTAAATAAGCTATACTAAGTGGAATGTTTTCCAATTCCTTTTCACTTTCATCTTCTATGAAGAAGTGTTCTATACCTACTTCATTTGCCAACGTTAATATCTTATGCCAGTCTGCCTGACCTGTTCCCAATACCACGTCATTTTCAGCGGGAGTATGTCCTGTGAAGTCTCCTTCTACGCCTTTCTTAAGATCTTTTACGTGCATGAGTTTCCAACGCTCTCCATACTTCTCTAATAAAGTAACGGGCATATCTGCACCTCCACCATGCATAGTCCATAGCACATCCATTTCAAATGAAACATACTCCGGGTTGGTGTTCTGAATGATATAATCCATCATGGTTCCTTCTCCCTCTGGGTTTGGCTTAAACTCATAGCCATGGTCATGATAGCAGAATGTCAATCCGTTTTCAGCCAAAACTTTTCCTGCAGAGTTGAAAACCTCCACAGCTCCTTTTGCATCTTCAAATGTGAAATTATTTCCCTCATGAGGAATCCAAGCACACATCACATACTTTGCACCTAATGCCTTAGCCCTGTCGGCTATAGCTTGCGGGTCGTCTCTAAGACCACCAAAACTACTTCCAGATGATGGTATGCTTATACCTCGTTCCTCGCACATTTTACGATAGTCTTCTAGTTCAACTCCTTTGGCTCCCCCACCCTCTAATTCAGTAAAGCCAAGTTCGGCAATCATGTCTAAATTCTCTTCAAGTGTTTTGGTGCTGTCCTTAAAATGGTTCCTAAAGGTGTAAGCCTGCACACCAAATTCGGCCTTAAAAAGGGGTGTTCCTTCATCTTCGGTGGCTTCTGAAGAAGTGCTTGGCTGGCAAGCAAACATTAGACTTGCCAGGCCTAATCCCAAAAAAGAGTAAAATTGTTTTTTCATTTTATTATATAGGTTAATCGGTTCTATTCAACCCTTTATTAGTTACAAATTCTTTTTTTTCAACTCGTCGGCCGCAAAATTTGCCGCTCTTGCAGCGTAGGCCATATACGTTAAAGTAGGGTTTTGCGTACTTGTCGATGTCATACACGCACCGTCAGTAACAAATACATTTTTGCAGGCATGTATTTGATTATGTTTATTCAATATAGATGTTTTAGCATCATGACCCATTCTTACACCCCCCATTTCATGAATGTCTGACCCAGGTGGGGCATGGGAGTCTCTTACTCGAATATCTTCAAAGCCAGCTTTTTCAAACATCCCTTCCATGGTGTTCATGAAGTCTTTCACCATTTTATCATCATTCTCTTGCCAATCACATGAGAATACTATCTGCGGAATGTCGTATTTGTCCTTGAGGGTTTCATGAAGTCTGATGTGGTTTTCTGCCACGGGTACTGTCTCACCCATCATCCAGCCTGATATGTTCCAATTCCCTAGTTCTCGGCTTAAAAGGTTCTGACGAAGCTGGTTCCCCATTCCTTCTTTGGGAGAAAAGCTTCCTCTTCCTCCTCCAATGCCTGTAGCGTATCCTCGTAAGAAGTTTCCCTCTTGTTTGTGAAGGTTTCTAAACCTTGGAATATAGGAGTGACTTGGATGTGCACCACTCGATTTTTTGTTTTTGAAACCATTATGTGTCGCCGAAATGCGACCTCGGTAATTATGCCAAGCAATATATTTGCCCAAGACACCTGAATCATTTCCTAAACCATTTTCAAAGCGACTAGAGGTAGAGTTTAATAAGATGGCATTTGAATTTATTGCTGAACCATTCACGAAAATAACTTTAGCATAGAATTCTACCATTTCTTTACTGGTAGCATCTATGACTCTTACTCCTTTTGCCTTTTCTTTCTTGTTATCATAAATAATTGAATGAACAACGGAGTGTGGCCTGAGTCTCATATTTCCAGTTTTAGCAGCCCAAGGCAGAGTGCTGGAATTGCTGCTGAAATAGGCCCCATAGTTACATCCACGATTACATTGACGCTGACTTAAACATCGACCACGACCTTGATCATAGTGTATTTGTTGGGGATCTGTTAAATGAGCACATCTCCCGAAAACTAAGAAGCGGTCCTTATAAACTTGCTCTATTGTTTCTTTAAAATGTTGCTCAATACAGTTTAACTCCCAGCCAGGCTGAACATGGCTATTCGGCAATGATTCTAGGTTGTCGTTAAAACCTGCAATACCTGCAAATTTCTCTACATGGTCATACCATGGAGATATATCCTTATATCTAACAGGCCAGTCTACTGCAAAACCATCTCTCTCTGGCCCTTCAAAATCAAAGTCTGACCAACGCTGCGTTTGCCTAGCCCAAAGCAACGACTTCCCTCCTTCGTGGTAGCCGCGATACCATCTAAATGGTTTTTCTTGCACGATAGGTTGTTCATCGTCGGGCAATGTCCAATGGAGTGTTTGAGCTCTTAAAAAACGAGCGTCTCTATGGTTTTCCTTGTCTTTTTGAGTTACCGTTCCTCTATACGCAAAATCCCAGGGGGCTTTTGATGCTGTAGGATAATCTTCAATATGCTTTACTCCTCGCCCCCTCTCCAGCACAAGTGTTTTAAGACCTCTGTCACACAACTCTTTTGCAGCCCAACCTCCACTGGCACCGGAACCAATGACTATGGCGTCGTACGTATGCTTTTTTTTAAGGTTTAGGTTAAGGTTTGCCATGAGAAGTTCCTTTATTAATGTAGCGTAATATGGTTTTAAAGCAAATGGTTTATGATTCCACAACGTCCACACAGCCATGGTAGTAACCCGGAGCCATCACATAGTCGTAATGATTTACCATCACATATTCCGAAGTGGTATATCCTCTTATCGTTTCTCTTCTGATGGTATTGTAGAACCATTCCTTCTCCGCTGTGCTTGGAGCAGAAAAGCTTATTAATATACTTTCTCTCTGATCTTGTGTGCACTCTAAGAATGCATTGTTGTAAATGGATTTAGCAGACATATCTAATTCTTCAAGACCCTTTTTCACTTTAGATTGCTGTTCAGAGTCAAAGCAGTCTGCAATTAACCTTTCTAAATATTTATCAACTTTCACACCAAGGGCACCTAACTCAGACTTCCCTTCTGGAATAAAAGTGCCCGCAATACTTGAAAGAGTAGCAGACTGACTTGTAGAAAATGTGCCGGTGGTTTCCCAGGAGCTTGCGTTCCATGACTTTGTCCAAGATGGCAATGTCAAGATTGCACCCGAGCCAAGGGCTATGTTTTTAAGAATGTCTCTTCTTTTCATTCCAAAATATTAATTATATGCGAGAAAATAAGTTACGATTATTTCTAATAAAATTAATCACTTTCTACTATTAAAATGCTACGAAGGCTACTTTCAGATAAGATAGCGTTATCCTTTTTATAGAAAAAGCAAAACATGAAAACGATTGCCTTCCCCTCGTTCACTACAGAAATTAAGCTACTCAGCGGCCCTAAAAGTTGTTTTTATATCGAACTCAAGTTAATAGTCTACCTATTTTTATAAATATTCTTCTGTGCTAAATCGCTTTCAAACCAGGTAAACTTATCCTCATAGAACTTTTTAAAGTCTGCTTCACTCTTATGACCTGGAACTGGGGCGTAATAGTGGGTTTTGCTACGTGAATCGTTTCTCCAAACCAAGACATAAGAAAGCCTTAAGTTATCTGACTTCATCACTTTTAAAAGTGTCTCGGTCCACCAAGTCTCATTAGGAATTGACTCTAAACCGGTTTCTGTAAAAGCGGCAAGTTTCCTATGTTTTCTAGCATAATCTGAGACAATCTTAAGCTTTTTAGTCGCGGCTATTAAATCGTACCGGTCTCGTCCCATGTCGGCATAATTATCCATTCCTACCATATCTACCCATTCATCACCTGGATATCTCTCTAAAAACGCTTCTTCTGTTTCAAACCTATTGTCTGGAGAGAATGCCCAAATGAAATTATGAACATTCTTATTGTCTCTTAGATAGGAGGCTGTAAACTTCCATAATGTTTTAAACTCCCCAACAGTGCAATGGGGTGCTCCCCACCAAAACCAGCCGCCATCAAACTCATGATAAGGCCTAAAAATCATAGGTACTAGCTCTCCATTAGTTCCTCTACAAGAGTTTGCCCATTCCGCTATATCATCCAGGATCTTAACGTAAACCTCATGACCATCTCCTCCGGGAATCAAACGAGGGACAACTTTCACAGAATCTGAGCCTTTCCAATAGAAGCCACCCTTTCCCAGAGGGTTATAAAAATGCCATGCTATAGTGACTATGCCTCCCCTGTTATAGTGATCTTCTACCGTTTTTTTGAGTGCTGCCTTGTAGTTTTCTGGGTTTCTTCCTGTGAAGCCACTGAAGTCCACACCTATCATCCCCGGATGGGTGCCCACTATAGACTTTACGTCTGAATGGTCGTTATCTCCACGCCAGCCACGTCCATATTCGGTGGCATGTTGATGGGCGAAAACTGTTCCTCTTTTTTGAATTTTTCTCAGCCCTTTAAATAGGTTTACAGTTTCTCGTGTAGCACTTTTATCCATCAACTGAGCACTACTGTCCATTGAAAATAATAAGACCAACGCCAGCGTAATTAACTTTCTCATTTGAACAATTTTACTTTTTCTTGATTATTGCAGCCCAGCCACCACCAGTAGCTAAGCTTGCTTCTATTTTAATCGCAGAATTCACGTCTATTCTTTCTACTTTATAGTCTTCGGCATTCCTGCTGGCGTTAATACCGTCTTTGAATATCTCTGCAGAGAAATTTCCTTTTCCCAAGAAGCTTAAGTCTATCGTCATAGTTCTAGCTTCCCAGTTACCCAAAGCTCCAATATACCAGATATTTCCTTTTCTTCTGGCAATAGCTACCTCCTCCCCCACGGTTCCCAACAGAGGGGCCACTTCATCAAAGACTGTAGGTATTTGAGCAATGAAATCAGTTGTTTCTTGTTCCTTCTCATAGGCTGTAGGTGTATCAGAGAGCATTTGAAGTGGTGCTTCAAAAACTACATACATAGCCACCTGGTGAGCTCGTGTTCCTTGACTCTGTGGCATAGAAAAGCTCGCAGTGAAGTTTTCCTTATTTCTATTTCTAGTGGCTCCTGGTGTATAGTCCATTGGCCCCGCTACTTGTCTAATAAATGGAATGCTCGTGTCGTATCTAGGCACATCATCATCAGGTGTCCATTTTACGTTTTCCATTCCTTTTACCCCCTCAAAGTTTAAGACATTGGGGTAGGTTCTTTGAATGCCCTGAGGTTTGAAAAAACCGTGGTAATCTAAAATCATATGATGCTTGGCCGCAACATCTGCCATTTTATAAACAGAAGAAACCACTTCTTGGTCGTCTCTATCGAAAAAGTCAACCTTAAAGCCTACGGCTCCCATTTCTGAGTATTTCTTACATATGCCTTCCATGTCTTGTATAAAAGCAAACCATGAAGACCAAAGGATAACGTCTACGTTTTTAGATTTGGCGTAATTGATAATGTGTGGTAAATCTAAGTCAGGGTTGATCTCAAAAAGGTCTAGTCTACCAGACCAGCCATCATCAATAATGATGTATTCTAAACCATTATTCGCCGCAAAATCTATGTAATATTTATACGTTTGAGTATTAATTCCTGCTTCAAAGTCTACTCCTGTGAGGTACCAGTCATTCCACCAGTCCCATGATATTTTACCCGGCTTAATCCAAGAAACGTCAGAAATTCTAGAGGGTTCCGCCAATTTCTGAACCATGTCATTATCTAAAAGATCTATGTCCTTTTCAGATATAATAACTGTTCTCCATGGGAATTCTCTATTGCCGTTCACTTTGGCGATGTAATCGGCCCTCTTCTTTGCAAGCAAATCCATATCCCCTATTCCTCCATGATATGTTTCTAAAACTATCGGAGCAAACTTTGCTTTCAAGCTTTGAGCATTGGCTGGATTCTTTACCAAATACATTCCTGGGTAATCCTGTAAATCACTTTCCGTAATCAAAGCCTTTTTGCCATCTTTCAACTCTACCAAGATTGGCAAAAAGGCTAAGCTGTCTTTTGTTTCTGAAAGCTTATGCTCGTCATAAGTCGCTTCAAATGCCTGAACCCACTCTTCCGGACCCCTTAGGTCTGTTACATACGGAATATAAATTTTGTAATCTTCATCAAAGTTGAAATCAGAGACTTCGTTTCCTATGGTTAAGTCGGCATCAAATTCAGTAAAAAACCTATAGGCCACGCCGTCATCGTAGGCCCTAAAAATAAGGCCATATCCTTTTTTTGTTTCAAGTCTTAATTCATTGAATTCGTCTAGAATTTCAGATTTGCGGTAAAATGGTGTTTTAAAACTACCTGAGTAAGCTTCTCTAATCGATTTTACCTTCCCTGTATTTCTTCCTAAAAAGGTACCATTGCTTAGCTGAATTCCAATTTCAGATGTAGTCAAAACACTTGTTCCATCGTGTTCGATAGACCATGTACTTCTTTCTCCTGTCTTTATCGTTATCGATGTCTTTTTGTCAGGCGAGTTTAGTATAAACCGTTCTTGGGCATAGGATATATTGGTCATAAATAGCAGCAAAAGTGCAGCAATGCATTTTTTCATATTGGTGATTTTTTACAGGGTTTCCATTTCAAATGTATAAAGGAAATTAAGTATTCAGAATATACTATCTTTAAAATCAATACAAAAAAGGTTTGGCAGCATGATTCATGTAGAAAAGACGCTTGAGAGATATAAGTATAAAGGTGAAAAAAGTGGTTGGACTTTTGTTAAAATTTCTGCTGACGAAGCACATAGTTTAAAGCCCAACAATAAAAAATCATTCCGAATCAAAGGCTCAATTGACAAGCTAGTTATTAAGCAGCTTGCCCTTATTCCTATTGGCGAAGGTCAGTTTATATTGCCCGTCAATGGCTCTCATAGAAAGGTTTTGAAAAAAGAGGCAGGAGACAATGTCCTCATTGCCATAGAAGAGGATAACAGTGAGCTAGAAAACTCAGCCGACCTGTTAGCCTGTCTGGAAGATGAGCCAAGGGCAGAAGCGTTCTTTAATACATTAAGCAAAAGCCATCAAAGGTATTTTTCAACCTGGATAGAAGGAGCTAAGACGATTGAAACAAAAACCAAACGACTAAGCCAAAGTCTCTCTGGGCTTAGTAATGAAATGGATTATGGTCAAATGGTTCGGTTTTTTAAGAAAAAGAAGGATGAAAATGGCTTCTAGTTAACCTTCTCCTCCATATTGTACGTAGTTTTTTCTAGGCCGTAAAACTCATCCAAGTCTCCTTGAATAATATCATACACCTGACTCTTCAGCTTCTCTTTATCTTTTGAGGTCAGGTTTTTAGTTTCAATGGCCTCATTGATAATTACCTTTGGGATGCCCCACCTCAATAAGCTCGTAGGATTAATTTTATATAAGTTCACAAAAGAAACAGGCACAATTGGTACTTGATTTTCAATAGCCATCACAAAGGGCCCATCTTTAAAAGGCTGGTGCATTTTCGGTATTTCCTTTGACATAATACCTCCTTCTGGCATAATAAAAACACTACGGCCACCTTTCAGTGCCTTAATGCCCCTCTTCATGGTAGTCACTCTACTATTTTTATCGCTTCTATTGACCGCTATATGGAGCTGATCAAACATATAACCGAACCAAGGAATCTTAGCCACAGAGCTTTTGCCTACATAAGCAAAATAATTGTAGACAATGTTCATTCCCACAGGGACATCTAAATAGGTAAAGTGGTTCGCTACAAAAACGTAAGCCTTGTCTTTACTTGGCTTAAACTTCCATTTTTTTTGAATCCACATACCTGTAAAAAAAAA
>ERZ887942.1321-NODE-1321-length-17432-cov-6.596421_pt1 | contig 17432 bp, 14 predicted proteins | sample MGYA00521099_ERZ887942 | MGnify/ENA primary metagenome ERZ887942 (study PRJEB32303, sample SAMEA104408605) | aquatic metagenome | biome: Brackish water; feature: Pelagic; material: water | place: Baltic Sea | collected 2014-06-07T06:48:00 | depth 16,251 m ...
TTTGGATCGGTGATACGAACCAATAGGGTTGGTTCGACGAACATACCCTGTTGCTTCGTGGAAACGAAACAGTGATCAAATCCGCCAATTTCGATTTGCTCGATCGTATCTGAAATCGCATGCGGTTTACGAAAATCGAACGGCGTTCCCGCAACATTGATGAATTCGCCTGTAGGCACTTTCCGATCATCTATCGCGAGAATTTGATCCGATTTCAGTTCCAAAATGTGATCTGTAATCGTCGTTTTCGGATCACCAGATAGATTGAAATACGCATGATTCGTCAAATTCAGGTGAGTTGGCTTCGTCGTAGTGGCCTGGTAATCAATCGTCAGCGAATTTTTATCGAGGCGATATTCGACCGTGAATGCAACCTCACCGGGAAACCCCTCGTGCCCGTCCGGACAGGTATGAGTCAGTTTCACCCCGCGCCAGCCTTCGCCATCGGTGAGCTCGGCCTTCCAAACCTGACTCTGAATTCCCGATTTTCCCCCATGGATGTGAACTTTCGTTTTTGGATTCACCGTCTCCAAATCGAAACGTGTTTCGTCCAGCGTGAAACCGCCGGTATCGATCCGGTTCGCAAATCGCCCGACGATATTTCCATTCAAGCCCCCTTTTTCCGCCGCCGCGAAATCAGGATAGGACAGCGTGATGTTTTTCGAAATCCCTTCGCGGTCTGAAGTTTCCAGCGACACCAACGTCGCTCCGAAAGTTGCGATTTTCACACGAACTCCCTTCTGATTTGTCAGCGCAAAAAGATCGACATGCTCACCGGATTTCGTCGTTCCCCACATTGCGCTGGTCACCGGCAGCGTCTGAGAATGCAACGTTCCTGCCACAAACGCGACACTTGCGAAAAAACCAGTTGTGACGAACTTTCTGACGTGATGAATCTGACTCATAAATTTTCTAATAATCTAAAACTTGCCCTTCTCATTTTAACGGCAATGCCCCTCGGGCTGCAAGCAGATGACTGGCCGATTTTTCGAGGTCCGAATCAGAACGGAATCTCAACTGAGACCGATTTCATCACCGAAGGAACTCCTAAAATCCTCTGGAAAGCTGTGGTTGGCCTCGGTCATTCCTCATTCACCGTCGCTGACGGCCTCGCCTACGTGACCGGCCATGACGGTGAAAATGCCGGCACCGTTTTTTGCTTCGATGCCGTTTCGGGATCAGAGAAATGGAAATACGAATACGAAAACCCACTCGATCCAAATTCATATGCCGGTGGAACTACCGGAGCCGTGACGATTCACAACGGCGTTGCCTACCACCTCGCCCGCCGTGGATTGCTTTCTGCTCTCGACGCCAAAACCGGCGAACTGAAATGGAAAACGCACCTCCAAAAGGATCATGAAATTAAGGGGCCTACCTGGGGATTCACCGGCGCACCCGTTCCCATGGGAGAAAACCTGCTGCTCGCAGCTGGCGAAGCCGGAACCATCGTCAAAATGGCAGACGGTTCGATTGTTTCGAAAACAGAAAAGGAAGCAGGTTACTCAACTCCGTATCTATTCGAAAAAGGCGGCGAAAAACTTGCGTTGGTGTCTTACAAAACCGGCTACAAATGCATTGTTCCGGCAACCGGTAAAGTATACTGGGAAGCTAAATGGATGACCCGTTACGGCGTCAACGCGACCGAGCCGATCGTTTCCGGCGACTACATTTTTATTTCCACAGGCTACGGAAAAGGCGCGACTCTTCTCAAATGGGGCGGCCCCGGAACCGGGGATTACGAGGAAGTGTGGAAGAGCCGTGACATGAAAAACCAGATGAATGCGGCCGTTCTTGTGGACGGTTTTCTCTACGCAATCGACGGAAACGAGCGCCATCCTGAAACGGGTATCAAGTGCATGGAAATGGTCAGCGGAAAGACGAAGTGGATCGATAAAAGCACCGCCCACGGTGCGATGACGGTCGCTGGAAAACATCTCCTTGTGGTGACCGAAAAGGGTAAATTTCAAATCGCCCCGGTTTCGACCGAAGGCTACAAGCCCACCCTTGAAATTCAGTCCGTACCCGGAAAAGTGTGGACCGTCCCAGTGCTCGCGAACGGTATCGTTTATCTCCGAAACGAGAACGGGCATGTTGCCGCGATTGATTTACGGAAGTGATGCTACACCGATGAGATTGACTCGGGTCACGCAGCCTTCTTTTTCCCGGCCGCGTCATCGGACTTCCCTTTGTTTTTACCTTTTCCCTTTCCCGCAGGCTTCGCTTTCCTATTCTTCTTTGGCCGATTCTTGCGGCGTTCCGCAGCTTCAGTTTCAACTTTTTCCATGTAGCGATCCACCACTTTCTGAATCCCCAGGCCGTTAAAAGCTTCAGCCGCATGATCTTCGGTTGAATCGAGAAAATACGTCATCACCTCGCGGTGCGCGATCAATTGCTCTTTGTGGTCTTCAGAATCAGCCAAGTTCACGAGGCAATCTGGATCGTTTTTGACGTCGTAAAATTCCTCCAACTCACGAAAATCAAAGAGCTTCATTCGCGCGGCCATTTTTGGATCCGTTTTGCCGAGTTCTTTCATTTTCTTGTAGGCAGCGGTGCCCAACGTTGCTCCGCTCACCTTGCGAGTGCCGTTCGACCAAGGATTGAAAATGTAGAGGTAATCCTTCGTTTCAACGGCTCGCATGGGGTGGCGGGCACCCCCGGAGTTCTCGTTGTAGACTTTGAATACGGCATCTCGACCTTTTTGCGATTCCCCTTTGATGATGCTTGCAAATGAACGCCCATCAAAAACGGGCGCTTCTTCCATCCCGATGATTTCACAAATGGTCGGCATAAAATCGACTGCAGAAACCATGTGCGTGTCATCAATCGAGCCCGGCTTGGTAACTCCCGGCCAACGCACGATCAGCGGCGTGTGGGTGCTGTGATGGTAGAGCTGAGTTTTCGCGAACGGCAACGGCATCCCGTGATCGGACAAGAAAATGACGATTGTATTTTCCCTTTCACCTGAGTTTTCGAGGGCATCAAGAATCGCTCCGAGCGCATCATCAGCCCGACGAACCGATGTGTAATACTGGGCAAGTTCTTTTCGAATGACGGGATCGTCGACGAGGAATCCGGGCACGGGGACTTCGTCTGCCGTAAATACCTTCGAAGAAGGATGCGGATCGTTTTCTTTCCAGAACGGCTTGTGAGGGTCTGAAATATTCACGTTCAGACAAAACGGTTTTCCCGCTTCTTTAGCATTGCCAATTCCCTGCGCGGTCGAGCGCCCATAGCTTTCCACGTCTTTGATGTGCTCCTGACTTCCATCGACTCGCTGGGTTAAATCGATGTCCCAGTGGTAAGGGTGATACGGCGAGGAGTGCGAGACTTTCCCGCGAATCCCCACGAAATAACCTTCGCTTTGCAAGACATCAGGCAACGTTGGGTAGTCAGCGACTTTGATCGGATAAAATCCCTCAACGCCGGTGTTATGAGGGTAGCGGCCCGACCACATTACGTTTCGCGATGGATAACAGTTCCCGACTTGAACGTGAGCATACTCAAACTTCAGACCTTCGCTCGCCAATCTATCCATGTTCGGCGTGGTGCCTTCGAGCTTCGAACCGTAAACGCCAACGGAATCAGCATTCATATCATCAACCGTGATGAGAAGCAGGTTGGGCTTCGGCGCGGCATCTTCATTTGCGGCATCCTGAGCAAACGAAAAACAGCTCAACAGGGAGCCGACGATGATCGGAACTGCGGTGTGACGGACAAACTTTAACATGATAAAACTCTCATCGAATTGACCGCCAGCGACAAGCCCGAAGCGCTCGCTTTTTCATGTCAGGCCAAAAGTCCCCTTCCCTATTTTTTCGTTCCCGAAAGTGACGTCGCACAGCCAAAAAAGTGATTCGAAAAAGTCACGTCGAGCCCGGCCTCGCAAAAATAGGGAAGCACTCGCGCGCAGGATTCAAACTCGCGCGTGTAAATCCCGAGCATTCGGTAGCACTCAATATCGCTTAGACAGAATTTCCCGAAAAGCGGGATCACTTTTCGCAAATACCATTCATACGGGACTTTCAGAAATGACGACTGAGGGACGGAAATTTCGATCAGCGAAAACTTTCCTCCCGGTTTCAAAATTCGACTGATCTCCTGAGCAAAATCACGAGTGGCGTCACGGGAAAGCGTTTTCAAGCCGAACGCTGAAACGACCACGTCGACAGACTGAGACTCAATCGATGTTGCCAGTGCACTTTCGCATCTCACATCAACTGGCTGACCGCGTTTTTCATTTCGTTCGTGCTGTTTTTCGACCATGAAGGACGAGAAATCGATCGAGAGAACCACCGATTGTTTCGGGAGATAGCGCCAGCATTCACCCGAGCCAGCCATCATATCACAAACGGTTTCCCCCGCTTCGATGGAGACCTGGTTCACGCAGGCATAACGCCACCATTCTGAAAATCCGAACGACGTGACCACGTTCGTGATCCCATAGGTCGGCCCCATTTTATCGAACAGCTCGCGAACAAAAACGTCGTCGTGATGGGGCTGCGCCATGTTCCCCGATTCGCTCATCATTCACTCAGTCTCAGCCGGCAATTCCAGCGTTGCGATTTCGCGCATGATTCGCAGACTGATTTCTTCGTAGAGCGCTTTGCCCTTCAATTCGCCGCTTTCGAGAAGCTCGGTGAAATCCATCGCGTCTCCTACGACAAGACGAATTTTGCCTTTCACCGGCCAATTCTTTCCACGTGGGAGCACTTTTTCCGCACCAAAAATCCGCACCGGCAGCACCGGCACGCGTGATTTTGAAACAATCATCCCAATACCCGCCTCAGCCTTTTCTTTGATGACGCCATCCCAGGAACGCTCGCCTTCTGGAAAAAGAACGACCTTTTTGCCGCCTTTCAGCAAAGCGATAACTCGCTTCAAGCTCGAAATCTCGGGCTTGTCCTGATTCACTGGAATCGCCCGCCAGCGAGTAAAAACCCAGTTGGCGACCGGGTGATCAAACAACGTCTTTCTCGCGAAATAATAAATGGCATCGCGATAGGCAATGCCAACCACCGGCGGATCGACAAAACTCACGTGATTCGATGCAATCAGCAGACCATCTTTGTCTTCGCAGAGCTTTTCGCGATTGATCACTTTGTAATCGCCGTAAAACCAAGTCAGGAATTTGAAAAACGTGTACCCAAGCCAATAAACGAAATTCATATCTCGTTTCTTCTTCACAATCAGAGCGGCCCCCTCAGCCCAGGATTTCGTCGGCAGATGTTTCATGACTTCAGCCACGACTTCGTCCGCCGTCATTTCAGAACTATCGACGACCACCGCGCCCTCAGCCACCTTCAGCGGTGCGGCCTTACGACTCGAATCCTGTTTGTCTCGTTCGAGAATTTCATCCTCGATTCCCTGAGCTTTGCGACGTTGAGCGCGGACTTCAGGCGATGCATCGACGTAAAACTTGTGAGGCGTCTCGTGAAAAACTACCGAGCCGATATCGCGCCCTTCCATGACGACACCCGGCATTCTTGCCCCGTATTTCCGCTGCTCGGCTACCAAACGCTCACGAACCTCTGGAATTTTTGCGATCGCTGAAACGTTGTCATTCACTGCAGTTAAAGAAAGCTGGGCATCAGATAGCTCGATGCCGTTTACGCCGATCGTACTCGCTCCATCTTCCTGTCCGCAGTCAAAAGTTGTTTCGCTCAGACATTTCAAAACAGCGTCAACATCAGTCGCAAGATCGATTCCATTTTCCAGGACGTGATGCGTAAACGCGCGATACATCGCCCCCGAATTTACAAAAACGAGCCCCAGTTTTTTGGCGACTTTTTTTGCGACGGTGCTCTTACCTGAGGCCGCCGGGCCATCGATTGCGATAATGAGTGGAGATGCTGCAGTGTCCGACATGAGGCCGAATTGTGCACGCGGGTTTGCCGGTTTTCAAATAAGTAAGCGAAGGAAATTACTTTCACGGTAACTGTAATACTTCCGCAATCATGCTGATCGACAGCGGCTGCAAACCCTGCAAAATTCATATTTGACAGAAATCTACATTTCCATTTTTTATGAAAACAAAAATTATACTTCTCACCACAGCTCTTCTGGGTGCAATCGCGCTGCCAATTTTGGCGGACCATCACATTACCCCTCTTTTTGATGGCAAGTCTCTCGTAGGCTGGAGCATCAAGAGTGGCTTTGCTACCTACGAAGTGAAGGACAACACCATCCACGGCACCACCGCGGAAGGCAGCGGAAACAGCTTCCTCGTTTCCGACAAGCAATACGGTGACTTCGAGCTTACGTTTGAAGTTAAAGTTCACGATAAACTCAACTCAGGCTGCCAAATTCGTTCGCTCCTGAAAGACGTCGACAAAGAAAAGAGTTACGGCGGCCGGCTTTTCGGCCCTCAGTGCGAAATCGAAGCAAGCCCCGGCCAGTCCGGCTACATCTACGGCGAAGCAACCGGTCGCGGCTGGCTTTCACCTGAGCCACAGGACAAAGGTCACGCCCACAACCACATGAAAAATGGCGAGTGGAACAGCTTCAAAATCATCGCCAAAGGTGCAAACATCAAAACCTTCATCAACGGAGTTGCCGTGGCGGATTTGACGGATGAAGAAATCTATAAGACTCATCCAAAAGGCCACATCGGTCTGCAGGTTCACGGAATCGGAAAACAAGCCGGTCCTTACGACGTGGCTTGGCGGAACATCAAGATTCACCAGTTGAAGTAATTTCCAAAGCGCCTTGTGCGCCTTGCAATTTGCCTGAAAACCGCTGCATCCTGCAAAGGATCAGCGGTTTTTTTACATCTAGAAAAAAACCTCAGACCATTCATTTTGTGGGAGTTACGCCAAAACAGGATCTGCGGCACGCAACCTGCACCTGTTGAGTGCATGGAAGCAACAATGACAAGACTCGAACCTACATTTGACGAAAATCACAGCATCAAGGCATGCAACAGCCTCCTTCGCGGAGAATTGTCAGCCATCGAAACTTATCACCAGGCGATTGAGAAATTCAACGGAGAGAAGGGCATCGTTCAACTGCGGACAATCGAAGCGGAGCACAAGCGCTCAGCCTTTGAACTCCGTGAGCACATTCTGGCCATGGGCGGAGCTCCGGAAGTCGATTCAGGAGCTTTGGGAACGCTGACTCATGCAATCCAATCAACCGCGAACTTCTTCGGCGAAGAATCTGCCGTTGTCTTCCTCACACGAGGCGAGGAAATCGGAAAAACCGCCTACGAAAACGCACTGCAAGATGAGGGAATGATGCAGCCTGCCCGCGAAATAATCCAGGAACGGCTGCTGCCACGAACAGCGCAGCACATTGCGACCCTTGAGGCGCTTACCGACGAGCTGTAAAAAACTGAAGGACTTGTCAGGGAACACTGAATTGGGTATTGCCCAAATTTTAAAGTGGGCATGGATGCTGCTTAACATCTGAAGCATCCATTGCCCAGATTCATAAGACCTAATACAAGAACAAACTAAATTAGCGCAGACGCGATTGGGTCCGCCAGCGCCTTTCCTTCTCGCGTTAGAAAAATACGCTCGTCGCGAATTTCGATCAGCCCCTGTTGGGTCATCGATTCAATAGGGTTGGATCGTAAAACCGTTTCAATCGAACAGGGTTCGTTCGTCGAACATACTCTATTGATTCGTAAACCTTCTCTCGTGCGAAGCTGCATCGCGATCGCTTCGATCCGACGATCTTCCTCAGTCAAAGTTTCATGTTCGGTTTTTAAGGTCGGGCTTTCAACAAATCGAGCGGTGTCCGGCAGCGTTTTGGCTCGAATCCCATGAATCGTCGAGACGGCACCCGGACCAAGGCCCAGATAATCTTTTCCCGTCCAGTAAGCCCGGTTATGGCGAGATTCGAAGCCGCTTTGCCCGTAGTTTGAAATTTCGTAATGCCCAAATCCGGCTGCTTCGAGATGATCGATTGCTTGATAAAACAGGTTGGCGTCGCGGTCCTCGTTTTCGTCGAGTTCACCACTTTCATGCCGCTTCAGGAACTCGGTATCTTCCTCGTAAGTGAGGTTGTAAGACGATACGTGCTCGGGTTTCAGCTCTGAGGTAACGATGTCCAGATCCTCTTGCCAAAGGGATTCGGTTTGTCCGGGGATTGAAAACATCAAGTCGATGGAAATGTTCATGAAACCAGCTTCGCGCAAGATTTCGAAGGCGATTTTTGCATCTTCGCCGGAATGATCCCGGCCCAGAGTCTTTAGAATTCCTGTTTGAAAAGACTGAACTCCAAGGCTGATTCGGTTGATTCCGATCTCGCGCATGATGCGAGCTTTTTTCAAATCGAAAGTCGCTGGGTTAGCCTCCAAAGTCACCTCCGTCTCGGGCGAAATGAAGGGGCGCAGGCCGCGGAACAACGTTTCCAAATGAACACTCGAAAGCAGACTGGGGGTTCCTCCGCCGAGGTAGAGGGTATCGAGTTTTTCAGCAAGAACTGACTTCTCGGCATCCAACTGGGAGAGAATCGCAGCGATAAAGGCGTCGTTCGCCAACTTGCCCGGCTTGTGTTTATAAAACGCACAGTAGGGGCAAATGTGATGGCAAAAGGGAATGTGAATGTAGCAATGAAAAACGGGGCTCACCGTTCCCAGTAAGCCCCGCTATTGAGGAATCCAAGAGGATTTCGACAAAGGATTTCCTAATTTCGTATCCCTGAAAAATGACAAAGCCCGCCATCGCTGGCAGGCCTTGTTTTAGGGGGCTGTGAATTTGGGAATCGATCTAATTGTTTCCAGAAAACGAATCGGACAATTTTACCTTTATTTTTATTCTACCCTTTTCCTTTTCCTTTTCCTTTTTCTTTTCCTTTGCCTTTGCCTTTGCTTTTTCCTTTGCCGTTTCCGTCGTCTGAATCAGCGTCTTCGGCAGGACCTGTAGCAGGGGCCGTCACTGGATCTGTATTCGGAGCGGTAACTGGAGCGGTAACTGGAGCGGTAACTGGAGATGCGCCCGCGGTTGTGTCGTCTGCAGCTGCGTCATCCCCCCAAATCCGCTCAAGAAATCGAGTATCCCGCTTAGGAGACCACCTCCGCCAGAGCCTTCTTCGGATCCTCCGCTCGGCGGGTCTTCGATTGCGGTTCCGTCACTGCCAACATTACCCTGAGATTGCGTGGTGTTTTTGAGTGTTGCATACAGGTTTGATGTGGCTCCGTTATTCTCACGAACGTGGAATTCATCGAAATTCGAAAAGCCGTCCGCAGTGGTTTCTCCAAACTCAAGAACCAGCTCGAAAGTCAGGCCTGCAATCTCAAACTCGGTCGCACTATTCGACCGATCCATCCGGACATAGTCAGCGGATGCCCACCCTTCAATGTCGTTATTGTCGTTGATGGTGTTCACCAATTCGAACTCATAGTCGAAGGCAGTATTGTAGGTGGTGCCTCCAATATCAAACGCAAGGTCAAGAGACAAGTCGACTGCATCGGCACCTGTGTTGGAAAGGAATCTTCCGTTGTAATAGTCAATATTTCCGATCAAGAAGCGGTCATCAAAGGCGATGCCTTCGACTTCACTTCCTTCGAATTCGAGGGAGCTCTTCGAAAAGCCGGAATAGGGGTTGCCATAGTAGTTTGTGATACGCCCCCACTCAAAGTAGTCGCTCTGTGAACTGCCATAGGGCAAATTTGTCTCCATTCCACTACCGCCCGATGGGTTGTGGAAGAGCCCATTCGCCAACCCGGCAAGATCAAATTCCTCAGCGGTAAGAACACTCAGTTCGGTATCACTGTTGAGAAAATAGGGATCTTCCGAAATTGCCCTCGAATTGATGACTGCACCGCTTTCGAAATCAACCCGATCCAATAAAAGGAAATTCAGGTAATCATTCCAGGCTCCGTTGCCGATTCGGTATTGCATTGCCGAAGGATCGTCCCCGTTCGTGTCCTCCAAAACCACTGCAATTAATCGATTGGCCAAAACGCCGAAGCTCTCGGACGAGGGATTAATCGCTGGCGGATTCAGCTGAACTGGAGTCGCAGAGAAGGTCGCCTCTTCACGGTTACTGTCGCTGAAGAGTTCACTCGTCGAGATTGCTTGAGTTGCAACTTGCGTGTCTGGCTCAATTTCAAAAATCGATCCTGTAATGTATTTCTCCCAATTCCCGTAATTAATCTGATAGTAGATTTCCGAAGTACCGGATTCGTTTGGGATCGTAAGGGTAATTCCAAGGTCAAAATCGCGAATCGCGTAATCTCCGCTCGGAGTCGAAAAAACCGGCACACCCAATGGGGTCGTTTCTGGCTCTGGATCGGGATTCTGCGAACTCGGTGGAGGCGGATTCGTAACAATCGTGATCGAATTGTATGTCGTGAATTGAGAAGGTCCCTGAGGCGCTGCAGCAGCCACTTCTGTGAAATCCCAAACCCAGCTGTCCGTCCCCGAATAGAGAAATGCGAAATCGCGTTCATCCACAGAGCGTTCAATCTCAGCGTCATCAGGATTCAAGAAAAACGCCGTGATTCCTTCTCCTTTGGTTGCCGTTTCAAATGTGTTTTTCGTCGAGTTCCATACAACCCGGGCTTCGCCCGAGTCTACATTGTCTTCCGATGTGACCACTGCTGCAATCCGGCGATCTACCATTGATGAAGAAAGTCCCGGTATACGGCTCGCAATGTCCGAGTGCGCCACTGAACGAAGTTTAGAAAGCGCATCTTCCGGCTTGGTCACGTCATCAAAGTTTCCTCCAAAGCCGAGATAGGTGGCAGCGGCAGAATTCAATGTCGCTACCTCGGCGGAGAGTTTGTTCTCTAGAACCGAATCATTCAGGTTTGACAGGAAGCTAGATCCTACGCCGGCGAGGATTCCCACGATCGCAACGACCCCGAGAAGCTGTACCAGTTAGAAGCCGTAAGCTTTGTTTTTTGAGTAAATCAAAGTTTTCATTGTCAGTGTTTGTTGGTTTCGGGGTAAACTTAATCCCTAATTATCATAAAAAAACAATTTTTGATAATTTTAATATAAACTTTTCTCACAAATAATTAATGTCTCCTCTCAAAAATTCGTTTTTCTGAGAAAATGAGCGAAATTCGGCGGATTATTTGCGATTTGCCAACAAGCAAGACGACAATGGGGTGGCTCTAAATTTTCCCCAAAGCAATGACCCATCTATTAAATCCCCATGGCAAAAGGCTATCAAACTAATCAGGAGCGAAAGATGACATTGTCCTCTTTTGGAAAAGACCTTGCTCGTCGTGCCCGGTCTAAATGTGAGCTGTGTGAATCGGCCGGCGTCCCGCTTTCAGTATTCGAAGTGCCGCCAGAGCCAACTGAAGCTGTTGATATCGATCAGTGCATTTTCATCTGCGACAATTGCCGGGAGCAGTCCGAAAATCTGAAGAAATTCAAGCCGGGTGAACATTGGCGAGTATTAGCCCAAACGGTATGGAGTGAAACGGCTCCCATTCAGGTTATGGCAACCCGACTTCTAAAACGCCAGGCCGATAGCCAGGCATGGGCACGCGAAACGCTCGACGGGCTTTTCCTGGATGAAGAACTCGAAGAATGGGTAACAAAAGCCGAGTGATTTGATATCCTCTTTCACACGTATTCAGTCATGAAACTCCTCATTTTCCTTCTTATTGCGATGGCCACGCCGGCTTTTGCTATTGATTATAAAACCGACGTGCTCCCGATAATGAAGGAACACTGTTGGAAGTGCCACAGCAACGACGAAGATGTGAAGGGAAATCTCGCGCTCGATGACCTCGACGAAATGCGTGATTTTCAGGTCGGGAAATTCAATATCATTCAGCCCGGGAAGCCGGATACCTCGAGTTTTCTTGAAAAAATGAGGCTCCCCGCCAGCGATTCTGATTTCATGCCTCGGAAAGGCGACCCGCTTCCGAAAGAAGAAATCGAGACAATTGAAAAGTGGATTGCCGCTGGCGCGATCATTGATTCCAAAAACCTCGGCGAGAAAGAATCAGCCTTTCTCGCCGAAAATGGAAAGTCCACCGAAGGTATGACTAAAGCCCCCGGACCGGATATGACCTTTTATAAATGGACCAATACCGACGGCAAAACTATTGAAGCCCGCTTTATGGGGCTGACCAAAGACGCCGTCAAAATCCTCCTCAAAAACGGACAAAGCCACAACTACCCTCTCTCCAAGCTGAACAAAGAGAGCGCAGCTCAAGCCAACGAGCTTGCGCAAAAAAATAGAGCTGGCTGGGGCGACCAGCATCCCGGTGTAGCGGAACTTGCAAAAAGTTCCGACTAGTCCAGCCCATGTTGCTCTCGTGTTGCAGCCACTAACTTCTGATCCAGTGCCGCATCACTTCCGGCCAGGTTCTGCATTTCCTGCGGATCATTTTCGTGATCGTAAATTTCCACCCCAACTTGTTTGTTCGATTTTTTCTCGATCCAAACCACCGTGCGATACCGAACTGTCCGCATGGCATAGCCCATAAATTTCGTACCAAACCGGGCGTATTGGCTCAACGCCACTCCATTTGCCAGCGCTTGGGGGCTTTCTAAAACCGGCAGCAAACTCTCACCCTGCAAATGTTTCGGTTTTTCAACTGCTGCAAAATCACAGATTGTCGGATACAAATCCACCAGTTCAGCCAATGCTTTGGTTCGCCCGGGTTTCAATTGGGGATGCGCGACAATCATCGGCACCCGAGTCGCAATTTCGAAATTCGTCATTTTTCCCCAAGCACTTTGCTCACCCAGATGCCAGCCGTGGTCTGACCACAAAATCACGATCGTATCTTCACCCACTTCCGCAAGCAGCCGCCCAATTTGAGCGTCCACGTAACTGACGCACGCCGCATAGGCGTGCAGTAGCTCCAATTGCAATTTTGTTGAGATTTCGCCCTCCGGCGGCACACCTTGATAACTCCGCATCTCGAAACCGTTCCACGCGATCGCTTCTTCACGGTTCGGGCGCGTCGGCATCGTAAGCCCTTGTCTCTTTGCCCCACCAACATAACCGTCCGAATTAAACCACGCCATCACGGGCGATTTTTTGGCTGGGAGCGGATTCTTCGCCAACCACGTTTCATCTGGCTGATACAAATCAAAATATTTCTTCGGTGCGACGAAGGGCAAATGCGGGCGCCGAAATCCAACTGCCACAAACAGCGGTTTCTTGATCGAATCGCTAGTTTTCAATGTTTCGATCACTGAACTCGTCATTCTACCTGCGAACAAAAAATCGTCTGCGACATCAGGATTTTGCATCACCGGACACTCCCACCGTTCAGCGATGATGGACTCGCTCTTTTCTTTCGAATCGACCACTTCCCACATCTCCCGCTCCCGTCCCGGCGATGATGGCACTGACCAATCCGCCGGATCATCCCAACCATCGTGATAAATTTTTCCCCAGCTCTGGGTGTGATAGCCACCTTCGTTTTTCAACCACTGCGCCATCGAAACTGCCTCCGGCCGGGCTTCTCGAAATCGAATCACGTCCTTTTCATTATTCGAAAACACATTCACCGCGTTCGGACGAAGCCCCGTCATCAGTGATAAACGAGACGTGCCACACTTCGCATACTGACAATACGCTCGTTCAAAAACCACTCCCCGAGCCGCCAGCTTATCGATATTCGGCGTGGACACGCGATCGTCGCCGTAACACCCCAGCATGGGTCGAAGATCGTCAATCGCGATCATCACGATGTCCGGCTTTTCAGCCGCCATCGCAGAAAAACTACTGACAAGGAATGTGAAAAGAAGAACCCGATTCATCATCAGCATCACTTATTTTCCTTTTCGTAATCGCCCGGATTCACCCACCCCGCTGGGGTCTTTTCACCTTTTTCAATCATCCGCTCGTAATATTTTGCAGCAGGGCCCGACACCGGATACTCATCAAAAATAGACCCCTTCCCTTCCATCCGTGGATCTTCCTGCTTTGCCAGCTCCGCTTCCATCTGCGTGATCAGCTCTTTTTTCAACTCCGCAAGATCAGGGGCATCCGCCAAATTTGTCATGCACTCGCGATCTTCCGGCACCCGATACATTTCCTCTGCAGGACGCTTCCCGAAATTCCAATCCCAAAATTTCGGAGCTGATCCATCGCGACGCGCATCAAGAATCCACGTTTTCGTCGGGCTTCCGTCTGTGTTGAGATATCCCGTAATCGGATCTCCCACCGGCCAGCGATCGATTTCGTAATTTTTCAAATACAGCATTCCGTTTTTCACGATTCCACGAATCGGATATCCCAAATCATTAGGCCGCCCGGTGTCATGCCGCTCTTTTCCAATCAGCACGTGATCCCGAGCCGCGATTACCTGCCCCGATTTTTCAGAATTAAAAATATCCGTCAAACTCCGCCCCGACGGCGCGGCCATTCCCGTTGCTGAAAGCGGCACTTTAGCGATTTCCAGAAACGTCGGCGCGTAATCAATGAAACTCACATAATCCTGAATCTCGCGCCCCGGATTTTTAATCCCCTTTGGCCACATGATCGCCAGCGGCAAGTGGTTCGACATCTCATACTCCTGACCTTTGATCCGGGGAAACGGCATCCCGTTGTCCGCCGTCACCACAACGATGGTATTCTCAAGCAACCCGCGCTTTTCCAGAGAAGCCAACATTCGCACCAAATGATTGTCGAAGTGCTCAATCTCAAACGCATAATCCAGCATATCATTTCGAGTGGTCTCGTTGTCCGGCCAAAAATCAAAAACCTTATCGATCTCTTCCAGCTTCTTTCCGTTTTTCACACCTGCACCGTATTCATAGCGCCGATGCGGCTCCGTCGAGCCATACCAGAAACACCACGGCTTTTCACCCTTTGCCGCGTCATCAAGAAACAGATCAAAATTGCCCGCGTAATCGTTCGAAGAGATCGCTTTCGCCGGCGGCTTCGCTTTTAGTTTGTTAAACACTTTTCCCGTCAATTGCCGGGGATTTCCATCCACATCATGAGCCGATCCCGGCGCCCACCCCTTTGCGGTGTACCCCGTAAAATATCCGTTTTTACCCAACGCTTCGACATACGTTTCAAACTTCGCAGGGAAAAACGGCATGTGATTGGCCGCCTCTTCCAACTGCCACGAATTTCGGCCCGTCAGAATACAAGCCCGTGAAGGCGCACACTTTGCATTCGGTGTGTAGGCATTGTGAAACAGCAATCCCTCGCGAGCTACGCGATCAAAGCCCGGTGTCGAAACCCACTTCGTTCCGTAAGCCCCCGCATGCGGCCACGATTGATCATCCGAAATACAGAACAGAATATTCGGACGATCTTCAGCAAAAACGGAAGCACCCAAAAGAACAAAGAGAAAAGCAAACGAAGGGATTTTCATTTCTACGAATCAACAGGGTATCTTCGACGAATCAACCCTATCTGATCGAGCGACAGCGAATTTCAATCAAACGCAACCTTCGCCAGATAAATGCACGTCTTCTCTTCGTGAGATGAGTAATAGCTGATCCACAAGAAATCGTCTTTCCAAACCATTCCCGCATAACTGGTATCGCCGCCGGATGGCAACTTAAGACACTCGGTAAGCGTGTTTTTCTCCGCGTCGAGCCATACCAGCGATGTCCGCGCTCCTCCATCATACAAACGCACCGCCGCAAGAATCCGCCCATCGGCAAGCTGAATCATCTGCGGACCGCCAATTCGTTTGTTCAAATCGGTCCACGTCCATGAATCATACGGCGGCTTCGACTTCCCAAGAACCGCCATCTTGTCCCCCGTCTCATGCCGGAAAAGGCACATGGCAGAATCATCTTCAAAAAACAAAATCGTGTGCTCACCAACCCCTTTGTGAATATTCACTTCAGGAATCAACGTTTCATATTTTTCGCCGTCATCGCTCCGATAAAATCGCGCGATTCGCTCAGTTCGTTCACGGTCAGTTCGATACCCCATCGAATAACATTTCCCCTTGTGCCACTGTGAGCGCCACAACCAGAAACCGGGGTCGCCAATAGACTTTTCCTCAGTCCAGGTCTTGCCGTCATCGTCGGAAAACCAGGCAAATGAGTGATAACGGATCTCTTTTTCTGCCTGCATTCCCGCGCCGTTCAACATTAGCCGACCGCTCGGAGTCACTACCAATTTCGCATCGCGAAGGTCTTCGATATCATGTTCGATCAGAGCGAGTGATTCCCACTTTTTTCCGTCGTCAGAGACAATCACCCGAATAGAGCCATCCGGCGAAACGTGCCTGCCTCCTTCCCTGAAAACACAATACCAACGCCCTTTATGAAACAGCAGGTCAGTAAAAGCATTGTGGGCAGCTTTGTCCCAGATTCGACTGGATTCGACAAGGCGTGGCTTCGAATTTCGCTGGGCTGAAACCGACGTAAAAGCAGCGCAGCAGGTGATCAGAATAATGAGAGACAGCTTCATGAGTTGACGGAGATAGTGGCAAAAATCCCTCCTGATGTTCAGCGCAAACTCACCGTGTTTGCGGTCACGATTTCAGCTTTTTACATCTTTTTCCGAATCATCACAAAGCCAGTCAGCGTTTTCAAGCCAAGTAAAGCTACTGCGGTCCAAAGCACTGCATTCAGCGAGTTTGGCCATAGATAAACTTCAACTGCGAACCAGACGAAAACGAGAAACCGCGGCCGAAACAGCCATGAATAAGGTGCAGCCATCGCATTTCTTACCATCGCAAAGACCACGACTATTGTGTAGAAAAACGCATACAATCCTCCCGCCCAAATGTCCGCGTAACCGGCTTGAATCATCGCAATGGTCGTTACCGTAACCACAATCTGATCCGCCATCGTATCGGTAAACGACCCGCGACTTGAAGCGGTTCCAGTGTGCCGTGCCAAAGGACCATCCAAGCCGTCCAGTAAAACGTGAAACACCAGAGCCGCAAATGCCCATGCTTTGAAATCCAGTAGAAAAAGCGGGCAGAACGCCAACCCGGTGATCAACGAAAGCAACGTGACGTGATTCGCCCGCATGCGGAGCTTTGCCATTCCGATGAGCAACGGCTTCAAAAGGCCCGCCCTGAAATCTTGTCCCCATTGCATGAAAGCGCCCTCGCCTTCCGAGTAGCAGTTCACTTTCTGGTCCGCCGGTTTCGTTCCCATTCTAAAACGCTACGTCATTCCACTGAAAACTCAAAGCGTTGGGGAGCAAAGCCCATCCCCCGAATGGCCGAACCGGTATTAAAAAATCGAACCCCCTCGTGCCCAATATTTTCGAACGGGCAATGAGTGTGCCCAAAATACACCGATTCAGTTTCGCTCCGCCAATCCGGCTTCACATCATCCAAATGAAACGCAATTCGCTGAATCGTCTTTCCTGCGGGAAAGTAAATTCTGTGAAACGCCTTGCTGATTCCCAATGCATCAACCGCCTCGTAAGAGCGCGCCGCTACTTTCCCCCTGGGCTGATCACGGCTCCATTTTTCCCTGAATCGATCTAGCGCCACGCGATCCATATTCCAATTGGCACCGTCACCGTGCAGAAATAGATTCTCTCCTAAAGTCAGCATCCGCTCATCAACAATC
>ERZ887942.1323-NODE-1323-length-17418-cov-7.083396_pt1 | contig 17418 bp, 26 predicted proteins | sample MGYA00521099_ERZ887942 | MGnify/ENA primary metagenome ERZ887942 (study PRJEB32303, sample SAMEA104408605) | aquatic metagenome | biome: Brackish water; feature: Pelagic; material: water | place: Baltic Sea | collected 2014-06-07T06:48:00 | depth 16,251 m ...
TATTTTCCTTTATTGCAATAAAAATGCACCTATTTTTACTACCGCCCACACAGCGAGGCATGCACACACCGTGAAGGTCACGGCAGCTAGGCAGAACCCAACAAGTGCCATACCCGTGGGGAGCTTTATATCGCGAATGTGAGAGTCAGGCGACCCATTCCCCGCACTCTCCACGGGAATTCGGTGTGAGTCGCCCAAGCCGATGTCAGTGAGATCCATAGCTCTCCGCATCTTCTCATCCTTCTCAGGGTCGATAGGCGAGTCGTATGCGCCGTTATTGAGATATCTGAAATAAGTCTCCCTCGCACGTTTATCCACTGTTTCTAGGCAGAACCCAGCCTCGACCCACCTCCCCCGGCTACACTTAATGACGATGCGACCGTCCGAAATATAAACGTCCGTGTCGCGCAGGAAGTCGTCGTCGGTGAACTCTCTCATAAGAACACCTCCCCATCAATTTCCAAGATGTTGCTCACCTCCGCACTCATCCCTCGTTCCTTGAAGAACGCATCACAGGCGCGACTCACATCAGCGCGGAGTCCATGCCCCCCCGTCACACTCTGTTCAGGGTATCCGCAGTGTGTAGGGTAGTCGGATCGTCCGTCAGAAGTGACAGGCACACCGTCACGCACCTTGTGAGGGGGTTGAAGCCTCGCTGACGCCAGACTCAACTCGTCGGGGGAGTTGATTGCTTTTGGTTCGTTGTTCATCTTGAATTGTTGTTGAAATTAATTGCCGCGAAGGCTATCGATCATGGTGCGGACAAACCCTCTGTAGCCGCCTGTCCTCTTCACCCATCTCGCGATAATATCATTAAGGTCTTTTGACTCATCAGGGTCGAGTTCGATCTTGTGACTGCCCACATCAAGGAACTTCGGTTTCGGCGCGTCTTCACCGTCATCCGTTTCCTCAGTAATCACACCGTCCAGCAGGTCGTCGATCTCTTCGAAGTCGAACCCCGTCAGGCCGAGTAGCTCTTCAGATGACTGCTTTAGGTCGAGCATGAGCGTTTTTAGCCCCGCAGTGTCCCATGCGGACTCGTTTATTTTATTGTCCGCGATGATCAGTGCCTTCACTTGGTCTGCGTGAAGATGGTTCACCCTCACGCAGGGGATCTTAGCCAGCCCCAGTGACTGAGCCGCCTTCCATCGACCCACACCGGCAAGGATATTGAGATCCCTGTCAATAAGGATAGGTACGGTCCACCCGAACTCCTGCATCATTCCGCATAGGAGCGCGATCTGGTCGAAGGAGTGTTCCTTCACCTGGTTGCCGTCAGCGGAGAGACTCCCCACAGAGATCATCTCGATGTGTTCCGCCAGCATCACCACGCCGTTGTCTGTAGTTAGTATGTTGCTCATAATTTTACCCGAATATCCTTAAAGTGTAATTTCATTCAAACCATCAACTTCGCGCCTTTTTTCGAGTTGCACGTCCTGCATAGAGGTTGGAGGTTTTCAACGGAGTTACTGCCGCCCTCCTTTACCGGGATGATGTGATCGATGCAGATGTCGTAATCCGATCCGCAAAAGGTGCATAACCCATTCGTCTTATTTAGAATAATCGTCCTTAATTTTGCGGATCTCAAGGCTTCGTCCGCTACCTTCCTAGCCTCCTTGTAAGATCCTGAAATCTCCACTCCTACGGCTAACATCCCCACTTTGTCCGTGGCGCAGTCAATGTGCCTCAACCGAATGCTGGTATGATGAAACTCCCACAACTCAGGGCAGACTACGTTTTTGTATTCATCAATCACATCACTGCGATCAATTCCCACATATCTAAGCCAATCCTTGTCTTCCCAACGCTTGGCCTCATATAGGCACATGTGATCATTTGACTCCTTGGCGTGTCCCGCCATTTTCAACCATGTGCCTATATGCTTTAGTGAACAAAATGATCTGCCGAGGAAATCAGGCTGATCAAAGAAGTTCAGGTCAAGTGTGATTAAGTTCATAATTTCACCTGAATAAACGCCTCGATCTCATCCCCGGACAAACTACCTGCTTTAGCGGCAACGATAGTCGCGCCCAGGACATCGGGGGTCTTCTCCTCTTCCTCCAGTTCCTCCAGCAACCAATCGCACTCACTCACCTTGCGCCCCTGATCTGCTGCTGTGATAGGGTGATCATCGTCCGACTGGCAATGCGTGAAAAGCACTTCTAATGTTTTGAATTTATTCATATTTTTCTTTTTATTCGCCTTCAATTCTTCCGTAAAGCATTCCATCAATCTCTCTGTATTCCACTGCGTCCTGCGTCGGCCCCGGACACTCGCAGTCCGCGTAATGCCCTCCGCATACAACACATATCAAATCATCGCAGCACTCGCACGGTTTGCACTCATCGGCGAATACCACTCGTTTAAATCCATCCATTAGATAATGTTTTAAATGCAACCCTTGCTGTCAGAGGAACCTGTCCATTGCCTATGGCTTTGAGTCGAGCGACTCGATTTGGAACGCCTGTTGCCACTCTTGGAATGTGTCCTGACTCATAGAACTCGCGCTCGCCCACCCTATCGGCCAACCCATCAACCATTCTATCCACGCCGGATTCAGCTGAAGAGTGCGCTTGCAGCAAGACTGATTCAGTTGCAATAGTTGCCGGGTCGATAGTCCACCGTAAGCGACTACATTCGGTATGATGTCCATTCTCGTTTTTCCGTCCTTCCTCGTCAATGATCGAGGCGCATGCCCCCCCTTGCAATCCCTCACCGTGGGGGTAGGCCATTTCTCTGGGTTGAATACTTGTGCTGTCAGATTGTTTTGCCGATCTTCCCGCCATCGTTTCGTCGCCTTGCTTGAATCTTGAACTGTTGGAGTTAGCCAAGATCCACATGCGATCTCGTTTATGTGGCGCACCCGTATGCCAAGCTCCCAGCACTCCCCACCGTACGTCATACCCCAACTCGGTAAGGTCTTTGAGGACGGTGACAAGTCCTCTAGTCCTAAGCAACGGTGAATTTTCGGCAAAGACAAACTGAGGCCGCACCTCGCTAATGACTCTTTTATATTCTCGCCAAAGACCTGAACGCTCCCCGGCAAGTCCTTTGCCGCCACCTGCTGCACTAACGTCCTGACAGGGCCATCCTCCGCAAATAACATCAACTGATCCTCTCCAGGGAGTTCCGTCGAAGGTGGTGATATCGTCCCAGATAGGGAATGATGGGAGGATGCCGTCGCGTTGTCGTTGCAGGAGGACTTTTCTTGGGTATTCCTCGATCTCGACAGCACATACTGTGGTATGTCCGCAAAGCATTCCGCCGAGGATTCCTCCCCCTGCTCCAGCGAAGAGGTGCATTTCTCGGAGTTGTTCTTCAGGTAGGTGTAGCTCATTCATTTAATAGGATTAAGTGTCGGACTCGATAGGGGTATTCGGCTCCGGTCATATTCAGCTTTTTTATCGCGAACCAGCAGTTGCAGTTCATGCATCTGGCACGATGAAAGCAAGATTGAGAGCATTAACAAGGTGATGATTTTCAAAGTGGTGTTCATGGCGCTTTCGTTTGAACGATCCTTTGCCCTTTTTCGGAGCGTGATGCCTAGAGGGAGGAGCGAAGTGCCTCCTCTCCTTCACCTCACGGGGACGCTGATCGCTCATAAAATTGAATTGAGTCCCACCTCCGATAAATCATCATTCACAGCGCATGATACTGGCATTCCTACTGCCACACCTTCTTCAGCGGCGTGAATTCGCTTCACCACGTCCATGTATCGAGCGACCACCGGCATAAGATCTTTGTGAACCTCGTATAGATCATCAACATCGAGCGAATCGAACGCTCCCTCGCGATCCTGTTTTCCTAAAAACACGACCAGTCGGTTCACGTGCGGATGGATATTATCCTGACCCTTGTCGTCGTCAGGGCGAATCCGCTGCGCCATGTCACGGGTGGTTGCGATTCGACCGAGTTTAATTGATGCTCGCAGTGTCCGTGATGCCAACTTCTCATCTCGCGCTATTTCCAGCCACCTCAATTGCTCGTCACTCGGAAGTGCTGCCACTTCGGAGTGGTGGTCGAAGCTCACGCCATTGTCAAGTATTCGCCGCTCTATAGGCACTCGACGACAAGTGCTGACCACGTTATATATGCTCTGAATGCTCTTGCCCGTGATCTCAGCCCATCTCGCAGATCTTTCGCCGTGAATATCTTCAGCGGCGATTATGAGGTCGCCAAGAACAAATAGACACGCCTTCTCCGCGTGGACCACGTCGATCATGCACTCCTCCAGCGTGTGTTGAAGTGGACTGCCCGTAACCACTGCTCCTGATGGAGTGATGGAGATTCCGCCAACAGCCCCTCCAACCCTTGCTATGTTGTTATTTTGATCGATCATCTTGAACCCATTCATGCATACGAATTTCATAAGTCAACTGCAAGGCGAATAAATATTAAGTTATTTTGAATTCACATTTCCACAATGCTCGCACTGGTGACTTCCATCGTGTCTGCGGAAGGTCCGCATCCCGTCCTTCTCACACAGTGGGAACCTCTGTGAGTCTGCGTAGGTCTTACGTGTGCTTTCCCCTTTCATTGCCCGACTCGGCGGCAACCCCAGCTTCACGGTCATCTCTACGCAACGCTTCGACACGGCTGCGCGAGTGACCTTATGCCGCGCTGCTATGCTCGTCTGGCTCAACCCTTGGTAGCACACCCCTGACACCACGGCGAGAATTTCTAAACTGAGACGGGCATTGGTCGAGGACCACAACTCCCCTGCGAGACGCCTCAATGCCCTTCGATCCTCATCCGACGAGATTCGCAGCTTCTCCATCATGAGTGTCGCGGCCTTGCGGACTTCTCGTTGAGGCTTCGAGTGCTGTTCCGCTATTCGGGACTCCAACCCTCTCCCCTCCGCGAACACTCTCAGCCCCACTCCTATCACTGCAATGGTATATTGTGGCTTTTTCGACTCGAACAATTCCGCAACCATTATCCTCAGACTGTTCTGGAGCGATTCGCGACCGGGTGGAAACTCAGCCGCACCGTCGACGTGAATGCCCTCACCTGTCTCCGCACCTTCTCCCCCTTCGTCGCAATCCGCTCCAGGCATCCAGTGGTTGTCTGCGAGCCTGTCCTGGTCGAGTTCTGGCGCACCGGCACCGCGAGTCTCGATGTGCGGTTGCGAGAGTCCCTGACCGATTAACGATTCCTGCTGCTTCTCAGGCAACCCACTCACCCATGCGACATATGCGGATCGGTATTCCTTGTCGCTTTGATTTTGATAGTTTTCGTAATTCATAATTTTGATTCTCGGTTTTTGATTTTTGGATTTATCAGATTTTGATTCTTAATTATTTATCGGACAGAAGTGGACATAAGTAGTTCTGTCACTTCTGTCTTTTTGCGTTTGGACATATTTGTTTGTTTGGTGCTAAGGAGGGTTGGGACAAAACCCCTGTATATATCCCCCCTCTCCCCTTCTAAGGAAGGAGAGGGGGGTATTACAGGGTTTTGTCCCGCCCTCCTGCACCCCGCCCAGTATAGCCTGTAGGAGATTGGAGTTTTGTCCTGACATATGTCCCGTGCAGGGTTTTGTCCTATGATTTCTCGGACTTTTTACACCTTTAGTATAATCAGGACAAAACCCTGCATAACTGGACAAAACCCCTTCTGTCACTTCTGTCCTAATAATTTCCATAACATTAAATCAGTCCAATTCCGACCCCTGAATCACCTCTTCGATATCATCTTCCGAGTTCTCAATATCCGCTTCCAAGGCATCCTGAAGAGACTGCCCACCGACAAGTGCTGCGTTCTCCTCAAGCTTCTTGAGATACCGGGCGATGGTTCGTGACGATTTCCGTAAATGCGTTGCGAGTTCGCTCCGCTCCTTCACCGGCATCTTGCCCCCATGCTCAATACATGCGGCAACGATCTCTCGCTTCTGCTCCACTGACAGCGATGACGGACGACCGTTAGGCATTCCCGTCAGTCTCGGCTTGCTGCCGACTTTCTTCTGTCGCCCCCCTTTATCCTCCTCCGGTTCTGGGCATTGCTCCCAACGAATTGTGCCGTCATCGCTGTGCCGCACGTAAATCTCTGCCATTGGTAGTTCAGCGTCGATGGGGTCTCCATCCGCTGGCATGAACTTCATCCCTGCGCGAGTCCGTCGTTTCGTTGCGGTGAGCGAGAACGTGGCGGGATCAGTCGCATCAGGGGTCTTCACCCGATTTAACACCAGCACTTCTCGCGCCCAGTTCGTTAAGTTTGAGCTACCCAGCCCCATATACGCGAGATCCGATGCAGTGGTCCCGTTCTTATCTGCTGCTGACTTCGGTTTACCGGAGTGGTGGATGATGCCAAAAATGCACCCGGTGTCCCGCGAGATTGACCCCAGCCCGATGTCACAGAAATCTGAAATCACCTCTGCCTTGCTGATGTCGTCGCCGATGTAATTGATCAGCGGATCGATCCAGCAAATATCAGGCTTAGACTCCGCGACGATCAGTCGCACCTTCGCCAAGAATAGCTCCCCTGCACACGATGTGAGTCGCCTCCATGTGACCATGCTCTTAACCTCATCCTTCTCTGCCTTCGTTAGACTGTATGCCTTCGTTATGTCCTGCCATGCCTCTGCCACGTCCCCCTGATCATTCTCCGCTTGAATAATCACCTGTTTCAGCGGTTTCTTCGGTTCAATTCCAAATGACATATCCTTCCGCATTAGCGCCCATGCCACAGTGAACTGCATCTGAATGGACGACTTACCCACGCCGGACTGCGATACCAAGACGAACGATCCGCCTTTGCACATCCAGCGATTGCCGATCACGGTGTTGGGATCGTCATGCACTGGGTAGTCTTCCAGATCATCCACGGTCCATGTCTCGCCGAGATCCGCAGTGTTCTGTTTATGCTGCCAGTCATCCCAGTCATCGGCACCGAGGTTCAGTCGAAGAAGTCGCTGGTGAACAATCGTCTTCTCGCCACCCTTGACCACCGTCCGCCTTCCGTCAGGTGTGCGTGAATATCGATTGGGGTTGTGATTCTGCCCGTCCAAGTGGTCGGGGTTGAACAGCGAATAAACCTTGCTTGCTCGCTCCTTATATTCAGCGGCATCCTTGGCGTTCACCTGAACCCACCCGTGGAGCGACTTATTTCCGCTGTCGATCACTGCGGTGATTGGTAGACCCGATGCGAGCAAAGCACCATACTGCTTCTCCTTTGGAATATCACGACCCTGTGCATCGGTGTCGAATTCCACCAGAACATGGCGGAAATTGGTCACATCGGCGTTGGTGTGACGCGAACCCTTTTTAAGGTCCATCGCGTTGAGGCGGATATAGTGACCATCCTTCGCCGTGAACAGCTTCGAGAAGTCGCCACCCTTCTTGCGGACGAGTTCAATCAGTCGCTCCCGCTTGTGGACATTACCGCCTTCGGGTTTTGGATCACCATCATCGTTGATGAATGCTTCGCCGACGCACACTCCATCGCCGGGATTAAACGCAGCACGGAGCAGCATCTCGAATCCCGTTTCCATGGGTTCCGGCAACTTCGCATTTCCAGCCGAGGCAATTGCCCTCACCAGTGCGTCTTCTCCGGCATCGCTCGCACTCATTCCGCGACTTCGATCCCCGGAGAAATCATTCCCACCACCCAGGTCGTAGGTTCGACCCTTTGCCATGGAGCGCGATGATCCACCCCTGTTCCGATCATAGTTCCCGCCACCTTTGCCATTGCCATTGCTTGTGGGAGCCTCCCGCTTCGGAGATCGAAATGCGGAGGCAATCGTGCCAGAAGACTCTGTCTCGGACAAACCATCGCTGGATGCTCGACCGGTCAGGATGCTTGCCGCCTCACTCTCCGACATATCGATATCGCGGAGTTGAGCGGCTGCGGCGAAGAGTGCGTTGTTTCGACCTCCTTCTGCGGCACCGGAGTTGAGATAATCCTCCACTGATAGCGGCAGAGAGTCTTCGTTGAATTCAGATGATTGGGTTGGTTTTGGTGAGATGTATTTCATAAATTGGTTTAATTGCTTTTTTTAAAAACGAGAAGGAGGGACATTACCTCCCTGCCACAGGCATACAAAAAGGGAGGCGCGATTGGCACCCCCCTCCTTGTTTTATTTTCAGCGAACTCCAGCGGAGATCGTGAATTATTTCTTTTTAATTTCCATTTCAATTTCAATTTCGTCATTTCGGTCCAGTGACCACAGGAAGGGGTCATTGATGTAGTCGAGTTCCACCGTCACCAGCATCGTCCCCTTTTTCGCTTGCAATTTAATGTTACCGACATTAACGCCACCAAGCCCCTGACTTTTCCCGCGACGAATAACATTCGCAGGGAGGCAGATTGAGCGAGAAGATTCAGTGGATAGCTTGCCTCCACCGGCCTTTAATTTACTGGAGTCGCTACTCATCCCCACCTCCTGCTCTCTCGCTTCTCTTAGCACCTTTCGCGACTGCGATAACGAGATCGATTCCGAAGGCGAACAGAATGGAGCAAACTGAAAATATCAGTAATGTCACCAGGGCGAAGACTACTAGCGCAGGGACGATCCAGAATGGGATGGTAACCACCACCCAACTCCAATCAACCACACCCAGTGCCTTAAAGAGAGATAATGTGAACCCGACGCAGAAGAGAGATGCGTAGAGGAAGGTGCGTCGCTGAACAATTTCGTCCGGTCTGAACTCATTCTCACTTCTCATAACGCACCTCCTTCAGCTTTTGCGATTGCCGCTTTTACCTCATTCATCACTGAGCCTTGGATGCATGGACCATCTGCATACTCCCATGCAGCAACCATTTCAGCCACCTCCTTCAAAGCTTCAAGCATCTCAGGTGCCGCAGAGCAAATGAGAGCGTTCGCTCTAACTTCCTCCCTATTGTCAGGTCGCGGATACCCACCGGAAACCACCGAGTGACCCTCAATCGTTCCGACTATTGAGTCGCCAGCACCTATCGCGAACTGCCATGAAATCCATCGGGTTCCATCGACCCCCGAAGAAACCTGCATCCCTCGTCCGGTGTGATATCGGTGAAGTGACCACGGACCTGGGGTGTGTGCGGTGTTGCTCATAATTCACCCCCTTTGTCATCCCGGCGAGAGTCATGATGGTGGCGAGTGTTTACCCAAGTGCCGCGATGTTTGCAAAGCGGAACACGCTTCATGAATCGCGACCCGTCAGCATTAGTGCGAACAACTTTAGCGAGTAGCGGTCTACCGAGTTTATTGACTATCAACTCCGGTGCCTCCGTGGCGAAGAAGTTCTTACCTCCGAATGACGAGGGTGCCTTGACTGATCGAGAGTTATTCGTCGGGATGATGTCTTTACTTGGGTTTCTTTTGTTTCTAGACAGTTTCATTGTGTATTATATACGCATTCTAGTTTTTAACTTCTGACTGGCAACCAATCACAGTTTACCTTCCTTCACCGATGCGATATATAATCGCTCGACGGTCTTGAAATCAAGAGCAGATTTAGGATGATCGAGTCGAAATCCCAACTCAGTCATCGTCGCCACGTCCTCTCCTGCCATCTTCACAGTGACCTCTGGCGACGTCGGCTCAAATTTGCTGACATCGCAATACAGCGACTCAAGATCGATGCGAGTGAAGTGACTTTCATGCGACCAACTAAGAGTCCCAGCTTCGCCGGGGCTGAGAATTATGAACTCGCCAACAAACTGAGAGATTCCTATTGAGAATGGGTCGCGCACCATCTCCCCCCAGCTGTAGCCGAGTTCGATTAATCGCGTCTCCACTGCTCGACTGTGACTTTCACTCTGAATTAGAATTTCGTATTTTTTCATCGTTTTATCTTTTAGAGAACTTATGCTCGGCGTTGCCTCTACGCAAGCGTAAAATATAACTATTCGAAATCGCAATCACCTCCCTCGCGCTTTTCGATCACGAACTGGCGTGTAAAATCGCATAGAGCGAACGCCACCGCAGCCGCCACCTCCCCTGCGGTGAACCCCTCTTCCTGCAATGACTCCATGCGAACAAGGAATTCGTCCGCCAAGATATCTGAGTCAGGCTCGATGTAGCGATCAGGATCGTCATCGCTATCGGGGTCATTGAAGAGATTGAACGGGTCATTCATTATTGCAATTTGGGGAAAGGGCTTAATTCACTTACTTAACTCAACATTTCTCATCGCCAGTTCAGCCTCTGTTCGCGTCTTGAAATCCACTGGATTAAGACCGGCACGACGCAGTCGGATTAATACGCTGGTAGGTAACTCGCCTCGCGACGACGGTTGCGCTGACCTCTTGAACTGCGCGAACTTCCTGTCGATCCAGGTGCCAGCATCTTCAAATGTTACCAAGGCGGGAGATGGGTGACCGTGCTTTTTGAGAACGCGAAGTTGCTTCGGTGTGGCGAGTCCCTTCTTTCGCCGCAGAAACAGCAGATCAATCACTTTTGACGCCTTCCCTCGCGTCTCTATCTCGTCGGTTTCGAATCCTGATTTTTCAAGAATCTCGATCTGACGAGCGGAAGGTTTCTCAAGCTCCCAGCCGAACCCACTCTCGAACTCCGCTGTCTCTAGGCTATCGGCATTCAGGGCGAACTCCATAGCGTCCACTGTCCTTGCCTTCCGCTTTTCCTTCTGCTTCATCCGAGTGCGAAGCGCCTCTGCGCGTTGCTCCTCGATATCTTCCTCCATGAGTAGGAGGTCACCGCAGTTGTCCTCTCCAAGCTTCTCCATCATCGCCTTTGCCTCCTCCTCGTCACGCGCAACGAGTCGGGCAGGGTTGACCAGTCGATGGTCATCAGTCAAAAAGAGAGGGTCAAGGACAAGTAGGTTTCTTTTACCCTCCGCAATTCGTGTTCCGCGCCCCACCATCTGACTATATAAAGCGAGTGACTTAGTTGGTCGAAGGACAAGCACACAATCCACTTCTGGACAATCCCACCCCGTAGTGAGCAATTGAGCGTTGCAAATTACTCTAGCATCACCATGCGTGAATTCGCGGATCTGGCTTTTGTCTTCACCTGAACAATGCACTGCCTTGATGCCCATCTCATTCAAGATCCGGGTCATCCGCATCGACGTCTTGATCAAGGGCAGGAAGATTACTATCTTCTTTCGATCACTCGCATGCGCCACTAGTTGCTTCGCGGCTTCCTTCAGGATAGGCTCGATCACTTCACCTAGGTCGCCAACCTTGTAGTCTCCTGCCTGTGTCCCCACCCGCGATAAGTCTACCGGCATCGGGATTGACTTGATTACTATGCGGCTTAAATAACCTTCGCGGATTAAGCGCGGCAAGCCGATGTCGAAGGCTATCTTCTGGTAATAATTCCCTAGCTCCTTTTTATCACTTCGCCACGGTGTGGCAGTCACGCCTAATATCTTCGCATACTTAAAGTGGTTCAAAACCTTCTGTGACATATCCCCTAGACTGTTGCGGTGACATTCATCGGCTATAATCAGGTTAAAATAATCGGAGTCATACCTATTCAAGCGGCGTGATAGGCTTTGAGCAGTGGCGACCACTACACGGTGTTCGCCTATCGTGGCAGTTTGAGCGCCCATCTCCACCCCCGCATGTTCCCCGGTGAGTTGATGATATTTATCGGCGTTCTGGTTCACAAGTTCCTGGGCGTCCGCAAGGAATAAGCAATTCCCCTTCTCGCGCTGCATTTGTAGAGAAGCCATTATAGTCTTCCCAGATCCGGTAGCCGCCACGCCCATGACGCGATCCACCTCCGTGAAGGCGCGTTCCACAGATTCCACTGCATCTATTTGATAATCTCTAGGTGTCATTTTCGTCGGGTGTTATGTATAGAATTTTCTCCATTAATAATTCAAGGTAGTCTAACAGGTCTGAATCTTCTGAATGTGCAATCGCATCACCTCCTGATAGGAGGTTGTATCCCCACGCATCGCCATCTATTGTAATGGCGATCATGCTCGCGTGATCCTCGGTGTCTTCGGGGATCGGGGTGGAGAAATTGTAATGCACGGCATCCGCTCGCTCTTGCGAGATTTGCTCCGATGCGACCATCTGCTGCAAGCTAATTCTTAGCATGTCCTCGTCACTCCAGTCAGCGGGGTCGAGAGGGACTTCACTTGATGGTGCGGTCATATTCGCCTACCAAGAAATCAAATCCCACCCGTCCAAGGCGAAGGATTTAGCAATCCTTAAGACCGCTTCATTTCGACTCTTGCCCGTGGCAATCAGTCCATCGTATTCAGCGATCCATGGAATGCGGATTTCACCTATCCGCTTTACGATCACTTCCGAGGGTATGATTGCGATGCAATGCTTCTGAATAAATGCTTCAACGGGAGATAAACTTTCATCCACCTCCATTGGTAATGAGTCTTGCTGGGAAACTTGTCGCATGTGGTTACTGGTGTGGTGTGGTGTGGTGTGGTATTCATTAGGGGCGACGGGGATTGGGGCAGGGAGGAAAAATAAGAAAAACCCCCCTGCCCCTACCACCCAGCACACCCATGCCGAAATTAAAAAGCGTCCCCAGCTTCGTCGTCTACGACAGGGAGATAAGCCTCAAGTTCATTCCGATCTCTTCCTTTGCCGTTGTCACCTACGCTGAGAAGCGCAGCGAGAACCACTCCGATGAGTTCATCGGCGATAACTTCAGCGGATTCGCCGGGAACCACGATCTCGCCGATGGCATCGCGGAACTGGTCAATCTTCCACGCTGCCGCTGGAGTGAACACCAAATTATCATAAACAATCGGACCTTCACCCTCGTTGAACTGAGTTCCACCGAACGGACCTTGAACGTCGATCTTCAGTTTAATCATCGTGTTTCCATTGCTGCTTACGGTTTCTTCCGCGCCAGCGATAGCGATGTTGTATTTTCCAGCTGGAACAACGTCTTTTCGGGATGAGACTTCGCCTTGAGTGTAATTTGCCATTATGTTATATTTTTTTTAGTTTTTGTTTTGTTTATCTACACATTAACATTACACGCAGATCGTGTAATTCAACTGTAAAGTTTAAATTGTTCTATTATTTCTTAGCCTTCTTCTTTGAGCATTTCGCCACATAGGGAGATCCAGATGCACCTTCCATGTAATTTGCGTTCTCCGCATTCTCGATTGCCTCTTCTGCTCCGTGTTCCTTCGCGATGCTTATTAATTTTGATTTACTCACCTTGCCAAGGGAGTGAACCACGTCATATAGGCTCAACCCATTTACATCGCAGAACGCCACCAGGTTCTCAGGAGGCATGAACTTCGATCCGGCGCGACCATTCACTCGCTTGTATCCCGGAACTTCAACTCCGCTATCGAACAACTCCAGTGCGGACTTCTTGCCATCTTTCACGAACTCCTCATATTCGGTGGCGGACGTCAGAAATAATCCGAGTTCTTCAGGGTCTGCCTTGATCAGATCCCATCGCTCCTGTAAATTCTGATGACTCGCCACTCGCGTTGCCAGTTCGCGACGTTCATGGCAAGTATCGAACGAGCCGCACCATGAACAATACTCACACGGCGTGGCCTTGTGGTCAGGGTCAAGGGAATTCCGTCGAAGCGTGGTGACGATCATCTCAGCTTCCTCCAGCGAGAAATGATATTTCACAGCCTGTCGTTGGTCGCTGAAGACCCCCGTGAAGCTGTATTCTTCGAGGAAATCCGCTCGCATCCGCCCCAGTGCATAGGCCGCGAACTGCTCCTTGTAACCTCGGAGCATACCAGTCTTGAGATCGATGCCGTGAGCGAGTGCCGGGATGTCAGCGTCCATTGTGCCACCCTCGGAGTCGCACTCCTCAATCTTCACGCGGAGTCGATCTTCGTCAGCGATGACTTCCTCGTCACCGGCAAGTAGATAGGTGTAATTTATAGCCCATTCCACCCCGTCCCGTGCCGGTGCGAGTGTGGTGTTGTTGTCCGTGGAGAGCTTCTCGATTCGAGCGTCGAGGATATCCAAAGCACACACGGTGCCTTTGTCGTCGATTTCTGCGCCTGTGCAAATTCGGCATGGCGCATCCGCTGGGCAGGGGTTCCCGTCGCATTCAGGGCAGGTGATCCGCTCCTTCATTATGAAGAGTCGATACGCTTCATCGGCGAGTGTCCCTCGATCAGCGGCAGGACCGGCGACGAATGGAGAGTTTGTATATTTGCTGCACACCGCGACTTTCGGAAGCGATGACGGACGGAGTGTTGTTATGGTATCTTTCATTTTATTGGAAATTGGAAAAAGTGGGGGGGGGAGGGCAAAAGGAACACATTGTTTCCGCAGCAAGTTTACCCAGTTAAGTCTGCGCCGATTTAACGGAAGGTTGTCGGTTACAGCGGCAGTTTATCGGCGTTGAATTCAGCTACCGCATTTATGAACCTTTCAGGCTTGTCCAGGACTCGTCGCGCCCAGTCGCTATCAAGAGGGAATGAACCCCCCTTACTTTTTACAAACTCTGCGACCAACTCTGCTCCCCCTGCTCTGGCGATAATGCTGCTGATGGCACCTTCGCCAAGATCAGTCTGAGCGTAGGCTTTAGTCGCGGGAGCTACCGGGGCAGTCTGCTCAACATTTACGCTCGCAGTGACGGGAGTGGGAACATCGAAAACGCCCAGCAAACCTTTAGCAGGGTGCGCCAGATCCACCTTTATTACAGGTGGGAGGTGATGACGATTCTTAGCGTCAAACGCAGCACAACGCTCCGTGCGGATCGTGCGGTCTTTCCCCTGAACCCCTCGCTTCTTGTCGATAGTTCCGGCCTGGTCAGTGATCTTCGTATCGTAATTGTAGAACAACAAGCAGTCGCACCACTCCTTAATGAGCGCACTCGTCTTCTTCTCCAGCTTCAACTGATATCGATCATACGACGATGCCAGCTCAGGGTCTTCGTACTTTTGCACCTTGCTGTGGGCGAGAAGAATGATGTGCATCCCCTTTTTTCGAACGCTGTCGAGTTCGCCGAGAAATCCCATCATTCGCTCTTCGAGGATCGTATAACCCTTACCGTATCCACCTTCTATCTGCTCGATAGACTCAGCCTTGAACTCGGCGCACAACTCCTTAATGAGCCGCTTCTCGATCCAATCAATTGTGTCCAGCACGACCGTTTTGTATTCGTGGGCATCGCTTTTGAGGAACTTAACCACCTCGCGAATATCACCCATCGTGTCCACCTCGACACGATCAAGATCCAGGTGATCACTCCCCTGCTCCGCATCGATGAATAGCGGGGACGGCATGTCGTTTGCGAGGGTGGTTTTACCCACTCCCTCCGGTCCATAGATAACTCCCTTTTGAGGGCGTTCTTTTTTTCCTTTGCTGAATTTCATAATGTTCTCTTGTTTAATTTAAATTACGCAATGTCTTTGTGCTTCGCTATCTCGTCTCGGAGGAGTCTTTCAGCCATCGATGAGATCGAGCGATCTGACCCCTGCTCGGCGATTATGGTCGCCTCCTTAACGACCGTGGCGTCAAGGTAGAGGTTTTTGGATTTTCGACTGGGTCGCGACGTGCTATCCATGAGCGCCTGAGTTTCTTGTTCATTGTTGTCTGCCATAAGCGAGTCTCGCGCACGTTGTGAGCAGAGTCAACACATCGTTTCAAAAAAGATGAAAACGAGAAAGACTCCAGTTTTTTATTGCATTACGCGATTATAGGGCGTGATTGGCGCATGGCTGGGTGAACTCACGCCATGTTTCTTGTCAGGAGAACGATCAAGCTGAGTCATCGGCGTTAGCCGATTGATCTCCAGCGCCTTGTTTGGCTCCGATATTACGAGTGATGAAATCAGCATATACGACCTTCTGCCAGTCTGCGGGGCCGGATCGACGAATCCAGGAATGCGCGGTCGTCACTAATACCTCAATTCCTCAATGAAAAAATCATTATTCACTTTTGTAGATTTGTTTGCAGGAATTGGAGGTTTTAAGATTGCCCTAAAATCTGCTGGCGGAGATTGCTTAGAAGTGGATGCACTGTAGCCTACTCCGACAGTGAATTTGAAAAGCTCTGTAATTGGATCAAAGAAGTTTATGCTTAAATTTATAGATATATTTGCAGGGACGGGTGGTATTCGTCTTGGTTTTGAAAGATCCGCATCAAAATTGGGAATAAAGACCAAGTGCGTCTTTAGCTCTGAGATTGATAAGAAAGCAGCTCAGTCGTATGAGCTAAACTTCGGGGAGAATCCTCTCAATGATATAACCAAAGTCTCTGAATCTGACTTGCCAGAATTTGATGTTATGTTAGCTGGATTTCCATGTCAGACTTTCTCTTACGCAGGAAAAAGGAAGGGTTTCGCAGATACCAGAGGCACGCTATTTTTTGATGTTGAAAGGATCTTGAAAGAAAAGAAGCCAAAATATTTTGTTTTGGAGAATGTGCGCGGATTAACCACTCATGATAAAGGACGCACCTTCCAAACCATCATGAAAGCTCTCCGTTCTATTGGTTATGATGTAGAATACTTGTTACTCAACTCTAGCAACTTTGATGTGCCGCAAAACAGGGTGCGCATATACATTCTCGGGGTCTTAAAGAAGAGCATAAAGATCACTTTGAATTCCGATCTAGGGGCGGCAGACACTCACAAATACAAGATCAAACAGAGGTCTGAGCAACTTGGTATCTTCGAGCCAGTAGGGCAAAATAAGAAGCCCAGGACTGTATCGGATATCCTCGAAGAAAAGGCAGCTAAGAAGTACTTCTGCTCTAAAGATTATGTTACCAAACTAGCGAGGGTTGTAGGCAATGACTTCGAACAATTACATGGCTACAGACTGATAGACTACAGAGGCGGGAAATCAATTCATTCGTGGGAGCTAGGAGTGAAAGGCGACTGCACCCCTGATGAAATCGAATTCATGAACTTGCTAATCGCTAATCGCCGCAAAAAGATATTCGGGACTCATCAAGACGGTAAAAGCCTTACCGGGGAGCAAATTAAGACTTTCTACCACTCTCCGAAATTCGAATCTGTCACCAGAAGTCTACTGAAGAAGGGCTACCTAAGCTTTTATGATCAGAAGTATAACCCCGTATGCGGAAATATGTCATTTGAGGTATTTAAATTTATAGATCCAGACGGAATTTCAATAACGCTCACATCTTCTGACTGCAACAGGCTTGGCATAGTTTACAAGAATAAGCCCAGAAGGATTACGCCTCGAGAGTGTGCTAGACTTCAAGGATTTCCAGATAGCTACAAATTGCTTGACGATGATAACGCTGTTTATAAGCAAATGGGGAATGCCGTGAGTGTGCCAGTAGTGGAAGCGGTTACATACGATCTATTATCGAACAATCGTTGACGCCCGCTTCACTTAGCTGACTCGCATATGAGGGGGTTCTAGCTCGAGGTATCCCTACGAGTTCTTCTACGCCTGGCGGAAGACGGACGGCAGCGACTTAGTCGAGGCGGATGGGATCAATTCGCTCGACTCAATGATCCAGGGGCTGTTTCACCCGACGCGGCTGGTCGATGTCATCCGGAATTTTGTCTATTTGCCCGACACCTCGCGC
>ERZ887942.1325-NODE-1325-length-17407-cov-22.430613_pt1 | contig 17407 bp, 13 predicted proteins | sample MGYA00521099_ERZ887942 | MGnify/ENA primary metagenome ERZ887942 (study PRJEB32303, sample SAMEA104408605) | aquatic metagenome | biome: Brackish water; feature: Pelagic; material: water | place: Baltic Sea | collected 2014-06-07T06:48:00 | depth 16,251 m ...
GTGCCAGGCACACCAGCGACATGTGGTGATGCCATCCGCGCCAGACTCGCACTTGATATTGGGCCATTTTGGTCCTGGGACAGCTGTCCTCTGGCAAAAGGGAACACCTGATCGATCCCCCTTCAAAAACGTCCAGGATCGTCATCCAGGGTAAGGACTCAGTTTCACATTGACCCCGCTGGAACAAGAAGTTTCATAAGAGTTGGTTGGCGCCTTTGCCACCGAAGCCGATCTCAAGACCATCCGCCATCGCGATCTCGCAAGACTGGTGAAATTGATTCACGCGCATGAGGTAGTCGAAGTTCAAGGAACTGACGACTGCAATCTTAGTCTTGCTCGACATGGTAGGGTTTTCTTTCCTTAAATCGAAAGATGCGCTTTTGCAGGCGGCTGATCTTCTGATCGTCACCGTAGGGCAATAGGTATTTCAGCGCATTCCCAGCCTCGTGCAACGCCGTATCAAAGTTGCCTGACTCTGCGTAGGCGTCGGCGATCGTTAAAAGAAAGCGCGGATTCACCCTCGCACCCGGCGCTCCTCCCAGATGCTCCGCCATTTTCACCGCTTCCACTCCGTCACGGATCCCGGCATCGGCCGATGTCGCGAGGATCGCCGTAAGGGCTTCGATCGCCGGAATGTAGCGGTGATTGATCGCCAGGACGGCTCGATATCCCGTAGCCGCTTGAGCCTCATTCCCCAAGGCGCGATGGACGTCCGCTTCTACGTTGAGAAAGTTTGGATTGCCCGGTGAAACGGCCTTCAAGTTCGCGACCATCTGCAGCGCCTCTTCCGAACGACCGGCCTCCGCCAGCGAGAGAGTTAGAAAAATCCGAGCAGGCATGAGCTGAGGATTCCCGGCGATTGCCAGCCGGTAGTGATTGATCGCAGACTCGTGTTTCCCAGCGTCGCGATCGATATCGCCGAGCCTCATATGAACGTCAGCCAGACGCAGCTTACCCCCCGCATTCTCACCGCCGACGTTCGCCAGCGATCGCTGGAGGTACTCGCGCGCATCGTCGTCGTAGCCGCCCTCGCGGTAGGTGCCAGCTACGGCAATCGGATGTTTCTTGAAGATCCCGTCCGACCAGCGGCCGGAGAATGGCACCGCCGCATCCCTTGGATTGATGTTTGCTTCACTCAATTTTTTCAGGTCCGCGACGACAGTGGCCACCTCGACCTTGCCTTTATAAATCACGCGTACACGGCGATCCTTATCTAACAAAAAGCTCGCTGGCAGAGGCATGTTGCGGTGGCGGTAGATCCGATCGGTGATGACCTTGTCGAGCGCCTCGATCAGTTTTGTGTCGGCAAATCCCCCGGCCTGTTCGATTCCCGCAGACTTCAAAATGGCGTTGGCTTTCTTCGCGCTAATCCCCTCATTGCCCTCGAGGTTTTCGGTATTGAGGGGCACGATGGGTAGACCATCGGCCGCACCGAAAGCTTTGAGTTCGGCCAGGCACGGTGCGCACCAGCTCGCCCAGAGATTGAGTAAGGCTGGTCCATTAGGCAGATTCGGGATCGTGAGATCCGTCGGCAAATCCGCCGGCTCCGAGAGCCAGATGCGGGCAAGCTCGGTGGGTTCTGGAAGCACCAACTCTTTGATTTCTAAAACCTTGGATCCCCTGCGCTGCGCTGCGGCAGCTTTTCCGGTAAGTTGCTTGAGCAAGTATCTTCCACCGACCTCAGCCCCCTCGAACGCCTCGGCCTCGCCGGCCGGCCAGTGGACGACCACCCGATCGATCTTGCCAAACTCGCCTAATCCGAAGTGCAGCCAGCGGCTCGACTGGCTTAAAAACCCGTCGCCAAGATGCACCGTCTGCACGCGATCTGTGCCGCCGACACTAAGGACAAGGCGAGCGCCTGCGGCGTCGAGCGGGCAACCGCCCAGCAGATCTCCTACTAACAAAAATGCGACCGAGTTCTTGCCAGCGGCGGCGCTCTCGTTTCGCATGAACTGTATACGCGGTGCGGTGCGATTGGTCATCCACAGATCGATGTCGCCATCTTGATCCCAGTCGCACAGCGCGATGCCGCGGCTGTCCTGTTCCAGATCGAGCCCGAGCGCCGCCGAGGCGTCGGCGAATGACTTCCCTCCCAGATTGAGAAACGCACAATTGCGTTCGCGACCGCTGAACGAAGCGCCCTTGCGGATGCGTTGCGCGAGTTCGCCAAAGGCGTCGATGTAGGTCGATCCTGGTTTTGGTTCCTCTCCGAGCGGCGATTGCGACACGACCTGCCGCCAGTAGAAGCTTCACAAATCGCCAGTGTCTTCCTGGGTGATGAATCCGTTGGCAACGACGATGTCCTGCCAGCCATCATTATCGAGATCGGCGAACTTGGACGACCACGCCCAGCGCCCGCCACTGACACCGAGTTGTTTGCCGACATCTGCAAATTTCCCATCGCCGGTATTTTTAAAAAGGGAATTGCCGCCTGCGTGGCGCAAGAATTCTCCCCGTGTTGCCGCGTCTGCCCCGGCGAGGAATTCTGGCTGGACAGCGATACGGTTTCCCGCGGACGAGAACATGTTGCCGACATACAGGTCCGCGTGCCCGTCGTTGTTATAATCACCCCAACACGCTGACATCCCCGGGGCGATATCCACGACCCCGGCCTCGTCCGCGACATCCGTAAAACGCACTCTGCCGCTCTGGGAAAAATCGTTACGATAGAGACTGTTGCGACCGAAATCGTTGGCCAGGTAGAGGTCCAGATCGCCGTCGAGATCGTAGTCTTCCCACGTGGCGGCGTAGCTGAAACGCGTGTTCTTCTCGTCCATGCCGGTAGCGCGGGTCACATCAGTAAAACGCCAGTCGCCATCATTGCGAAACAGGGCATTGCGGCCGCCATTGTTGGCATCGTGGAATGGCACCGGGTGAACGAACACGTGGTGGCGGCTGACGCCCGCGCGTGGAGTGTAACCACAGACAAAAAAGTCGAGGTCGCTATCCTGATCGATGTCCGCGGCAGCGATCGAATACGCGAGACCGGCGGGAAGCAGCTTGGTCGCGACCACCTCGAACTGAAAACCGCCGTGGTTTTCCATGATGATGATGCCGTCCGCCGCACCAACGAGCAAATCGGGATCGCCATCATTGTCGAGATCGGCGAACAGCGAGCCGTGGGTCGTATCAAGCCAATCGACGCCGAACTTCGCCGAGACATCTGCAAGCGTTCCGTCCGGACGGTGTCGGTAGAGGCGGTTGGGCAAGCCGCCCGGCTGTGAGACATAGATATCCTCCAAGCCATCGCCATCGATGTCGGCGATCGCCAAACCTTGCCAGCCGCTGATGTCGATTCCCATGCGCATCTCGATGCACGCCATCCAGTGATCCTGGCTGCGATAGAACTGTTCGCGGAAAGTTGTATCCTGCCCGGCAGCCGACTCGGTCGCATCGGCGAAAGCCCCGGCTGGGACGCGCACTTCTTCGAACTCCGCCAGTCGAATCGATGCCAATTTCCAATCACGGCCTTCCTGTTGCCAGCGACAATCCCATTGCGAGTTGACCTGAATCCCGGCGGCATCGATTTGAAAGGCGACACGCGTATCAGCCTTGTTATTCCCGGCGGACGAGATGCCGACGATCTTGGCGCTGGCGTGTCGTGGGGATTGAGAAAACAGCTCGCGCAATTCCACCAGCGCCTGAGCGAATGATTCGGCCGGAGCTTCTTCGGTGCCAGCCGGAAGCCGGGAAACTCTGTCGCCAAATTCCTCACGTTTCTGTGGGACAAGCCGCGTCGACTGACATCCTTCCGTCTCAATCCCGGCAAGCGCTGATTCGATGTTGCCATCGAGAAGAGCCGACTTGATTCGGTTCAGCTGCGTCTGAATTTCGGCACTCCAGCTCTCGGTTTCCCATCCACCCTCGCCGGGATCATCCGGCAGGAGTTCGACCTCTGTCCCCGGGACTACCGCCTCACTGTCGCGGAGTTCAGTGTTCATATCCTCGGGATCGTTCTTCTTTCCACAGCAAACGAGTAGGCCTACCGAAAGCAGCAGCAATGCTTTTAGAGAGCGGTGGATCATCGTGGAATTATCGCATCCCGCCCGCTCGGAGACGAGCAGCATTTTGATCCCAAAAAGCAGAAGGGCAGCTGGCACAAACCAGCTGCCCTTCCGGCAAAGAAGGTAATCTTCGCGCTGTCTAGCGACGGCGTCGCAAGGCAAAGGCGAAACCCCCGAGCAGGAGAACCATCGCGCTCGGCTCCGGGACGCGGTCGATGGTGAACTGGTAGTTGGTGCCGTCGTTGCCATCAGCGTCGGCCGGACCGGTATCAACCATGAAGTCGATGAAATCGCCGGTGCTGACACCGGTAATACTGACGCCACCTTGCGGGAGCGGGCGATATTACTGGAGATTGGTGACGTCGCGCACGCGCACGAAGAGCCGCTCCGGAACCGGACCATCTGGCAGTAGCGGCAATGTGACCTTGTAGCTAGTCTCCTCCCCGGTGGCGAGAACCTCGTCGACCTCCTCCTGCCATTCTCCCGCCAAATCCGTGTTCTTATCGACGGCGTAGACGCGTCCATTGGTGGATGGCCAGAAAACGGTGACGGTTTCCCCTTCCAAATCCAGCTCAAGTCTCGTGATCTGGAATGGCAGCCCGTTGGCCGCGACAAACGGCGAGCCGTCGGGCTGGAGTGGGTTTGGCGGTATGTAAGAATCGATCCGCAGCCAGTACGCAGATCCGTCCGAGCCGTCGCTGCCGTCGGCGTCGAGCCCCCATGGCGTCAGCGCGAGGTCGATGGCGTCTCCCGGGTTCACGTTAGCATAGAATGTCCTGATCGCTCCAACACCATCGCCCCCGGCGAGGGCGAGCGCGTCGACCTGCACGCCATTGATGTGCAACGAACCGGTTACGCCGCTGCCGTTCAAGTTTGTCTCACGGATGTGCCAGGTTAGGGCGAGCGGGATAGCCGCCGTCAGGTCGCTGGCGACCCAACGTCGGATCGGCCAGTGCTCGTCGTTCGGCGCGCTGTTCGTGCCATTGGGATGAGTCGCCTCGCGGGCGATCTCTGTCCACGGACCACCGCCCTGGAGCAGATCCCACTTGCCGCCGTCCCACTGCTGCGTGGTGCCGTCCCAGGCCCCGCCGACATCGCCACCGGCGAAGGGGATGAAATCGGCACTCGGATCGTAGTTGATCTCACCGCCATCTTGCGTGAAATTACGGTAACCGTTCGTCCAGTTCAACTTCCCCTGCTCGCCGGAAAAATCCGCCATCGAGTCCGCGACTATCGTGCCGGGGTTGCTCTTCGGATCCAGCGGGTCAAAACCGGCAGCCACCTCGTCGCCGTCGAGGAAAGTGTCGTCATCAGAGTCGTCGTCGTTCGGGCCGGTCCCCCGGACGAACTCGTCGCCATCTTCGAGCCCGTCACCATCGGAGTCGCTCTCCGTCGGGTCGGTCGCCTCCCCCCCGGTGCCGGCGATCTCGTCCTTGTCATCAATGCCATCACTGTCGCTGTCGACCTCGGTCGGGCTGGTGCCGGTGGCATTCTCGTCGATAAAGTTACCGTCATTGGTCTCGACGCCATCGGTCAGGCCGTCGTCGTCGCTGTCGGGATCGGTCGGATCGGTGGCGCGCTCAAATTCCTTGAGGTCCGGCGATCCGTCCATGTCGTTGTCGGCGTCATCCTTGCCGCTGAGCTTCGTGAGGTCGTCTGGAAAGAACATCTCCTCCCAATCGTCGGGAAGGTCGTCGCTGTCGGTATCATCAGCTGACACCGGGACAAAGGGGGTGCCGTCCGGCTGCAACGGGTCGGCCGGGATGGTCAGGTTCACTTTCATCCAATTGGAAGAGGCATCGTTGCCATCGGTTCGGTTTGTTTCCCCCTGCGGCGAGTGGATCAGATCGACCGTGTCCCCGGGTCGCAGATTGGCATAGACGGTGCGCTCGAACCCGACCTGATCAGAGCCGGGGATCGTGTTGGTGTCGACCTGCACGCCGTTGACGTGGACCGCTCCGGTGACGCCGTCATTGCTACCGTTGTTTTTGCGCAGGTGCCACGTGATCGCGATCGGTGTGATCGTGGCCAGCTCGTCGGCCGTCCAGCGCCGGATCGTCCACTGCTCACCGCCGTTGCCCTCGCTGTTCGGGTGGGTCGTCTCCTGTAGCAGGACCGTCCAAGGTGCCGCTCCAGCCGTGTTCAAATCCCAACCGTTGCCGCTCCACTGTTGGGTTGCGGCATTCCATGCGCCGTCTGCAGCGCCGCCAGCGAACAGGATGAAGTCGGCCGTCGGATTGTAATCCTGCGCGCCGCCGTCTGCGGTGTAATCACGGTAGCCGTAGGTCCAGTTTTCAGAATTTTGCACTCCGGGATTGACCGCCCAGTCATCGATCGAGTTGGCGATCTCTTGCGCAGTGGAGGCTGTTGGGGAAATAGCGGCGAACGCTAAGGCGATACAGAAAATCGATGGTGTTTTCATGAAGGGTGAGAAATAAGGTGGTCCAGTGTTGGAGAAGGCAGGGTGCCACCTTTGTTTCGCCGCTTCAAGATAGATCTTCAAAGCCTGGAGTTCAAGCACCACCAAAAACGCACAGGGATTCACAATTTTCCAGCTCCAGAACACCTATACCCGGCGTCTCAATACCCGGGTTAGCTGGCGCCCATTCCCGAGCGATGTGGTTTGAATTCGCCGGTTATAAAAGACGAAGCGGGCAGACCTACGGCGTCCCGGGTGGTTCATCATCAGGCTCTCTTCGCGATAATGCATCCGTGAAGATCGAAGGGCCTGTCGCACGTGCAGTCTTTGTGAAAAGAGGGGGAGGATCTATTGGAAAAACGGGCTAATCTGAAGTGGCACCTGTATGAACCCGCCTCCAGGATAGCGGCGATCGAGGAGCTCATCCTCAAACTATGGAATGGCTGCCATCGAAGCCCCCGCTTCAACCCGACAAATTCAACGCTCCGGTTCCATGAGCATTAAATCCCGCTCCTTGAAATCGAGTTCAGAAAAATCAATTGCCTTGTCGCACACCACAACGCTCTCATGACCTCCTCCAGCCTCACCAAAGAACGCTATCGCCTATCGCGCGGGCATCCGTGTGCCCGCCACTTTCCTTCCCTCCCTCATGAAATCAATCGGAAGCGTTGGAAAAGTCACTTCAAGCCGCACGAACATGACGGATGTCACCGGGGCTTATCGTGACCTCTAGGCTGCCCTCAAGAACAAGCGCGCCCTTCGCGACCGCCTCCGTTCCCTCCTCTCCCGCAACCAAGATCGAAGACACCCTTAAGATCGAAAGGGAACTCAGCCGTGTTCAGACCGAACTCGATCAAATGAAGGCAAGCATGAAATCGATGCAATCAAAAGTGGCACACTCAACCTTCGATCTCTCCATCAATCGTGATCGCATCACCGGACCACTGGGTGCCGTAAAAGACGGAACCGGATGGGTCTTTGACAAACTTTTCTATCTCAACTGATCGCTGATCTATTTTCGACATCAGAACCTCTGGTCGGGAGATCCACCCAACCCTACGCCCCCGCAAGAGATGGCTGAATCTTTCCCGGAACTTCGACTTCGCGCGGCCATTGCAGAACACCAGGCCTGGATGGCAGTCGATCCCATGGCTTCTGAAAACGACACTCCCCCCCACCGGGCCTCGCCACCGTTAAGGTCCTCCAAGCCGCCAATTCCTAACAGAATTCCACCTCTCCCCATCTTTGAGGCAGGTGCATGTTGACAGCGTGCTGGGGGCTCCAAACCCAGTTGTTCTCCGGGTGTTCCTGTTCCTCCGGATTCAAACTCTCGGCCAACGGAGTCCCGTGCGGAGGAATGCGGACATACTTGCCATCGATAACTTCATGCGGCCATTGCACCCGGGAAAAATTCACCTTCCAAATATCCCCCGCCGTCGGCGGAGCACCATCCTTGTGATACTTCGCAAGATCCTTCCATGGAAAAGCCACTTCAACCGACCACCCTTCATCCTCATCGGTCGGATCATTCAGCGAACCTCGTACTTTGACCGCACTCTTCAAACCCGGGAGGTTACAACCCAGTATCGGCACCCCGCCTTTGCCATAGGGTTTCGGAAGACTCAGTTCCCAAATCGTCCCAAGCGCATTGATCTCGAACTCGTAGTAGTTCAAGCCGTCGCAATCCGGATCAATGAACACTTCGAAGTCATTGTCTTCAAACATCACCTCGTTCTTCTTGGTAATCGTTCCCCAGACATGAGGTTCCTTCAGCTCGGCACCCACATAAAAATACTCATCGTCCCAGGCCATCTTCACCCGCGTCCGATGGTAGGGACGCAGCGCTTCGTCCCCTGTGATATCCACAAAGTCTTCCGTCCAGGGCAGCCCGGCCCAAGCCGGGTCCCCAAGCGAACCATCGATCTTGATCGGCCCCTTCACCCGGCTGCATTGATAGCGTCTCGGAGTCATTTCAACTGGTCCCAATAGAGGTCAACTGTTTTGCCTTCGGGAACAACCACTTCCCGTGTCTCTTCGCCGACGGTCACCTTGACCGTATCTCCGGTTTTCACCGTCAGCTCAGCCATATCGTTCAAGTCCGCCGTTCCCGCCTTCGTCTTCACTTCTCCGTTCAAGATTGCCACCAGACGTTTTCCCCCCTTGGAATCCCAGACCCGGAAATAAACGACACCCGCGCTCGCTTCCTCCTTCTTCACATAGCGGGACGTCACATTCACCCCCGGCACATCCTGATTTCGAATGTTCCAGACCATCGGAAAACGAGATCCTGTCTTCTTCCAGGAAGTCGCCCAAATCGCGTGCTGCCATTTGTCAGCGATCGCCTTTGAAGCATCACCCGTAAACCAACCCCGGTTCAACCCCTTCGCATCATATTCGTCGGCCCCGGTGAAGTACCACTCGCCGCCATCATAGATCTCCGCCCAGGTGTGATTCCCCCGCTTGTCGGCCCACAAAGCCGTTCCCGCAACCCGTGCCGGCACGCCCACCGAACGACAAGCATCAACGAGAATAATCGAAAGACCGGTGCACGTCGCCATTCCCAACTTGATCGATTCGGCCGGACTCTGGTTTGGAGCCTTTCGCCCTGTGTTGTAATGAACTTGAATCAGATTAAAAATCCCCTTGTTGATCGCCTGGGCTGCCTCGGTCGTGGTTTTGGCATCCTTTACCAACTCGGCACACTTTGGGTAAAAAAACGACCGCCAATCCTCGCGGGTCTCATCAAGCGAAGCATACGGTAAAACGTCATTCAAAAACACCTCCTCCGGAACATCTTTCGACCACGGAAATTCCTCGCGTGCCTCCAGGGCCAGATCGAGATTCATCATCAGGAATTCCTTTTTCAAAGCCTCCCGATCCGATTCGGGCATCCCCTCCACCAAAAACCGGGCCGCCTTTTCCCCGAAGTCTCCGTGCTTCTTCTTTGCCCCGGAGACAAAACTCTCAATCTCTCCCCCGAAGGCAAAAGACGACAGACCAATCAAACCCACCAATAGACACTTCATAGTGGCCAAAGCTTACCGAACCGTCGTCAGGGCGCAAACCCTAAGACAGCAACGCCCCGCCTGCGGTTGCAAACGGAGCGCTTCCCGGTCCAACACCAAACAAATCAATCTCGAAGGTCACTTCCTCGCCGTTTTGGCCAGGGTCAGACCCAGATCGCGTTCTCCATTCTTCGAAATCACGACCTTCTCGCCCTCCTTCGCAATCAACGTCCCGGTCACCCAAACATCGCCATATCCGTAGGAGATACTGCGAGGCCCACTATGACTACTCTCCATCCGGATACGAATACCGATGCCATCAGCCACCTTATACCCGCAATCATGCGGCATCACCGAATAGTGATGGGGAAAAAGGCTGTGCTTGTCTCCGGTGACAACGTCGGCCTGAAAAATGGGACCAACTCCCGTCAACGAGAGATGAACGGTCAAGATTCGTCCCTCCAAATCTTATTTAGAAAAAAATCAATCAATTCTCGCAATTTCAAATAAACCCGTCAGCTTGCTCACACGTGGTCGGGCGGATAGCCGTTTCGACTGCGTATTTAATTCAAAGACTATGAAACTGTATCTCGGCAATTTGCCCTTTAGTGCCTCAGATGAGGACATCCGCGAAGCTTTCTCTGCTTACGGAACAATCGAAGACCTCTTCATCCCTCTCGATCGTGAGACAAACCGCCCACGCGGATTTGCCTTCATCACTCTCGCAGACGATGATTTTGCTCGCAAAGCAATCGAAGAAATGGACGGTGCTGACCTTCAGGGTCGCAACCTCCGCGTGAACGAAGCCGAAGAGCGTCGTCCTCAGCAAAACCGCGGTGGCGGTGGTGGCGGCTACGGAGGTGGCGGCGGCGGCGGAGATCGTCGTGGTGGTGGTGGCGGCGGAGGCCGTGACAATGATCGCCGTGGTGGTGGTCGTGACCGTGATCGCCGTGGCGGTGGTGGTCGTGAAAGCGGCGGATGGTAAACCCTTCCTAACCAACCTTTTTCAAAAAGGCCCGCTTTATAGCGGGCCTTTTTTTGTTGCGACCAATCCAGCACTCTCAAGTTTCCAATCTGCCCCCTCACCCTTCCCTCATTTCCGCGCCTTTCGTGGTTAACAAATCCCCTCAACCACTCCAATTGTCCATTCCGCAATCGTTCATTCGGCCATCTCCAACGCTTTCTCAATTCGCTTCGCACCCACCTTCCCCACATGCGGCACTCCGGGCGCAAACAATTGCAATCTCCATTCCTCCAGCATCCAGCCAATCCCCCAAAGTCTTGCCGCTTCCGGCCTCTCCTGCCACAAAATTAACCACTCCTCCCACAGCGGCAGAAACTGATCCTGTTTCTCCTCATCCCGGATCAAGGGCTGCGCCTCCAGCCGATGAATTCGTTCCTCCATTCCAAAGAAGAACCGCTGATACCGCTTCATCCGCTCATACCCTGACTTCCACCCAAATCCCCCGCGCAACAACCACGCCCGCTGCTCATCAAACTGTCGCACCACCTCCCCCAGATGCCGGTCCTGCCGGTTCAATTCCATCCACTCCCGCACCCGCCCATCCGCATCCGCCATTCCTTCCATCGCCTCCGCCACTTGCTCCGCACAAGCAAACCACTCCCCCCGGCCCAGCTTCGACGCCCCGGTAAACTCTTCCTCATTTCTGGAAACCTTCTTCATTCCTCCCTCTGCCGAAATACGTACGAGATCCTCCAGAGTCCCATCCGGCAACAACGGGAGCATAAATCTCCCCGCCATCTTCAACGGAAAATTCTTCCGCACGTATTGCCCGTGCTCTGCATGCTCCAGCATGAACAAGCGCACCACTCCCGCCCGATGACTCTCTTCCGCTTCCTCCACATCCAAAAACGCCCGCATTCCCACCGTCTCCCCTTCGTCAACCAATCCCGGAAAGACCCCGCCATCAGCCTCCACCGGCACCTCATCAAAACTCCAGACTTCCCCGCCCGTCATCTCCCATTCTTCATTCGCCGCCGCCTCCCGGCGCGCCCGCAACTCCGCCGCCAGCTGATCCTTGATCAAGCGCACATCCTCGCCAAAAGCCATCACCTCCCCCTTCTCATCACGCACCCGCACTTTCGGCCGCAACTGAATTGGCAAGCGATCCGGCTCGAGCCCCTCCAACGAATTCCGCCCCACTCTCTCCCTCAAATACTCCAGTAAAGCCTCCTCCAATGGACCCTGCGGTTCCCAATTCGCCCACTCCGTCAAAAAACCCGTCACCTTCTCCGCAATCGGCTGACATTCCCGGCGCCAGTCCTTCGGCAAGCTCCGAATCAACAACTCCACCCTGTCCTCCAAAATCCCCGGCACCCCCCAACCTGGTAAATATTCCGGAAACCTCACCAGCTCATCAATCCCCACCTCAAAGGTCAGCCCGTCATCATCCGCTTCCAAATCACTGACATAATTCACCCGCCACTTCAGACCCCCATGCTCCACCACATCCGGAAAAAGCCGCAACCGATCCTCCAGTCCCTCCTCCCAGATCAGGTCCGAAAACCTCACCATCAATTTTCCCGCCTCAGCGGCAGTCTCAGTGAGTTTGTAAAAATCGTTCGTCGTGTTCGTCGTCGCCGGTAATCGCTCGAAAAAGAAATCATAAGCCGCCGCCTCATTCCAAAGATATCCCACTCTCCTCAACTTCCGCTCCGCCCCAAAGATCTGATCCTTCACCCACGCCAGATTCTGCGTCACCGCATTGTTCCCCCGCATCTTCCCTTCCACCAAAGCCTCCCGCACAAACACTTCGAAAGCGGCCTTCGGATTCACCCGCCCAAAGAACACCCGTCGTCCTTCCACCACCGTCAATCCTCCCAGTACGACATCCTCCGTACCGTAAACCGCTCCCTGCTGCTCGTTCCAATACGGCGAATGATACCTGCTCCGGCACAAATGCGGCACCACCTCCTCCAACCACGTTGGATCAATCTCCGCGACCTTCCGCGCCCACAGTCTCGAGGTCTCCACCAACTCAAAGCCCAAGACCCACAGCGCCCGCTTGCTCTTAAAAAGTCCCGAGCCCGGAAATACCGCAAACTGCCGGTTTCCCACACTGTGATAAATCTTCTTCTCCTTATCCCACACCCCGATCTGGCGCGGAATCCCCGTCAGCACCGACTTATGCACCTCCGCATAAACATCAGCGGCAGTCTCGATCGCCTTCTCCTTCACCCCCTTCTTCCGGAAAGATCTCCGCAACTCCGCATAAACCCCCAACCACTCACGAACCCTCCGGTAGCTCAAAAAGTGCCCCTCGCACCACTTCCGTATCTGGTTCGACTTCAACTTCCCGTTCTCTCCCCGAAAATCCTGGATCCCGTTCCAAAGATTCAAAAACACCCCGAAGTCCGACTTTTGATCCAAAAACTCCTTCTGCCTCTCATCCGCCCGGTCTTCTTTCCCCTGCGGCCGCTCCCGCACATCCATCGCTGACAGCCCCGAAACAATAATCAGCACCTCCTCAAACACTCCCCGTCGCTCACTCTCCACCAACATCCGGCCCAACCGTGGATCCAGCGGCAGCTTCGCCAAAGTCCATCCCGTATCGGTCAGGCGAGCCTCATTCTTCTTCGCGATCGCCCCCACTTCCTCCAACGTCGCCCACCCCTCGTTCACCGCCCGTGGCCCCGGTGGATCAATAAAGGGAAACTCCCGCACATCTCCCAGCTTCAGTGAAAGCATCCGCAAAATCACCCCCGAAAGCGCACTCCGCCGAATCTCCGGATCGGTAAACTCCGACGCCCTCTCCAGCGTCTCCTCATCATAGAGCTTCACACAAATGCCATCGCGCACCCGCCCGCAACGCCCCCGCCGTTGCCGCGCACTCGCCTGCGAAATCATCTCAATCTGCAAGCTCTGCACCTGCCGCTGCGGACTAAATCGACTCACCCTCGCCATCCCGCTATCCACCACCGAAACAATCCCCGGAATCGTCAACGAAGTCTCCGCGACATTCGTCGCTAGAAACACCCGACGCCGCCCGCTCGGATGAAAGACCCGCTCCTGCTCCGCCAACGAAAGCCGCGCAAACACCGGCACCGCTTCCGTGTTAAAAAACCCCTGCCCCTCGATCATATCGGCACACTCCCGGATCTCCCGCTCCCCCGGCAAAAACACCAGGACATCCCCATCCGGATCCAGATCCGTGACAAATTCCACCCCGCGCACGACATGCTCGCGCAAACTCTCCCCGTCATACCCCGGCAAAAAAACATCCTCCACCGGAAAGGTCCGCCCCTCCACCTGCACCACCGGACACTTCCCAAAGAACTCCGAAAACCTCCCGGCATCCAGCGTCGCTGATGAGATCACCACCCGCAGATCCTTCCGCCGCTTCACCAGCCGCTTCAAATATCCCAGCAGGAAATCGATGTTCAAGGACCGCTCATGCGCCTCATCAATAATGATGGTATCATATTGCCGCATCTCCTGATCCCCCTGCGTCTCCGCCAGCAGAATCCCGTCCGTCATAAACTTCACCACGGTATCCTTCGAGCAAACCTCGGTAAACCGCACCTGCCAGCCCACCTCTTGACCAACCTCAACCTTCAGCTCCTCCGCCACCCGACGTGCCACCGAAGTCGCCGCCAACCGGCGCGGCTGCGTACAACCAATCCTTCCCTTGAACCCCATTTCCCTTGCCAGCTCCACCGCCATCTTCGGCAACTGCGTCGTCTTCCCCGAACCCGTCTCACCCACCACCACCACCACCTGCGACTCCCGCATGGCGTCGAGGATTTCCTCCCTCCGCCGGGCAACCGGCAGGTCTGGATAGCTGATGATCAGAGAGCTGGATGTAAACTCCAGAACCCCACCCCGCAAGGCTTACCCGCGCTACCAAACAGGACATCCCGCCACCGAGAAAATATTTAAGCGAACAAGGGGCGGAGATTCCCAACCCGCAGTGGGAAACTGGCAACCTCATGCAGGAATACCAACTGCGCGACGCGGGAACTGTACTCGACGGACAGCACCGGGAGATTACAAACCCTTTTAGAACTTCCACCATGTTGTTTCCTTCGCTGGAGGCCGGGGCAAAGTTCAGATCATCAAAAGCAGCCACAAAATTACCAGCTCCGCCCTTCATTTTACTGAGGAAATGCAGCTCACCGAACCGAAAAGCGGTCACTTAACTCCCAAACAATCGACCCTTGGGACAAGGGTAAATCTGTGCCACGCTTACGTCACAAGGTGCCGACGAAAAAATACAGAAAGCGGAAAGCCGCAAAGAAACGACGTGAAATCCTTCGCTGGTCCCTAGTGACGATGGGGCTCGGAGCCACCGGCTGGACGGCCTGGAGGTATCGCTCCGACCTGGTTGGCTTTTCCGAGCGCTTTCGGGCGAATCTCCCCAAGCCCGATTCTTCTCCTGCCTCGCCACCACGCCCGGTCATCCTTCCTCACGAGAAAGACTATGCCGAATTCCTCGGCAACCTCGATCTCCGCTACATTGCTCCTCACGAAATCCTCGCGCCGCACCGCCGCGAGCTTAACGGCATCGCCAACGTTCTCCCGCCCCGCCAATACTGGAAACGCATGATCCCCACCCTTCAGGTCGCCGATGAACTTCGCCAACGATTGGGCTGCAAACTTCGCTACATCACCTCCGCATTCCGCTCACCGGAGTATAATGCCCAGTGCCCCGGAGCCTCCCCCAAATCGTACCACACGAAAAACCTCGCGCTTGACCTCGTCTACGATTGCCCGCCGCCTGACGCCATTGCCGAAGCAAAAAAAATGCGGGCTGAAGGGATCTTTCGCGGCGGACTCGGGCTCTACCAGACCTTCATTCACATCGACACCCGGGGTCGCAACTCGGATTGGGGTTAACGGGTCCCAATCTTACGGGGCATCCCCAGCCATTTGGCCATTCCGAGAAACACCAGAAACGCTGCCCCGAAAATCCAGGGCTGCCACTCGAGGGTCGAGGTCAGGGCTTCCTCATCATTCATTCCGGAAGCACGCTTCTGCAACGAAACCGCCCCGGCAAAAATCAGACTCGCTGTTCCATAGCCGATGTTGAAAAGAAGTCCCTTCACACTCAGCACTGTTGCCCGCTGATCCGAGCTTGCCAGTTCATGCAGATACCGGCTCATCAAAAAACCAAGGTGAAACATTCCCGCCATCAAGCCGATTCCCGGAACCACTCCCCAGTAGGCCCAAACCCGTCCGAGAAGGAAGAGGCACAAAAACATCCACGCGGCCGTGAAGGCGAAGTTGCTAAACGGTGAGAACCTGCGCGCGAGGTGCTTTGACAAACGCGGTGTATACATCCCGATCAACGCCGTTCCTGCTGCGATAAATCCAAAGGTAAATGTCGGAATTTCGATCAACCGGTAATACTCGCTATTGATCGTCGCAAAGTTCCTCGCCACCCCGTCGATCAATAGCCCCCCGATCACAATCAGGATGGCCGCCTTCGTCGTAAGCACCCATTTCGCGGCCCGCCAGGTCTGCCCAAACACTTCCGCAAAGCCCGCTTTCGCGTCGCCCTCACGCACCTCTCGAAACTTCAAGGAAATCAAAAACGCCGCGACCGCCTGCGCCAGACACAGAACAATCGGAAGTCGATGTGCGATCTCCACGTTCAGCCCAATCGCCCCCGCATCGTAAACCAAAGCCCCCACCACCATCGCGACCACCATCGCAGCCGACCTCAACTTCATCACCGCCTCCAGCACCTCATCCCATTCTGTCGGATCTTCCAGGCTATCATAAGCCAGAGCCTCATCCGCCCCGCTCGCCGCCGCCTCAGCCAATCCGCTCAAAACCCGGTTCACCGCACAAAAGGCAAACAACCACATCCCCGCATCCTTCGGAGCAACGAGCAGAACCGTCATCTCCAATACCATCAAACCCGCCGCCGCAATCAGGAGCTTCCTTCGCCCGATCAAATCAGCCAACGCCCCCGATGGCACCTCCGCCAAGAGAATCGTGGCCGCCCAAATCGCATTGAGCATCACAAACTGCGAAAGGCTCAAGCCCAGGTCGAGAAAGAGAATCGCCAGAATGGGATAATAAAACCGCGCATTAAAGGCCGTCGTAAACCACGCATACCATCGCACATTGGATTGGACAAAAGGACCGGTCGCGCGAAAAAGAGAAGACACGGGGAACTGTTAGAAGCAGATTTCCAGATTGCAAAGCCGCACTTCATCAGAAATCTGTGCAATCACAGCGCCTTGGTCTACCGTATCACAAAGTTTCCTCCTTCTATGTCCTCCCAACCTTCACAAAAATCCTGCTGCAGTGTTCCGCCTCCCGAACCCAAAGTAATAAGCTCCGACCGCCCGGGTCTCACTGCCTACGTCCCCCTTTTTGTCATCATCGCCGCCACCGCGGGCTCGGCAGCCGCAAAACAATTCTCATACCCGGCCTGGTCAGGACATGTCTGGATGCACGACTTCATGGGCTTCTTCCTCGTCGTTTTCGCCATGGTCAAATTCTTCGACCTCAGGGCATTTGCCACCGGCTTCGCCAAATACGACCTCTTCGCCGCCCGCTCCCGCGCCTACGGCCTTCTCTATCCCTTTCTCGAACTCGGACTCGGACTCGCCTACCTCGCCCGGTGGCAGCCCCAGGGAATCTATCTTGCCACCATTATCCTGCTCGTCTTCGGAGCACTCGGCGTCCTCAACACCATGCGACAGGGCAAACAACTCACCTGCGCCTGCATGGGACAAATCCTCGACGTCCCCGTCTCCACCGTCACTCTGACGGAGAACCTAACTATGGCAGCCATGGCCTTGGTGATGCTTCTTACTTAATCCGGACGTGACTCCGACTTTTCGAGGAAAGCCCCGATCCAGCCAATCATTCCCAGGATGCCGATTATCGCTCCTGCTACGATCGAGGCGTCATCCATATCGTTTCCAAGTTCCGCTCCTTGCGTAAAAACGATTGCGGCGGCAAGGACGATAATAGAGGCACTGATTGCTTTCATGGCTGTCCC
>ERZ887942.1326-NODE-1326-length-17405-cov-14.969164_pt1 | contig 17405 bp, 13 predicted proteins | sample MGYA00521099_ERZ887942 | MGnify/ENA primary metagenome ERZ887942 (study PRJEB32303, sample SAMEA104408605) | aquatic metagenome | biome: Brackish water; feature: Pelagic; material: water | place: Baltic Sea | collected 2014-06-07T06:48:00 | depth 16,251 m ...
CCCCTTGGGTTAAATAGCCCAATTGTGAGAGTCCACCCGTATACGTCACGTTGAACGCTTCAACACCTTCGCCAAGAAGCACGGTGTTGACATATTCTTCGGGCGTGAGTCCCTGTTCCACTTGAATCTGACCTTGTGCTGGAGTCCAAGCGAACAAAAGATACGCCAGTCCTAAAACCCAATGGCCTGAGGTTCTCTGTTGGCCCTTCTTCATCGAAAAAGGCTTCGAAAAACAGCCTCGGGGATTGAATGTGCGAATGGAGTGGTTCATGGATAGGATACAGAGCGTGGATACATTCAAACATACGCGGATTTTAAACGCATGTTCGGACGATTGAATTGGACTGCTAACATTGGACCTTGGATTTCATCAATACCTTAGCCCCATGAAAACGCTCATTGCCCTGCAAGGGTTGCGCAAGACGTATACCATCGGAGCCCAGGTTGTCCACGCCTTGGATGGTTTGGACTTGCAGATTGATCGCAATGAATACGTGGCGCTTATGGGGCCCTCTGGAAGTGGGAAGTCGACTTTAATGAACATTTTGGGTTGTTTGGACTCTCCTACATCGGGCAATTACACCTTGAACCAGCAGGATGTCGCCCACCTCAATGAGGATCAACTGGCTGAAATCCGCAACCGTGAAATTGGATTTGTCTTCCAGACGTTCAATTTGTTGCCTCGATATACTGCGCTTGAAAATGTGGCATTGCCATTGATCTATGCGGGCCTCGGAAAAGAGAGTCGGGAGCAACGAGCGAAGGAAGTGCTGGAACAAGTCGGACTGTCGGATCGGATGAGCCACCGTCCCAATGAACTGAGTGGTGGACAGCGGCAACGGGTAGCCGTTGCACGAGCACTTGTAAACCGACCGTCCATTATCTTAGCGGATGAACCAACGGGCAATCTGGATACAGCCACATCCATGGAGATCATGGCACTGTTTCAAGAGATTCAAGAGGCTGGCAATACCGTGATCTTGGTCACACATGAAGAAGACATTGCGGCCTGTGCCAAGCGTGTGGTGCGATTGCGTGATGGTAAATTGGACTCAAACTAAGCCCGCCCCGTACCCGGAACATTGTTGATTTCTGGATAGCGTTGAAGCGAGGTTCTGCAGTTCCTGACGTTTCTTTGTGTTAGGCGACACGAGTCGTTTTAAATAAGATAGAATTCATGCAACGCGAACGCATTGTCAACTTGCGCGATGAAGCGCACATTGGAAAAGAATTGACCGTCTGCGGTTGGGTTCGAACATTTCGAAACAATCAATTCATAGCCCTGAATGATGGGTCATGTTTGGGTAATTTGCAGTTGGTCATTGATCGTGAGAGCATCCCGGAATCGACACAAAAACGACTCACGACAGGGGCTTCGATTCGAGCGAAAGGGCGACTCGAAAAATCACAAGGTCAAGGCCAATTGACGGAATTGAAGGTGATGGAATTGGAGGTCCTAGGAGATGCGGATCCCGAGACGTATCCCATCCAGATGAAGCGTCATACGCTTGACTTTTTGCGCGAGAAGGCCCATTTGCGATTTAGGACAAGCACTTTTGGTGCCGTTTTCCGCGTGCGTCATGCATTGAACTTCGCGGTCCACAAGTTTTTTACAGATGGCGGTTTTTTCCAGATGCACACTCCCATCATAACCGGGAGTGATGCAGAAGGAGCGGGAGAGATGTTTCAGGTCACCACGTTGGATGTAAACGACCCGCCTCGCGATGAAGCTGGAGCGGTGGACTTCTCGGAGGACTTCTTCGGCAAGCCGTCAAATTTGACGGTGAGCGGGCAGCTCGAAGCTGAATTGGGCGCGATGGCCTTAGGCCAAGTGTACACCTTTGGTCCCACCTTCCGAGCAGAAAATTCGAATACATCCCGTCACCTCGCAGAATTTTGGATGATTGAGCCGGAAGTGGCTTTTGCTGATTTGTCAGACAACATGGCCTTGGCGGAAGCGTGTCTGAAAAGTGTGCTGAGCGATGTGTTGAGCCAGTGTGACGAGGACTTGATGTTCCTCGAAGAGCGAGAGGCTAACGCAGAGAAGGCGCTGCCGCAAGACCAGCGTCAAAGCCATCCGTTGCGTGCCCGATTGCAAGCCGTTGTGGACGCTCCATTCCAGCATGTCACCTACACAGAAGCCATCGATTTGTTGCGGAACTCCAAGCCGTTCAAAAAGAAGAAGTTTAAGTATCCTGTTGAATGGGGAATTGATCTTCAAAGTGAACACGAGCGTTGGCTCGTCGAGAAGCACTTCAATGGTCCTGTGATCATCACGGACTATCCCGCGGGGATCAAGGCCTTCTACATGCGCTCTAACGAGGATGGAAAAACCGTGGCGGCGATGGACGTTTTGGTTCCAGGCATTGGGGAGTTGATTGGAGGGAGCCAACGGGAAGAGCGTTTGGATCGCCTGAAGGAGAAATGCGCGGAATTTGATATTCCTGAGGAGCACGTTTGGTGGTATTTGGATACCAGGAAGTTTGGCTCGGCCGTGCACAGCGGTTTTGGCATGGGTTTTGAAAGGTTGGTGATGTACGTCACCGGCATGACCAACATCCGAGACGTCATACCGTTTCCGCGAACCCCACAAAACGCAGAGTTTTAAATCCAACACGCTCCATGCTCAGGCAATCCATTCAACAGAAACTGCTTCAAAAACTGTCTCCTCAACAGATTCAGTTGATGAAATTGTTGCAGCTTCCAACGATGGAGTTGGAGGTTCGGATCAAGGAAGAGCTGGAAGCCAATCCGGCGCTTGAAGAAGGAGCTGAGGAGGAGAATTGGGATGATCAAAACCAGGAAGAAGCGGAGAAGGGAGATGATTCAGACGCCATGTCTGAGTTTGATTTTCAAGACTACCTGGATGATGAAACGCCGGATTACCGTTTGACTATTCGGAATCAAGGAATGGACGAAGAGGATCGGTCGGTTCCTTATTCGGGGGGCGAGACATTTTTTGAGTTGCTTCAGAGTCAACTTGGTTTGCTGGATGTGGATGACAAAACACGTTGGATGGCGAAGCATGTGATTGGAAATTTGGATGATGCCGGGTATCTGCGGAGAGATTTGGATAGCATTGTAAACGACTTGGCTTTTACCGAGGGGGTCGTTGTTGAACGTTCTGTTATTGAAGCGGCTTTGAAAGTCGTGCAACGATTGGATCCTGCGGGAGTGGGTGCACGCGACCTTCGCGAGTGTCTGCAATTGCAGTTGAGAAGAAAGTTTGAATCAGCCACTGGACAAAAACATCAACTCGCTAGAAAATTGGCTCAGCGGATCGCTTTGGAAATTTTGGAAGAGCACTTTGACGCGTTTTCAAAAAAACATTTTGCTCGGATTCAAAAGGCGATGGACATAGACGAGGAAGCCTTAAAGGATGCCTTGGATGAAATCACTGCGCTGAACCCCAAACCAGGAAATTCAGGGAGCGATTCCAATCGGGGCGGTGCCGTGCACGTGGTTCCTGATTTTTTGTTGGCCGTCGAGGATGATGAACTGCGGCTGCAGCTGAACCAGCGCAACGCTCCTGAACTGCGCATCAGTCCGATGTACAAGGAAATGATGCAGACGTATGCTGCCGGTTCCAAGCCCAATGCGCAGCAAAAGGATGCCCTCGCATTTGTCAAGCAGAAAGTGGATTCTGCCAAGTGGTTTGTCGATGCGGTGCGGCAACGACAGCATACGCTGACCATCACCATGCAGGCTATTATTGACCATCAAAAAACGTATTTCTTCACAGGGGATGAGGTGGATTTGCGTCCGATGATTTTAAAAGACATTGCGGATGTCGTGGGAATGGACATCAGCACCATCTCACGTGTGGCTAACAGCAAATACATACAAACCCCCTACGGCACGTTCCTTTTGAAATCGTTTTTCAGTGAGAGCATGACGACGGAAACAGGAGAGGAGGTCAGTTCTCGCGAGGTTAAGAAAATCTTACAAGAAGCGATTGAGGCGGAAGACAAGCGCAAACCCTTGGCAGACGAAAAACTGGGCAAACTCCTCAATGACAAGGGGTACAATATCGCCCGCAGAACGGTCGCCAAATATCGAGAGCAACTGGGGGTTCCTGTGGCGCGCTTGAGAAAACAGCTCTAATGGAATCGTTGACCGCATTGAACAGGCCTTGGTGGGCACGCATCGTTTCGACAGTGCTGCACCCGCTGGTGATGCCCATGATAACCTTGGTGCTCTTGTTTGCTTTCGATCCTTACCTGAGGACGATGCCAGGTGTTTTTGTTTACCTACTTGTGGTTGTTGTGGTGAATACAGCGGCTCCGGCCATTTCTCTTTATGTCCTGTATCGAAAAGGGTTTTTGAGCGATTTGGAAATCGCCAAGCGCTCTGAACGGACGTTGCCCTTTCTCATCGTTTTGGCCTATTTCATCCTCACCTATGTCTTGCTGGTGACAGGAGAAACGCTCTACATTCCTTCTGTCTACCTTTCCACTTGGGTCGGATTGATTGCTTCCATCGCACTGGCACTTTTCGTTACAAAGCGATTTAAGATCAGCATGCACATGCTCGGCCAAGGCGGGGCTTTGGGCACTGTGATGGCCGTGCAAAATTTGCATTTTGAGTCCAATTTTGAGCTCAACGCCGTCTTGGTTCTGCTCGCTGGTGCCGTTGGATGGGCAAGGATTCGTTTGGGGGTGCACCGCCACGTGGAGGTTTATTCCGGTTATTTGCTCGGATTCTCGGTGTGCTTCCTTATTGTCTTATTGGGTTGGGGAGGATAAGCTTGGCCTTCACTGATTAGCTCGTCTCACCGAGTTTTTTTTGCCAATTCCATGCATCCTTTAAAGCCTCTTCGAGCGAAAGCTCGCACTCCCAGCCGATCAACTTTTTTGCTTTTTTCGCATCGGCATAGATGGCCGTTACGTCACCGGGCCTGCGGGGTCCAATGGCATGGGGAACTTGAATGTTGTTCGCGGTTTCAAATGCTTGGATCACTTGTAAAACAGTGCTGCCATTCCCCGTTCCCAAGTTGAGGGCCTCGCAAGCATGGTGCTGATCTTGCAACCAATTCAATGCTGCAACATGGGCTTTGGCTAGGTCAACCACATGGATGTAATCGCGCACGCAAGTCCCGTCAGCCGTCGGGTAGTCATTGCCAAAAACAGTCAAGGGATCCCTCAGGCCGGCCGTGGCTTGTGTTAAAAACGGAATCAAGTTATTGGGGTGTCCTAAGGGCAATTCACCGATCAAACCCGTGGGGTGCGCTCCAATGGGGTTGAAATAACGCAACAAGGTGACATTCAGCTCGGAATGGGCGAAATGCGCATCCGAAATGAGACGTTCGCAGGCCTGTTTGGTGTAACCATAAGGAGATTCAGCGGGAAGGAACGGCGCGTGTTCATCAACGGGAATCTGCTCAGGCTGACCGTACACGGTGCAACTACTTGAAAAGACAAACGACCCCACACCATGTCGATGCATGACCTCGAGAAGCGCAGCCGTCGATCCAATGTTGTTGCGGAAATATTGAAGTGGCTCAGCTGTACTTTCTCCCACAGCCTTGAAAGCAGCAAAATGAATGACCCCAGCGATGTTCCCCTGTTGCAAACAGGATTCAAACACCCCATTGAGTGCTGTCTCATCGCAGCAATCCACTTCAAACAATTGAGGTCTGCGGTTGAGGATGCGCTCCAAGCCGTCCAAGACGCGAGGATGAGAATTGGAGAAGTTGTCGATGATTACAGGCTCATATCCGGCGTGGATCAATTCAACAACCGTATGCGATCCAATGTACCCCGCACCACCTGTGATAATAACTTGATTCAACTTCATGCAGTCAAAGTTAGTGATGGTCAAGATGGCCTCAGTGCGTGGTGAAACTTTTTGCACTCCATTCCGTAAGGAAGTATATGAAAAGCCCTCAGCGACTCGGCCATCTTGTGGAAGTCTTCCAAGGCAACCAACCTTTGGTAGAGGGCCTGGTGGTGCTTTTTCTCGAACATACACCCTTGTTGCTCGCCGAACTTTTGATGCTCATCCGTGAAAACAGGATCAATGAATTCCATGGTGTCGCATTTCGACTCAAGTCGAATTTGCGCGTTTTGGGTTTTCCTGAGATTCGCAATCAAGTGGATGCGATTGGTAGTGCGTTAAGAGGAGGTATGCCCTCAGCTGAGCTCGAGTCTGATCTGCAGACTCTTGAGACGTCGCTTCTCGAGGCTTGTCATCAATTGAGCGCAGCGCACTGACGCTTCCAAACTCATTTCATAAAGTGTAAATTTGTTCCATGGATAAACCATGGAAAGAGCAGGATGGTCGCGGTTTTACGAAGCGCCAATGGGATCTCGATGAGGCTGAACGACAACATGCTCAACTGACAAAAGGAGGCGTTCCAGTTGATGCAACAACCCCCTGTATTCACGGTGACGGCATTCATATGCTGAACGATGAGGAAAAGCGTCTTGCAACAATTGCTTTCTCAGAGCTGTTGACTTCGAATAAAAAACTGACACGTTTTGTGCCTGCTTCTGGAGCTGCCTCTAGAATGTTTGCTCCACTGCGTGGAGACTTGTCCCATGAAGTTGTTGAGACCTTGGCGGTCAATGGTCACCGTTTGCCGATGCTCAATACAGAGGCGCATGCTTCGCTCAATCCAATGGATCGCGCTCAGGCGATTGCGACAGAATTGTTAGCTCCCAACCCGGGCTGGTCGAAGTTGCCGAAAGGGCTCATTCCATTTCATCGGTATCCCAATGGGGATGTGCGCACGCCATTTGAAGAACATGCTGCGGAATGGCAGGATTTGGCGCCAGGTCAACGCATTCATTTTACGGTACCAGAACCGCATCTGAATAGCATTCGGATATTGCTCGAGAACAAGGGCTTTGACGCCATAGATTTTTCCATTCAATCATCAGAAACGGACACCCTGGCCTTGGACTTGGAGTCCAAGGAATTGGCGCGTGATGCACAGGGTCAGTTGTTGTTCCGCCCGGGGGGGCATGGAGCATTGTTGCACAATATGAATGCGATATCGGATGACTTTGTGTTCATTCGCAACATTGACAATGTCGTTCCCCAGCATCGGATGGCAGCTCGAAACGAGGCTCAGCGTTTGCTGGGGGGGGAAGCTTACCGCTTGACCCAGGAACGCAATGCCTTGGTCATGTCGCTCAGGCAAGAAGAGCTCGGATCCATGGAGCGCGCGATTGCCTGGTTGCGGGGATTTTCCAAGGATGAGCGTGTGCACTCGCGCGAACAGCTTTTGGATGCTTTGAATCGTCCTATTCGCGTGGCTGGAATGGTTCCAAATGAAGGCGATGCTGGAGGGGGACCATTTTGGATTCGTCTGAAGGGAGGCGCGGTGGTGCCAGCCATTGTGGAAGGAGCCGAGCTGAAGAGTGGGATGTTAGGAAAAGGCACGCATTTCAACCCGGTGGACATCTGTTGTAGTCTGACAGGTCAGGATGGATTGGCTTATGATTTGAATCAATTTGCCGCACATGAGTTGTTCTTCACCGCGGAGAAGGATTGGAATGGCCGGCCGATCAGAATTTTGGAAAGACCGGGACTCTGGAACGGTGCGATGGCCCATTGGCTCACTCGTTTCATCGAAGTTTCCGGTGACACCTTCGCACCGGTGAAGTCGGTATTAGATTTGATGGATATAAATCGTTGGAAATAAAAAAAGGGCCACCCTTTCGGGCGGCCCTTATCGCTTCAACTAAGAAGCTTTCCATTTAGTGCTTCATGATGGTTGTGTTGAACACGCGTTCCTCATTGATCACGCGAACAGCATACGCTCCAGCGTTCAAGAAGTAACGTGGGTTGATGTTCACCCGATCACCTGACTTTACGTTGGTGCGAACTTCACGGTGAATCACATTGCCCATCAAGTCCAACAAGACGACGATGGTCTGACCTTTCAAATCCTTCTCGAATTCAACTGTGAATTCGTTTGAGAATGGATTCGGGTAAGTCGAGAACGTAGAGGCCAATTCGGTTCCACGCATCGTGGGCTGGTTGCCATATGAATCGTTCCGGTCCGCATGAACGGCATCGATTTCGTTGATGTGCTTGAGGCCAATCGCTGTCGAAATGGTGCCGTCTAGCTTCCATCCGTTCAGGTGCAAGTCTGTTCCTGGCTCAGCAGTGTAACGGCCTTCGAGGATCAAGTCTACATTGGAAGCAACTAACTTCAAGTTGTAGCGCATTCCATTTTCGACTTTCGCATTCAATTTTGCAATGGCAGGACCAGAGAAACCGTCTTTGACGACCACTGTAGTTTTGCCTAGCAACTCGCCTCGGCTATCTTCTATGTAAAAATTCAATTGACCATCACCAGATGTTTGCTTGATCATTGCATAGATTTTGCTTGTTTCACCTTCTGTGCAGGCTGAAAAGGATTGCGTCACAACGTCGTTGCTGTTCAATAAAAGAACCTGTGAACCCGACTGAGTCTTCGTCACACAGTCGTGTGGCAAGTTGTCAAAAGGACCAGCTGTTGTGCTGAATGATGCTGTTTGGGCGAAAGCGGCACCTGCTCCGAAGAACAACGTTGCGGCTGCAAGGGTAAAAAACTGCTTGAGTTTCATGAGAGAGGAATTAAAGTTTCGAATTGATTTTCAAACTTCATTTACTCCCTTGGCTGTCAAAAGGTTACGTTTTGCTTCGCGCTACACACCTAACAATCTGATTGTAAGCGTTTTGCGATAAAAAATCAAGGCGGAGTTTTCCGGCTTAATTGAGCTGAATGACCTGTGTTGGAGTCAAATGATCTTCCTTTCGATCATTGGAACAGACGATGATGGTGGTCTGATTGGCAATGGTTTGCAAGCAGGATTGATACCAATCGATTCCTTTTTTATCGAGATTAACACAGGGTTCGTCCAGCACCACCAGTGCGCTTTCAGTTGCCAGGGCTAGCACAAGCTTCACCCGCTGCTGCATGCCGGAGCTGAGAGTGGAGTAGGGGGATTGCAAGTGGTTTGAAAGACCGCAGTCTCCAATCCAATCGAGAGGATCCAATCCAGGCCACCAACTTCTGAATGCCGCATGAAAGGCGAGCAGCTCTTCGATGGTTAGAAGCGGGTGCAGCGAACTGGCTGGCCCCATCAACATGGTTTGAAGCGTGATATCGTCCAGGTGCGATGTCGCTTTCGCAGCGAGTGTTTGCGTTTGGTACCACTTGATCTCTCCCGAGGTACAAGTCAAATGTCCCGCAAGGATTTGTCCTAAAGTGGACTTTCCGCTGCCATTGGTTCCTTCAATAACGACATGTTCACCTCCGGCAATGTGGGCGTTTAAGCCGCTCAGCACTTCGAGCTTTCCAAAGCGATGCTGTACACTGTTGAGTGAAATGGAACACGGAATGGCGGGATTCAATTCCATGGTATTTTGTTCAAAATGGTCCGCGGATGATTCCTTTGTCTGAAGCGTTGATGAAATCGAGGATGATGCTTTTGTCCAATGTAACCGGCAGCTCAGTTTCTGCAGCGCGCAGGGCTTGAGATAAGTTGCCGTTTTGAACGTACAACATCCGGTAGATGTCTTCAATGTTCAGAATGCGTTCATTGTTGTATCCTCTGCGGCGGAGTCCTATGCTATTGACACCAATGTAAGAGAGGGGTTCACGAGCAGCCTTGATGTACGGGGGAATGTTCTTGCGGACAAGTGACCCTCCAGCGACAAACGCGTGCATTCCGATGGTAATGAATTGCTGGACGCCAACCATTCCTTCTAGAATGGCCCAATCTTCAATCGTTACGTGTCCTGCGATGTTGCCAGAATTAGCAATAATGACATGGTCACCTACAAGCACATCATGTGCAAGGTGGGTATAGGCCATGAGCAAACAATCGTTTCCGACGGCTGTTCGCATGCGATCCGTTGTTCCGCGGTTAATGGTGACGCACTCCCGAATGACCGTCCGGTCTCCAACTTCCGCCGTAGAGGCTTCTCCGGCGTACTTGAGATCTTGGGGGATGGCTCCAATGACAGCGCCAGGAAAAATTTTGCAATCCTGACCAATGCGTGAACCATTCATGATGGTGGCATGCGGACCAATCCAAGTCCCAGCACCAATGTGAACATCGTCCTCAATGAATGCAAACGGTTCAATGATTGCGCTTTCTGCGACGCTCGCCTTTGGACTGACGAAAGCTTGGGGTGAAATGTGACTCACGTTTGCGTTGGATTCAATAAATACAGCTCAACTTTCCTTGACAATTTGGGCGAGCATTTCGGCTTCTGAGACCAATTCCCCTCGGACATAACCTCGTCCTTTCATGTTGACCAGTCCACGACGAATCGGTGAAATTAGTTCCAGATGAAAAACCAAAGTGTCTCCCGGTAGGACCTTCTTCTTGAATTTGACATTGTCAATTTTCATAAAGTAAGTGGTGTAGTTCTCGGGATCAGGAACCGTGTTGAGGGCGAATATACCTCCCACTTGCGCCATGGCTTCTACCTGCAAAACACCGGGCATAACCGGGTTTCCAGGAAAGTGCCCTTGAAAATAGGGCTCATTGAAGGTCACGTTCTTGGTTCCGATGATGCTGTCCTCATTGATTTCGAGCACGCGATCAACTAAAAGGAAGGGATAACGATGCGGTAGCATCGCACTGATTTGGTTGATGTCAAGGACGGATGGGCGATCAGTGCTCAGGTTGGGAGCTTTCTTTTCTTCTATCATCATCTTCTTGAGAATTTTTGCAAAGGAGGTGTTGCCAGCGTGGCCGGGTCTTGCTGCGAGAATATGAGCTTGGAGAAAGCACCCCATGAGAGCGAGATCCCCCATGATGTCCAACAGTTTGTGACGAGCGGGTTCGTTTTGGAATCGCAATGGAGACGTGTTCAAAACGCCCGGCACATCCCCTCGAATTTGAAGATCGTCTTTCCCCAGCAGTTGAGCGATTTCATGCAGTTCTTCATCGGTGTAGATCCGTTCGATGAGCACCACAGCGTTGTTCAGGTCTCCGCCCTTGATCAGTCCAGCATTGGCCAGTTGTTTGACCTCACGCAGAAACACAAATGTTCGTGATCGCGCGATTTCTTCTCTGAATTCGGAAATCTTGCACATGCTGGCATGCTGGGTGCCAAGGATAGGGCTCCGGTAATCCACCATCACGGTGATTCGGAATTCGTCTTGCGGCTCCGGAACAGCAAGCATCTCCACTTCTTTTTCTTTGTCCTCGTACCAAACATTCGAGGTCAACTTGAAATACTTTCGGTCTGCGTCTTGGTCCTCGTATCCCGCGGCCTCCAGTGCTTCAACGAACACGATGGCACTTCCGTCCATAATGGGAATCTCCGGACCGGTCAATTCAATCAAAGCGTTATCCACCTCACAACCATACAACGCCGCTAGAATGTGTTCGGTCGTGTGGACCTGAGCACCATTTTGCTCAAGAGTCGTGCCTCTTTGGGTGCTGATGACATGGTCGACATCAGCGTCAATGATTGGGGCGTCCGGAAGATCCGAACGCTGGAATTTGTAGCCGTGATTTGCTTCAGCAGGATGGACGGTCATGGTCGTTTTTTGACCGGTATGAAGTCCAATTCCAGAGAAAGAAACCAATTGACAAATGGTTCGCTGCTTTTTTGTCATGCAATAGGGCGCGTGTTTCGCTGATTTTTTTCGAGCTGTTCTAGCCGATTCATGAGACGATGCCGTGACAGGTTGCGCAGGGCAATTTGTTGCTTTTGATAATCTTTGATCGGGGTCGCAGGCGTTCCCTGCCAAATGCTATTGGGCTCTTTGATGCTGGTAGTGACTCCCGATTGAGCGGCAATCTTGACGCCATCGGCAATCTTGAGGTGACCGGCGAACCCCACCTGTCCCCCGATCATGCACCCGCTGCCAATTGACGTTGAGCCCGCAATCCCTGTTTGCGCGGCGATCACGGTGTGAGCTCCAATGGTGCAATTGTGCGCGACCTGGATTTGATTGTCAAGCTTGACGCCTTCGCCTACAATTGTTGAACCCAATGTGGCTCGATCTATCGTTGTGGCGGCCCCGATTTCACAGTTATCCTGCAGGATAACATTGCCTGTTTGGGGCACCTTTGTATATCCATCACCGGCTTGTGGTGCAAAGCCAAAGCCATCCGAACCAATAATGGCTCCCGCTTGCAGGATGCAGTTTTTTCCAATAATGCAATTGGCTAGAACCCTCACTCCGCTGTGCAACGTGCTATTTTCTCCAATTTTCACATGCCTTCCTACGGTGACATGCGCATGGATTTCACATCCAGCACCGACCACAGCACCGTCCTCAATCACGACGAGCGGTCCGATGTGAACATCCTCATGGACTTCGGCATTCGCACTGATCACAGCTGCGGGATGCACCGTTCGAGGCAACGCCATGGAGGCGGAGGCCACTTCAAGAAGCTTCGCAAATGCGGCGTAAGAATCCTCCACCCGAATCAATACCAACGAAGAAGGAAGCGCTTGCGTCGGTTGAAACGCAGTTGGAACAATCGCCACGGATGCTCCGGTGGTGTAGAGATAGCCCTCGTAGTCAGGATTGGACAAGAATGTCAACGAACCAGTCGAAGCATTTTCAATTTTAGCCAATGCATTCACCACGACTTGTGAATTCCCTTCGACCACTCCTTTCAACATGTGGGCCAATTCCCCTGCGGTATGCTGCATCGTACAAAGCTAAGGGAGTCGATGCAATTGGTGAGCACTTATTGGAACACTTGTTTCCAAATGCTTGTGAATTGAATCAAGCTTAAAGGTCGGTCCCAAGTAGCACGTCCAATCCCCTCTAACATGACATCCAGGACAATGCCATCGCGATTCTTTTTGTCCTTCAGTACAGCGGTCCATAAATCGGAAGGATTCAACGTGACCAACCAGTCCGATTGATTGTCGTTCGGAATGGCTTCGAGCCATGCTCGAATCTTCTGGCCGACTTGTGAAAATGAATCGGATTGTTCAGGGTAAACGGAAGCACTCCATGCGATGGACCAAATCATACCCCAACCGACGGCCATGCCATGACCAAGGGTTATGCCATCTTCTTTTGCTTTCCATTCTAAGGCATGAGCCAATGTATGTCCGAAATTCAGTGCTTTCCGCTCTGACTTGTCCATGAAGTCCGAGGCAACAATTTCTTTCTTGATGAGTGCAGCTCTCTGAATCCAAGGTTCTATGGCGCCCGTTTTGTGGATGTCAAGGTCACGGATCTCGGTCCACAAAGCGGAATCAGCAATGAGGCTATGTTTCACCAACTCCATCCATCCATTCGTCCGCTCCAGTGCGTCCAACGAAGCAATAAACCGGGTGTCGACATAAGTTAAATCGGGCAATTGAAAAAGTCCAATTTGATTTTTGAAATGACCAAAGTTGATTCCATTTTTCCCGCCAATGGAAGCGTCGATCATACCAACGATTGTCGTGGGTACGATGATAAAAGGCAGGCCTCTTTTGTACGTGGATGCGACGAATCCACCAAGATCTGAAATTGTGCCACCTCCGACGATGACCAGTACATGTCCTCGATCGGTCTTCTCGTTATCCAGCCAGGTCCAAATTTGTTGAGCGACCTCGAGTGACTTGCTTTTTTCTCCAGCGGGAATAAAGCACTTGGGACTTTCATCCCAAATGGAAGCAAGGGGATTGTAGATCGGTTCGTGGCGGAAGCGTTCATCGGCTAAAATCCGGATGCCAGCACCCGAAAGATGTTGATTCCAGAGAGTCTCTCGGTTGGCAGCTTGTTCGGGAGTGTGGAAGTGGATGGTGTGATTCACAGGTCGGATATTTGAAGGCTTATCCATAGTCGATGCGTTTGGTTGGTGCCAGTGCAATGCTACTCCATGTTTTGAAACAAAAAAAGCCAGCGTGAGCTGGCTTTTCGTGGTACTACCGGGATTCGAACCTGGGACACGCGGATTTTCAATCCGCTGCTCTACCAACTGAGCTATAGTACCAATAAGGGACGCCAAAGATAGCCTAAAGTTCTTTCATTTTCATCAGCAGGGTGGAAGATGTTTTGAAAGGTTTTCTTTGTCTTGGTGTTTTGTCGTTTATCGAGTGCTGAAGCAGCCTCAAATGTCGATAAATGTTGACAAATATTAGACGAATAACAAAGCTGCTCTTGCAATTTGGTGCAGTTCCCGTTACATTCGCTTCGTGTCTGTCCTTGTGTGTAAATGTGAGGGCTCACTTTGCTGTTGAATGAACTGTTAACCAAACTCTTCGCGTCATGCGTAAACTGCTATGCTTCCTCATAGCTGCGTCTTCCTTGATCAGGACTTCGCAAGCTCAAGAACCTATTTCGTCTCCATCACCTACTGTGCCTGATGGATATTGGTTGGAAGTTCAGGAATACGCATCCCACGATGGCTTGGTGGGCTCGGTGGATTTGACCGGATATACCACCTACCGCATTTACCTGAACATGGTAAATGAACAGGATTTTTTATCGACCGTATCGGGTGAGGCGGACAACCCGTTGATTCTGAATTCATCATCAGAAATAGCGTGGTACAATGATTTGGTGTTAGGCTCTGACTTAGGGTCCCAAAGCAATTCTGGATTTTTCGGTTTCTTTCCTCACTTGGCTTATGACAGTTGGCTGACGATTGGGGGAGAGAGCTCTGCAGATGGAATTGACGTTTCAGCGGCAGAAGGTGAGCTCAGCTTGTTTGGTCAGTTCAATTCGGGAGATAATGTTTTAATAAACGATGCAACGGGTTCAGCGCTGCTAACGCTATTTCCATGTGACCCCTATGATTTGACGGCGTGTGACTGGAGTCATCCGTCCTTTGCTGGCGAGGACTTGCGCGTGCTGGTTGGGCAAATCACAACCCAAGGTGAGTTGACAGGGCAAATGCAAATCCAGGTTTTCAGCAACGGAACAGCGGAGGAGGAATGGCGTGGCGTGATTCCGTTGACCCCCTTTTCTCCTGAAGAAATTGTGGATGGTTGTATGGATGTTTTGGCTTGTAATTTTGATTCGACTGCTACGAATGATGATGGCACTTGCGATTACTGTTCATGCTCCGTCTCTGGAATGGTTTCTTCCGACTACACCATGATCGTGGAAGAGCATGCGGTGGACATTGTTTCTGGAATGACAACCTACCGGTTCTATATGAACATGGCCAATGGTGATGACTTCCTTAGTTCTGTGTACGGCAACAGTGATGATCAACTGACGTTATCGACGACGTCAGGGTTTTACAACAGTCAATTTGGAGGGACGACAGCAGGTGCTGTGAATCCTGCTTTTTTCGCTTTCGCCCCTGATTTGGAGGCTGATAGCTGGGTTACAATCGGGATTGAATCGCAGCCAACAGGATCTGAAATTGCGATTAGTACGGTTGAAAGTACAGATCAACCTTGGGTCAGCGCTTTTGCGTTTGCTAGTGCAATCGATGGGCAGGACATCCTAATAAATGACTTTACGGGAGGGGCGTGGTACGTTCTGAATGGCTCACCAAATGGGCTTCCGGACCCAGTCAATGATCGGGTTCTCTTTATGCAGCTCACCACGGCTGGTGAGTTGAGTGGCACGTTGAATACACAAGTGTTTGTTGGCGGAGATGGTGCGAATGACGTTCGGGGCAGTTTCACCTTCAACGGTGTGGGCTTGTATTCGCCAGATGTCTCAAATGTTTCCAATGCCTGCGGTTGTATGGATCCTGCTGCGCAGAACTTTGATCCTGAGGCCGATTATGATGACGGGAGTTGCGTTGATTTCATAGAGGGTTGCATCGACGATGCAGCCTGTAATTATGACGATGGAGCCAACACGGATGACGGCACATGTGCGTATGCCGCAGCGGGCTATGACTGCAATGGCAACTGCCTCATCGATACGGATGGCGACGGTGTTTGCGATGCATTCGAGATCGAGGGGTGCGTCATTGTTTCTGCATGCAATTACAATCCATTGGCTACAGAAAATGATGATTCATGTGAGTCATTCTCATGTGCAGGATGCTTGGATGAGTCGTCATGTACGTATGATCCTGAAGCGACCATTTCGAATGAGGGAGGGTGTTTGTACGCTGCTGACGGCTACGACTGCGACGGCAACTGCCTCGTGGATTCGGACGGGGACGGCGTTTGTGACGACTTCGAGATCGCGGGTTGCCAGGATGCTACGGCGTGCAACTACGATGCGACTGCGACAGACGATGACGGCTCTTGCACCTATGCTGCAACGGGCTACGACTGCGACGGCGACTGCTTCGTGGATACGGACGGGGACGGCGTTTGTGACGACTTCGAGATCGCTGGTTGCCAGGACGCTGCGGCGTGCAACTACGATGCGACTGCGACAGACGATGACGGCTCTTGCGCTTACGCTGCCGCGGGCTACGACTGCGAGGGCAACTGCCTCGTGGATACGGACGGGGACGGCGTTTGTGACGACTTCGAGGTGGATGGATGCATCGCTTCCAATGCTTGCAATTATGATGTGTTCGCTACAGAGGATGATGGCTCATGCGATTTTTGTTCTTGCTCCACAGCGGGTATGATGGCGTATTCGCATTCCATGACAGTGGAGGTGCACGCTACAGATCTTGTTCCTGGAATGACGACCTATCGTTTTTATATGAACATGGCGAACAGCGATGATTTTATGAGTGCGGTATTTGGGAACGATACAGATCCGTTGACATTGTCGACAACAACGGGCTTCTATAACAGCGAAATGGGCGGTATAACTGCAGCAGAAGTGAGCCCTGCGTTCATGGCGCTGTTCCCGGATTTGGCCGCAGATAGCTGGGTTACCGTTGGAATCGAATCTGAGAATACAGGTTTGGAGACGACCATTAATACGTTCGAAAGTGCGGATCAACCTTGGATGGATGCATTTGCTTTTGGAAGTGAGATGGACGGTCAGGACATCGTCATGGATGATAATTTCGGAGGTGCTTGGTATGTGCTCAATTTGGACAATGCTCCCAACGGATTGCCTGACGCAGAGAACAATCGGGTCTTGTTGATGCAACTGACGACTTCTGGTGTGATCAGCGGCACCATCAATACGCAAGTCTTTATCAATGGAATTGGAGAGAATGACGTGCGAAGCACGTTTTCGTTTTCTGGGCCCGGAACTTATTTCGATGGTGTAACAGGTGTTTCGAACGCATGCGGATGCATGGACGCTGAGGCGTTTAACTTCGATCCAACAGCTGAATATGACAATGGTAGCTGCATTGCCACAAGCGAAGGATGCTTGGACGCAATGGCGTGCAACTATGACGCAACAGCAAACACCGATGACGGCTCTTGCACTTACGCTGCCGCGGGTTACGACTGCGAGGGCAACTGCCTCGTGGATACGGACGGCGACGGCGTTTGTGACGACTTCGAGATCGCGGGTTGCCAGGACGCTACGGCGTGCAACTACGATGCGACGGCCACAGACGATGACAACTCTTGCACTTATGCTGCCACGGGTTACGACTGCGAGG
>ERZ887942.1327-NODE-1327-length-17385-cov-15.524928_pt1 | contig 17385 bp, 8 predicted proteins | sample MGYA00521099_ERZ887942 | MGnify/ENA primary metagenome ERZ887942 (study PRJEB32303, sample SAMEA104408605) | aquatic metagenome | biome: Brackish water; feature: Pelagic; material: water | place: Baltic Sea | collected 2014-06-07T06:48:00 | depth 16,251 m ...
GGACATCGGTGAGCCGGAAGTCGCGACCCTGGCTGCGGAAGGTGAGGCGTTTGTGGTCGATGCCGAGTTGGTGAAGAATCGTGGCGTGGAGATCGTGGACGTGAACTTTATTCTCGGTGGCGTGATAGCCGAAGTCATCGGTGGCACCGTAGGTGAGGCCGGGCTTCATTCCTCCGCCGGCCATCCACATTGTGAAGCCGTGCGGGTGATGATCACGTCCCCAGGTTTTCCCCATCACCTGCGCCACCGGTGTCCGGCCAAATTCGCCGCCCCAGATGACAAGGGTATCGTCGAGCAATCCGCGCTGTTTAAGATCTGCGATGAGCGCGGCAATCGGTTGGTCGGCGGCTCCGCACTGACGTCGGTGCTCGCGATCCATGTCGGTGTGTGAATCCCAGCCTCGATCATAGAGTTGCACGAATCGAACCCCGCTCTCGACGAGACGACGGGCCATGAGACAGTTTCGAGCGAAGGAAGGCTTCACGCGATCCGCACCATATTGCTCCATCGTCTTCTCCGACTCTTTGCTTAAGTCGGCGAGTTGCGGCACGCTGGCCTGCATGCGGAATGCCAATTCGTAAGACGCAATGCGAGTCGTGATTTCTGGATCACCCAGCGCTTCATGCTGGCGTCCGTTCATCCACTGAATCAGATCCAACTCACGACGCCGGTCCTGAGTGCTCACCCCTTTTGGATTGTCGAGATGCAGCACAGGCGCTCCGCTATTTCGGAATGGCACCCCGGCGTGGCGGGAATCGAGAAATCCATTGCCCCAAAAACTTTGCAAGAGCGGCTGGCCGTCACTTACGCCAGAGGTCAACACGGTGTAGGCCGGTAGGTCTTGGTTATCGGAACCCAGCCCGTAGGACATCCAGGAACCGAGAGTCGGCCGATCAGCCAACAAGGTTCCGCAGTTCATGAAATTCACACCGGGGTCGTGCACATTGGTGTCAGTGTGCATCGAGCGGATCACCGTCAACTCGTCGGCAAGCTTCGAGAGATGAGGAAACAATTCGGAAATGACCGTTCCGGATTGTCCGTACTGCCGAAAAGCATACGGCGAGCCTTTAAGATTTGGAGTGCCACGAATGAGAGCGAACTGCTGGTGATCCTTCAGAAGCTCCTGCGGAATTTTTTTGCCATCGAGTTCGTTGAGCTTCGGCTTGGGATCAAAGAGATCGATGTGCGAAGGACCACCCGCCATGAAGAGAAAAATGACGCGCTTCGCCTTGGGAGCATGATGAAAATGCGGCAAACTCCCCTGCCCTGCTTGAAGCTTGTCATTCAGCAAGGACGCAAGTGCCACGGAACCAATCCCACCCGCCGAGCGACCAAGAAAGGCGCGTCGTGTGAGGTCAGCGGAGAATGTTGAATCAATCATGGTCGCGTGATGGTTTCGTCGAGGTTCAAAAGGACGGTAGATAAACTCTGCCACTTCGCGAGATCAGATGGCGCGGAATGACTCTCTAAAAAACTCAGGAACTTCTCCCGCTCGTCAGCACTAGGAAGCCGCCCAAGGCAAAATCGAAACGCGAGATCGAGGCGCCCCTTGGAATCGAGGACCTCCCCGAGAAGTCGTTTTGCCAGACCCTCTGCGGATTCGACAAAGACCGGAGCATTCAAAGTCACGAGCGCCTGAGTCGGGAGATTAGCGGTAGTTCGTTTCGACACGCAGACCGCACGAGCCGGAGCATCAAGTAACTCCATCGTGGGATGCAGCGCCATCCGTCGCCAATAGGTGTAGAGACTCTTGCGATAACGATCATCGCCCTTGCTCCCAACCCACTTGCCGGGCAGGTCCCGATCCTCCCAATACCTGTCTGGTTGAGGAGGAAAGACACTCGGACCACCAGCCAGAGGCTTCAACAACCCGCCAATCGCGAGCGCCTGATCCCTGATCTGCTCGGCCGGCAGGCGAACCCGGGGCATTCGCGCATACAGTTCGTTACTCGGATCCTTCTCACGATGAGCCGAGGAAATCCGGGCGGCTTGCCGATAAGTCGCCGAAGTCACAATCAAGCGATTGATGTGCTTCATGTCCCAACCGCTTTCGACAAACTCGCTGGCCAGCCAATCAAGTAAGTCCGGGTGAGTGGGCGGCGTTCCTTGCGATCCAAAGTCATCCGACGTGCGCACCAAACCATGGCCGAAATAACTTTGCCAAAAACGATTCACGACTACCCGTGCCACGAGGGGATTTTTCCCATTCACCAACCAACGGGCAAACTCGAGCCGGTTCTCCGCTTGCTCTTCGCCTTCATTCGCCAGAATCCCGGGAACAGCAGGACCGACCTGGTCACCACGACTGAGAAAACTGCCTCGCAGATGAATGAAGGTGTCACGAGGCTTCGACAGTTCCCGCATCACCGGAACACTTACTTCTTTCCCTTCTGATTTCCCTCCTCCCAGAGCCGCCATTAATTCAGCCACCCTCTCACCCAATTTACCCGAGCCCAGTTCTTTGCCGAGTGCCCGATCGTAGAGCCGCACATCCTTGAGATCTCCTTCGAATCGATAGGCCTTCGCTCCGGCATCATTCCGATACCCCACGCCAATTGCGAGGGGGCGATTTGAAATCGCAATCGTTTCCGGCACCTTCCCGATCACCCGGGCAGACTTGTCTTCCACGCCATCTAAAAAAAGCCGCACTGTCTTCCCCGCCTCAAAGACCACCGAGACCCGGTGCTCCTCTCCGTCATTCACTGGCTGACTTCCATAAAGAGAAACTCCATCGAAGGGATCGGTGCGTGAAGACACCCAAAAGAACAAATGCCCCGGGGTCGCTTCATTCTCTCCCTCGCCACCAATCCCAAAGACATAGCTGCGCTGCTTTCCCCGCCAATCGTATTTCGACAACACACTGGCCACTTTCTGGCGGGTTTTGATTCGCGCGGTGATGGTGAGATCCCCGGTGAGATTGTACCTCTCGTCACCTACATCGGGATGCACCCCGTCCCACTGACCCAGCAGTCCATCATCACCAAGCTCGGCTGGAGCAGGCAAGGCAGCCCGAGCTTTACTCAACTCCGCTTCGAGCTTCTTTCGCTCCTCCTCGTTCTTCCCGCCCCGCACATAGTGATACTTCATCGTCGGACCTCCCTGCCCAAGCCCCTTGCCACGGTGCTCGGTGTTATTGAAAATCGCGAAGAGCGAAAAGTAGTCACGCTGACTAATCGGATCGAATTTATGGTCGTGGCACTCCGCACACTCCATGGTCAAACCTAACCAAACTTTTCCCGTGGTATTAACGCGATCAGTCACTCCTTTAAGGCGATATTCTTCAACTGGATAAGTCTGACCTCGCGCCTGTGGAGCATTGCGATGGAATCCCGTCGCGATGCGTTGCTCGTCAGTCGCGCCCGGAAGCATGTCGCCGGCAAGTTGTTCGATGGTAAACTGATCAAAGGGCATGTTGTCATGCAGTGATCGCACCACCCAATCACGATAAGGCCAAATCTCGCGCATCTTGTCATCGGCAAAGCCCCGGGTGTCGGCATAACGAGCCAGATCGAGCCAGTCCTGCGCGCGTCGCTCGGCGTAGTCTCGGGTCGCCATCAGACGATCAACCAAGCGCTCGTAGGCTCCGGGATCCGTGTCATTTAAAAACCACTCCATCTGCTGCGGAGTCGGCGGAAGTCCGGTAAGATCCAAAGTCACCCGCCGGACCAAGGTGTGAGGATCCGCTTCCGGTGAAAATGCCAACCCTTCTTCTTGGAGACGAGCTCCGATGAATTGATCAATGGGATTACGCGCTCCCGAAACCTGCGGAGGCACTACCTTCTTTGGTGGCACAAAGGCCCAGTGAGGTTGGTATTTTGCACCTCCCTCAATCCAACTCTTGAGTATGTCCTTTTCATCCTCCGTGAGACTCTTGTTGCTCTCCGGCGGAGGCATCACTTCGTCTTCATCAGAATGCGTGATGCGATGCCAGACTTCGCTCTCCTTCGAGTCACCCGGCTTGATCGCCTGCACTCCATCCTTCAAGGCATAGGCTCCTTCCTCAGTATCCAAACGCAATCCGGCCTTCCGCGTCTTTGCATCGAAGCCATGACACGCGAAGCACTTGTCGGAAAGGATCGGACGGATGTCCCGGTTGAACTCCAAGCGCGCGGGTTCGGCCCAAGCGCCCGGCGCCGCGACAAGCAGGCTGGTTGCGACCATGCATGCCATGCGGTTGGGGAAAAATGCTGGGAAAAGGAAGGTCATATCGTGCATCTGCGACGCGCCGCTAGACATACGTCCCCAAAGCCGACTTAATAAGAGCTTTAACATTTCATTTTCAACCCTAAGGTGGAGTGCAAATGAAAGACCACCCTGTCATCCGGATCCGCGTCCCCGACTGGGCGACCTTCGCCGAAACAGTATTGCGCGGGATCGTGCGCTACCAACGCGAACACTGGCGTCCATGGCGCCTGGTTTGCGAAGGCGAACTCTTCGGCATTCAGCCAGATGCTGCGCCCGACTCATCAGACTGCGACGGCGCCATCCTCTTTCGCCCGAGCGCGGAAGAGGCGTCGGATTTCCGGCGCCACGGCGTGCCCCTGATCGCGCTGAGCACGGAGGGACGCCGGCCGGGAGTCCCGCGGGTGGTGGCCGATAGCGTGGAAACCGGTCGCCGGGCGGCGCGCTACTTCCTCCGGCTCGGCTTGAGAAACTGCGCCTTCATTTCCGACCTGACCCTGAGCTATGCACGCTGCTGGCAGCGTGGTTTCACTGCAGAACTGGCAAAGGCAGGGGCCGACTGCCAAGTCCAGCACATGTCTGAGGACCTACTCTTCCCGGTGGAGGATCGCAAGCAGGTAGGAGCGCTGCTGGACAACATGCTGCCCGGTTTGTCTCTACCGTGCGGCGTCTTTGCCAAGGACCGCCTGGCCGCAAATGTTCTTCTCGCCGCGGAACGTCTGGACCTCCGGATCCCGGATGACCTCAGTGTGTTGGGCGCTGGCTACAGCGAGATTCTCGCCCTGACCTGTCACCCACCGCTGACGACGATCGACTATCCCGGAGAACGCACCGGATACGAGGCGGCGGCCACCCTCGATCGCCTCATGAGAAAAGCGGGTGAGGTTCCCCGACACGTCATCGTTCCCGGCTGCGAGCTCTGTGAGCGGGAATCGACCGGTGCGGTGGAAGCCTTCACGGGCAGGATCAAGCAGGCCACGCGGGTCATTCGCGAACGCGCTCCGCGCGAACCTCTGACCGCCGCCGAAATGGAAGATCTCTGCGCTGGGGGCAGCGCATCCTCCTTCCGCCGGGAGTTTCGCGAGCAAACCGGCACCACCGTGAAGGAGATGATCAACCGCCTGCGCCTTGAGCGACTCGAACTACTGTTGCTCGAAACCCGCCTCACCATCAAAGAGATCACCTTCGAGATGCAATTCTCCTCCACCGAGGAACTGGCGCGCTTCTTTCGACGGGCCCACCAATGCAGCCCGTCCGATTTTCGGCAACGGGTGGCGTGAGACCTGATCCCTAACCATCACTCCATCGAGACCCACACGGACTTGATGCGGGTGTAGGCGTCGAGGGAATGGATGGCTTTCTCGCGGCCCCACCCGCTTTGTTTGAAGCCGCCGAAGGGGCTGGCCACGTCATAGCAGCCGTAGCGATTGATGAAGACCGACCCGGCCTCCAATCGGCTGGCGACGCGATGGGCCCGGCCGATGTCCCGGGTCCATAATCCCGCCGCGAGTCCGTACCTGCTGTCGTTCGCCATGGCGACCACCTCGTCTTCGGTCTCGAACGGCGTCACGGCCAGGACCGGTCCGAAGATCTCTTCCTGCGCGATCGTCATTTTTTGATCCACGTCGGCGAAAATGGTGGGCCGCACAAAGAAGCCGGCGGCGTTGCTGCCGCGTACGTCGCGCTCTCCACCGGCCACGAGGCGGGCGCCCTCTTGCTTGCCCGACTCGATGTAAGCCAACACCCGTTCCATGTGTTGCTCGGTGCATTGGGGGCCCTGGTCGGTGGCGGGATCGAAGGGATCGCCGCAGACGATCTCTTCGGCCAGCGGAATCATCTGCGCCAGCACCTCGTCGTAGATGCTGCGGTGCGCGAAGAGCCGCGTTGGTTCGGTGCATTTTTCTCCCTTGTGGCAGAAGATCATCTCAGCGTTTCGCCGGCAGGCGGCCTCCAGGTCAGCGACGTCCTCAAACAGGATACTCGGCGACTTGCCGCCCAACTCCAGGGTGAGGGCCTTCAGGTTTGAGGCGGCTGCATCCTGCACCACCGAGCGACCGGTCTCGGTACTGCCGGTAAAGGAGAGCTTATCGATTCCCGGATGGCGCGCGATCTGGCTGCCCACCCGGCCGTCGCCGAGAACCAGATTAATCACTCCGGGCGGCAGGATCTCCGCTTCGGCCACGAGTTCGAAGAACCGGACGGTGGAAAGCACCGTGGATTCGGCTGGTTTGAGCACCACCGTGTTTGCCATCGCCAAGGCGGGCGTCAGCTTCCAGGCCGCCAGCAGGAGGGGGAAATTCCATGGGATGATCTGCCCGCACACCCCGATCGGCTCACGCAGGGTGTAGTTCAGGAAGTTGCCTTCGACCGGGCAGGTTTCGCCGTAGAGCTTGTTCGTCCAGCCGGCGTAGTACTCGAAGAACTCGATGACTTCCGGGATGTCGTCGTTGTAGGCCTCGGCGTAAGTCTTGCCAGTATCGAGCGCTTCCAGCGTAGCGAGTTCGGCGTGGTGCTCGCGGCACACCTCGGCGATGCGCAAGAGGCGCTGCCCCCGCTCGCGGCGCGACATCGATCGCCACGCATTCCCTTCGAAGGCGCGTCGTGCCGCAGCGGCGGCTTCGTCGATGTCCGCGTCCGCCGCCACGTGATAGTGACCGACCGTTTCCCCGTTCGCGGGGTTGATCGATCCTGCGGTTTGATCCGCCGTGCCACTCGTCCACCGGCCATCGATGTAGAGTTCCTTGGTTTTTTGCAGCCAGGTTTGGGCCCAGTCGAGTTTGTGTGGTTCCATGGTGAATTGTAATTTTTTTCAGGTGGTTGCGGCCTCTTCCGGCGGCTCTGATGGGGTGCCCGGCCACCGGTGGGCGAGGAAGCAAACCAGAGTTTGGGCGGCCAAGCAGGGAATCACTTCGTAGACGTGATTTGATAAACCGGTGAGCTGCCAGAGGATCATCATGCCGATCCCGAGGAGCATCGTCAGCAGCACGACGCCGGTTCGTGATCGTTCGGTTCCCAGGCAATAAAGAACCGGTACCGCCAGCGCGATCGACAGGCCAGCCCAGCCTTGTTGCGCCAGGTTGAGGACCGAGTTGCTTTCATCGTTGGGATCGATCGAGAGGGTATACCAGGTGGCAGCCACCCCGAGGGCGATGATGATGGCGCGCGTGACCCAAGGTGATCGGGCCGCCGCCCGTAGCGGGCCGGGAAAGTCCTGTTGGATCGATGACACCGCCGACATCAGGAAGGAATCGGCCGACGACATCACAGCGGCCATGAGCGCCGCGATGACCACCCCGCTCAGCCAGCCCGGAAAATGTTCGCGAGTCATGACGAGCAGGATCTGTTCGGGATCGTCGGGAAGTTCGGAGATCAGGAGCGGTGCACACAGCGCGACCGTGACGGCGCCCAGCGCAGTAATCGCGGTCCAGCTGACCCCGATACGACGGGCGATCTTGGAGTCGCGCTCGTCGCGCAGCGCCATGAAGCGCGAGGCGATCTGCGGCTGGCCAAGGTATCCCGCGCCCACCCCGAACTTGTCGATCAACATGACAAAGATGGACATCGCCATCATGACCCCCATGCCCGAGCCGGGTGCACCCCACAAGGACCCCATCGCAACATTCGGATCGTCCAGGGTCGGCTGCGTCCAGATCTCGGCGCCGTTCCCTTGCGAGATGACGAGAAACACGCAATAGATCGGCAGCCCGATCAGGGCCAGACACATGATGAGGCTCTGGATCACGTCGGTCCACACCACCGCCACAAAGCCGCCGAGAGACGTGTAGAGAATGATCACGGAGGCACCGATCAAGACGGCGGTGCGATAGTCGATGGCATAGTCTCCCAGACCGAGCGGACCGCTGAGTGTCTTTCCGGTGGCCACCAACTGCGCGCAGAGGTAGATCGTCATGAAGACCACGATCGCCAAGCCGGCCAGCAGGCGGGTCAGTTTGGCGAGCCGGTCCTGCCGGCACCCGGTAATGAACTCGGGCAGGGTGAGCGCGGACAGTTTGTCCGACTGCTTGCGCAAGCGCGCACAGGTCAGCCGCCAGTTCGCGTAGTCTCCCAGAATGCAACCCACGGCAATCCAAGCCGCGGAGAGGCCGACCTGGAGGACCTTTCCTGGCAGACCCATGAAGAGCCAACCGCTCATGCTGGTGGCCGACGCGGAAAGCGCCGCCGCAAAAGGACCGAGCTGGCGGCCCGCCAGAATAAAGTCGTCGCGCGATCGCGCCCGCAGCGTCGCGACCCCGCCGATGAGGAGCATCACTACCAGGTAAATGATGAAGGTGATCAGCATGGTTACGCGTGCACCTCCCTCTGGAAGGACGGGTTCTGGATTGCAGGACGGTCGAGACGGAACGTTTCAATCCCGTGCTCGGTTTGGCGGTCGAGCGCCAGTTCCGACAGGATCTTGCCCAACAGGGTGGCAAACTTGAAGGCATTGCCTGCCCCGATGACCACCGAGATCTGCGGGTGTTCCGGAACTTGGTCGAGGACGAAATTCTGATCGGGCGGCACGGTGTATAGGCAGGTCTTGGTGTAGAGTTCCGGCCCCGCGAAGCGCGGCAGGTAGCGGGCCAGGAACTGACGATAGCGTTCCTGCCGGACCGCGTCAGGTTCAAAGCTTCGCGTCTCGGCAGTGACTTCCGGTCCGCCGTTGTGCTGCCCCATTTTGGTCGCCACTTCGCCGTAAACCGGGAAACCATAGAACGAATGTTCGCCGTGCCAGATCCAGACTGGAAAACGATCCGGTGCGAACTCGCGCAGGTGAGGAGTGGCATAGTAGGTGACCTGCTCCTGGGTGACCGCCAGGGGCAAGGTGATGCCCGCCCCGGCCAGCAGCTCATTGGTCCACGCCCCGCTGGCCACCACCGCGCTGGCAGCTCGGTAGGTCTCGCGGTCGGTGACCACCTCGACGCCGTCGCCCGACGGGCGAACTGCACGCACGGGCGTCTCGGCGAGGATCGTCGCGCCTCGCGCTCGCGCCAGGGCCACGTGCACGGCATTGGATTTGGCCGCGTCTACCAAGCCGCAGTCGGCCTGGTAGATGGCCTTTTCGCGTTCCGTCAATTGGAATTGCGGCCAGCGCTGGCTGACCTCGGGCCCGCTCAACTCTTCGAAGGCGATGCCCTGCTGGGTCATAGCACGCCCATACCCGCCCAGGTCGCGCACGCCGGACAGGCTCAAGTCGCGCGACCCCATTTGCTCGATGATCACGCCACCGGTCTTCAACAGCAACGACACGCCCGACTCCGCTTCCACCTCGCGCCACTTGTCCTGGGCCTGTCGGGCCAGTTCGGCGTACTCCGCTTGGTGCTGGGCGAGGCGAAAGATGCGCGAGTGATCCTGCGAACCGCCGCGCACATGGCCCAACGCGAACTGTTCGATGCCCAGGACTTTCCCACCCAAGCGCCGCGACAACCAATACAAGGCCGCGCTGCCGATGCCCCCGCAGCCGATCACGATGGTTTCAAATTTCTGATTCATGATGGGAAGGCAATGACGCTGGCCGGACGGCGGTTCTCGGCTCGGTCATGCCCCGGACCTGGCTTGGCAGCCAACGGTGAGGATGCCCAAACCAGTCACGCTTGTGCGAGCGCGCACCTAGATTTAGGCCACCTCAATGAAACCAAAAAGGGGCATTGCATTTCATTTTCGCTCGTCGAGCTGATCGAGAAAAGAATGAGCCAGTTCTTTTTTGCCGCCCCGTTCGAGGCAAGGATCTCAGCTACTTCCAAAAACAATGAAACCAAAAACCATGAAACCACACTCCTCTCTCGCCCTCGTCACTGCGCTCTCCGTCCTCGTTATGCCGGCCGCGCCGGCCGCCCTCGTGGCCTACTGGAACTTCGACGAAGGGAGCGGCACGAACGTCGCCGACTCCTCGAGCAACGGCAACGACGGCACGGTGGTTGGGACGTTGAGCTGGGTTCCCGGTCAGACGGGCGGTGCGGGTGACTTCGCGCTCAGTTTCCCGAACAACGCAGCAAACTATGTCTCCGTTCCGGATGCCCCCAGTCTGCACATCAACACCCCCGCAAACCAGAGCTTCACGGTCGCGGCCTGGGTCTACAACAATGGTTCGGTTTATGGCGCACTTTACACTCAGGGGACCGCCAACCCCGGCGGCACCCGTCATATGGAAATCCAGACCCAGAATGGAGTGAGCGGTGACGTGCCCTACATCTGGAGCGATACGGCCGGCGGGCCACAGAAAGCGTTTGGCGCCGATACGGCGATAGACGCCTGGACGCACATGGCGGTGACCAGCGATGGCACCAACCTAATGACATACTTGAACGGGGTGTTGGACACCACGTCAGCCGCGCCTGCCGGCATTAGCCCCGCTGACTGGGGCAGTGTCATGCTTGGACGGGAGACGAGATCAGCGAACCATGCATTGAATGGATACCTCGACGACGTGGTAGTCTTTGACAGCGTGGAAGACGTCACGCAGATCATGAACGGGACGCATCCGGATATGATCCCCGAGCCCTCGGCTGCCGTCCTGCTGAGCCTCGGTGGACTCGCGTTGCTTCGCCGTCGCCGCGCGTGCCGCGGCTGATCGGACGGAGTATGTCGACCCATGCCCAGATAGACCGATGAAGAACAGACCAAACACAATGAAAACTCACTACTCTTTCGCCCTCGTCGCCGCGCTCTCCATCTTCGCCATGCACGGCGCGGCACAGGCCGGCCTCGTGGCCTACTGGAACTTCGACGAAGGGAGCGGCACGAACGTCGCCGACTCCTCGAGCAACGGCAACGACGGCACGGTGGTTGGGACCTTGACCTGGGTTCCTGGTCAGACGGGCGGTGCGGGTGACTTCGCGCTCAGTTTCCCGAACAATGCAGCAAACTATGTCTCCGTTCCGGATGACCCCAGTCTGCACATCCACACCCCCGCAAACCAGAACTTCACGCTCGCGGCCTGGGTCTACAACAAAGGTTCGGTTTATGGCGCACTTTACGGTCAGGGGACCGGCGGCACCCGTCATATGGAACTCCAGACCCAGAACGGAGTGAGTGGTGACGTGCCCTACATCTGGAGCGATACGACCGGCGGGCCACAATTAGCGTTTGGCGCCGTTACGGAGATAGACGCCTGGACACACATGGCGGTGACCAGCGATGGCACCAACCTGAGGACATACTTGAACGGGGTGTTGGACACCACGTCAGCCGCGCCTGCCGGCGTCAGCCCCGCTGACTGGGGCAGTGTCATGCTTGGACGGGAGGTGAGATCTGCGAACCATGCATTGAATGGATACCTCGACGACGTAGTGGTCTTCGACAGCGTGGAAGATATCACGCAGATCATGAACGGGACCCACCCGGCGATGATCGGAGCGCCGTTCGTGATCACCGAGATCGACTACGCGCCTGATGCCGATCCCAACCCGACGGTGACCCTGACCTGGAGCAAGAGCGGTGCCGCCTCCTACATCGTCAAGGTCTCGACCGACATGAGCAACTGGGGCGAGCACTTGTACGACAGCATCACAGAGGAAGACGACGAGAATACCGAAGACACCGAGCACATCACCGCGACCTTCCCGCTCGAGGGCAATCGGGGGGACGCAGCGGCGCTATTCTTCCGCATCGAGGGAGGATAGGTTCAGGGATCAGGCGGCAGACAAGTCTTCGATCTTTCCCCCACAATGTTTCGAATCCCCGCCATTATCACCGCAACGCTTCCGCGCCTCACCGAACGCGGTCGTCGTCTTCAACGAGGTGCAATACAATGAGAGCCTTCCCCACAATGTTTCGATTCCCCGCCATCATCCCCACAACGTTCCTATGCTTCGTCGGCGCCGTCCACGCTTCGCCAGACGCGGTCGTCGTCTTCAACGAGGTGCAATACAACCCGGCGGGTGCCAGCGAAACCGGTGAGTGGATCGAGTTGTTCAACCAGATGGGGATCATCAGCGATATCTCCGGCTGGCGGATCGAGGGGATCGGATACACCATCCCGGACGGGACGATCATCGACCCCGGCGGCTACCTCGTGATCGCGAAGAGCCCGGGTGCGGGGCAGCTCGGGCCGTTCAGCGGAAGTATCGACAACAGCGGCGAGCGACTGCGACTCTACAATCAGAGCGAACGGCTCATGGACGAGCTCGACTTCGGCGACGACGGCCGCTGGCCCGCCGCGGCGGACGGCTCCGGTGCGACCCTCGCCAAGCGCGCCCCCTACACCGCCAACAAGCCACCCGAGGACTGGAGTGCCTCGGCACAGGTGGGTGGAACGCCGGGTGGCGAAAACTTCCCGTCGGGCACTCCTGATCCGGGCGGCGGTGGCGGTGGCGGCGGGGGGGCACCCCCAACGACCGGGGATTTTCTGATCGACCTGTCCGACCTCAGCGGATCGGCGGCCGGTTGGGACGTGTTCTCCTCGGACGTTACGGATGCTGCCGTCACGGACCAGGGCGGTATCGACAATGATGTGACGCTGTCGATTACAGGTATCCTGGGGAATAACAACCCAAGTGGTGCCGGTGCGACGACCGTGAACGGGGTCACCGTTCCGCTCGAAGCGAATAATGACTACGTCTGGGGGGACAGCCCAGCCAACTCAGGTTCCATTCTCTTCGAGTTCAAGAATCTGGACGCAGGCAACTATCACGTCTCGGTCTTCGCAGGCCGAACCAGTGATGCCAACCAGGAAGGCACCATCTGGGTTGGGGCAGTCGGAGATGAATCGGCGAAGAATACCGGTAATTTCGCGAATTCAAGTGCAACGCTCTTGGTTTCGGTCGGTGCCGGCGACAGCCTGTTCTACCGACATTCTCCTGGAACGGACTGGGCCGGCGGCACCAGCGGGCTCATCGTGCAAAGGCAGAGCTCCGAGCCTGCGGTCGTGACTCTGAATCCTGCCCCCGACGCTGATTCGGTCGCACTGGATTCCGATTTGGTGGTGACTTTTGATCGAACCATCGCGACCGGCACGGGAGACATCACCATCAAGAACCTGAGCGACGCAACGCAGACCGCCATTCCGGTGGGCGACCCCCAGGTGTCGATCTCTGGCGCGATCCTCACCATCAACCCGGCGACCGACTTTGAAGCGGGTAAGGACTACGCGATCCAGATTGCGGCCGGGGCGATCGAGGCCAGCTCGGGAACTCCCTTCACGGGGATTCTCGATGACGTGACGTGGTTTTTCATGACGACTGCGATTCCGGTGACGTCGGTCCCAATCCTGATCAACGAATTGCCGCCCGCTGCCGAGGATCCGTTCTGGGTGGAGCTGGTGAATGCGGGAAGCTCCGGAGTGGAACTGGGTGACATGGTGCTGACGGCGGCCGCCGACCCGCTCCGGCGTCATGTGCTGCCGCCGGGGGTGCTCGCGTCCGGTGCCTTCCTGGTGCTGACCGAGGCGGAACTCGGTTTCCGCCCGGTGCAGGGCGAGAAGCTCTTTCTCTTCAATACCGCGGAATCGGCCGTGCTCGACGCCCGTGAGTTGACGGCAAGATTGCGCGGACGATCGGAAGAGCGCGGCGGGGCTTGGCTGTATCCGGATGTTGCCACGCCCGATGGCTCAAACACATTCAGCTTCCGCGACGAGGTCGTCATCGGCGAGATCATGTACAATCCCCCTGCCCTTCCGGCCCCGCCCGGATCCTCGGTTGCGGTGGTGAACTCGGATAACCAGTGGATCGAAATCGCCAATCGAAGCGCGGCCCCGGTTGCCCTGGATGGATGGGAGTTCAGCGACGGGATCAGCTTCACCTTTTCGACCGGCACGACCCTGGCGGCGGGGGAGCACGCCTGTATCGCGCGTGATGCCGTGGCCTTCGCGGCGGCCTTTCCCACCGCCCGCCTGTTGGGCGAGTTCAACGGAGGCCTCTCCCGCAAGGGCGAACGCCTTCTCCTGCGCGACGGAAACAAGAATCCTGCCGACGAGGTCCGCTACTTCGACAGCGGGCGGTGGCCGCAGGCCGCGGACGGCGGCGGGTCGAGCCTCGAACTGCGCGATCTCCACGCCGACAATGCCGTGGGCGAGTCCTGGGCCGCGAGCGATGAGAGCGGGCAAGGAACCTGGCAGACCTACATCTACGAGGACGTTGCCGCCGCGAGTCGCGGGCCGGACTCGAAGTGGAGCGAATTCAACCTGGGGCTCCTCGACAACGGAGAGATTCTCATCGATGACATCATCGTCCTCGAAAACGGGTCGACCCAAAAGGTCGACAACGGAGACTTCAGCAATGGTGCGACCGGCTGGCGCTTGCGGGGCAATCACCGCCACAGCGAGATCATCGATGATCCCGATGCACCCGGCAACCAGGTGCTCCGCCTGGTGGCCACCGGGGCGACCGAGCACATGCACAACCAGGTTGAGACCACCCTTCTCAGCTCGGTGACGAACGGCCAAACCTACAGCATCTCGTTTCGCGCCCGCTGGGTGAGCGGCTCCAACCAGCTCCACACGCGGCTCTACTTCAACCGCCTGCCGGGGGTGACGATGATCGATCGGGCGGAACACACCGGCACACCCTCGGCGCCGAACTCGCAGGCCGAGCCCAACCTCGGCCCCTCGGTCACCGACACGATCCATGCCCCCGCGGTTCCAGCCGCAGGGGAGGCGGTGACGGTGACGGCGCGGGCGGCTGACCCGGACAACGTCGCTTCGGTCGACTTGCTCTATTCGGTGAACGGTGGTGTCTTTCAATCCGCCACGATGGGCGTCGGGGCGGACGGCAGCTACGAGGGAACCATCCCCGGGCAGTCGGCCGCAGCGGTGGTGCAATTCTACCTCGAGGCCACGGATGGGCTTGGTGCCACCTCGTGGTTTCCGGCCACCGGCCCCGAGTCGCGCGCCCTCTACAAGGTCGACGACGGACTGGCGTCCACCACCGGTCAGCACAACTTCCGCATCGTCACCACCAACGCCGACCGCGATTTCATGCACACGCCGATCGAGGTGATGAGCAACGACTGGATGGGCGCGACCATCATCGACCGCGAGCAGGAGATTTACTACGACATGAGAGTGCGGCTCCAGGCCAGCGAACGGGGGCGCCCCAGCGACAGCTTCGTGGGATACAACCTGCGCTTCGGGCGTGATGACCTCTACCGGGGCATCCACCGTTCCATGGTGGTAGCCCGCAAGACAGCTGGGACAAGGCAGCGGGAGCTCCTCATGGACATCATGATCGCCAACACCGGCGGAGTGCTCAGTCGTTATTACGACTACATCAGGATCATCGCCCCGAAGGAGAGTCTCAGCAGCTCGGCGGTTCTGCAGATGGCCCGCTACGACGACGTCTTTCTCGACTCGCAGTTCGAGAACGGATCGGAAGGGAACGTCTACAAATACGAGTATATCTATTCGCCAAATACCGCTGATGCCAACGGTTACAAGCTTCCCCTGCCTGATGGAATTAATGAAGTCTCAGTCAGCAATCTCGGTGATTCGAAGGAATTCTACCGCTGGTTCTTCCTGAAGAAGAGCAATCGGGAGGAGGACGATTTCGCGCCCATCATCGCCTACAACAAGAAGTTCAGCCAGAGCGGAGCGGCCTTCGAGAGCGGGCTCGAGGAGGTTGTTGACGTCGACGGCTGGTTGCGCGGCATGGCCTACGCCGTGCTCTCGGGTGCGGGTGACAACGCTGCCGCAGGATCAGGTCACAACGCCCAGTACTACGCGCATCCGGACGGGCGCGTGATGTTCCTGCCCCACGACATGGACTTCGGGTACAGTACGAGCCGGTCGATCTTCGCGAACTCGGAATGTTCCAAACTGACGGGCGATCCCGGGCGCCTGCGGATCTACCTCGGCCACCTGCAGGACATGATCGCGACGACCTTCAATCCCGGCTACATGGCGACCTGGACGAGCCACCTGGCGGCCCTCGCTCCGGGCCAGAGCTGGAGCGACGACCTCACCTTCGTCACCGACCGCTCCAACAACGTCCTTTCCCAAATCAACGGCCAGATCGCGCCGGTGAGCTTTGCGATCACCACGCCCAGTCCCTTGGTGGTGGGCACGAGCAATGCCCAGGTCGAGGGCGATGGCTGGGTGAATATCCGAGAGATCCGCCTCGCCGGGACGACCGTTCCGCTGGACTTGACCTGGCTCGACAGCGATTCTTGGCAAGTGACCCTGCCGGTCGATCCGGGTTTGCACGACTACACTCTGGAGGCGGTGGATTTCTCGGGGACGGTCGTCGGCACCGGAAGCATCTCCATCGAGAACACCACCCTGGCTGAGCCGGCCTCCGCACAGAATCTCGCGATCTCCGAAGTCATGTATCACCCCGCTGATCCGACCGCGGCTGAGATCGCGGCCGGGTTCGACGACGACGACCTCTTCGAGTTCATCGAGTTGATGAACATCGGGGCCGCCCCCGTCTACCTCACTGGTTGCGCATTCACGGCCGGCATCACTTTTTCTCTGCCCTCGATCACGCTCGCCCCCGATGAGCGCGTGGTGTTGGCACGCGACCGCGCCGCCTTCCTGAGCCGCCACCCTGGTGCTGCGGCTTTCCTGCTCGATGGCGAGTACTATGGCGCCGGCGACACCAACAAGCTCTCCAACAGCAGCGAGGAGGTCGTGCTTTCCGACCCGCTGGGCGCCGACATCCGCCGCTTCACCTATAGCGACCAACCGAACTGGCCGGTCAACGCAGACGGCGACGGCTACAGCCTCGTGCTCATCGCCCCGCAAAGCAACCCGGCCCACAACGATCCCTTCAGCTGGCGCACCAGCACGGATCTCGGCGGTAATCCCGGCACCACTGACGCAACCCCACCCTTCAGCGGAGATCCTAACTTGGACTCCGACTTCGACGGTCTGAGTGCCCTCCTGGAACATGCTTTTGGCACCAGTGATTCGAACCCGGATCCAAATGCTGGCCCAGCTGTCGGCATCGACATCTTCGACGACGGCACCGGCCTCCTGCGCGAATTTCTCACCATCTCATTCCAGCGTAACCTCGCAGCCGACGATGTCATCATCGAGGTCCAGCTTGGCACAGACCTCGCGACGTGGAGCGCTCTCGACACAGCCTTCGTCTCTTCGATCAACAATGGCGACGGAACCGAGCTTGTCACCTGGCGCAGCCTCACTCCGCTCGCCTCCATCTCGAGAGAGTTCATCCGTCTCCACCTCCGTCAAAGGTAATTTCCACGACACTGGCGGCACCAACCCCCATTCTCCCCCCTCCGCTCCGGTCCAAAGGCGGCTTCAAGGCACTC
>ERZ887942.1331-NODE-1331-length-17353-cov-6.688172_pt1 | contig 17353 bp, 16 predicted proteins | sample MGYA00521099_ERZ887942 | MGnify/ENA primary metagenome ERZ887942 (study PRJEB32303, sample SAMEA104408605) | aquatic metagenome | biome: Brackish water; feature: Pelagic; material: water | place: Baltic Sea | collected 2014-06-07T06:48:00 | depth 16,251 m ...
TATGGTGATACCGTGGCATGCCATGGTTTGTTCGAGTCCTTCGCCTTTACTTCCGAATGACTTTAAGAGTTTTCCCTTGGGGCTGAAAATGTGAATGATGTTCGATCCGTAGCCGACGGCTGCATAGATACGCCCATCGGGGCCGACAGTGACGGCCGTAAGCCCTTTGAAAGTCTCAGGAATCGGTTGTTCGTCAGTGCTTTTGATCTCCATGACCAACGTTCCTCGAAGATCGAGTTTGATAACCCGTTCACCGTTTTTGTGAGCTGCGTAAATGTATTCGACTCCATACTCTTCCCGAATTTCCAAAGAATGGGACCCAGCGTATTCTTCGCCCAGGCTTCTGAGGTAAGTGCCGTCAGTAGAAAACACCGCGATGCCCCGATCCTTGTCGGTGGTGACATAGACGTTTCCGTTTTTGTCCAGCGCGACGCCTCCGTGGGTGGAACCCATTTCGTTGCCATCAGCGAAGGATGCCCAATGGGTATCAATCTCGAAGCGATGTTGGCCGTTGCCGGTAACCAAGCTGTGACCGTGGCTCTTGGCGAACACGGAGGATGCGCTGGCGATCAGCGCTATTGCTAGAAGAGAAGTATTAAGGATAGGGCGTGATTTCATAGGAAAGGGTGATTAAGGTAGGAGGGATCAAAGAGATCTACTGAGAAATTTCAATAGGCAAAGGATCTGTTTACTGGAATTGATTTGATGAAGAAGCCAAAGCGTTGTGAATTGATAAGCAATGATACCCCTATTTCGCACTACTTCTGTCGTCTTGTTCTTGATAGTGCTTACTATCTCGCGTGCTGAAAAACCGCCGAATATCATCATGGTCGTAGCCGATGATATGGGCTATTCAGACGCTGGATGCTTCGGAGGAGAAATCCAGACTCCCGTATTGGATAGCTTGGCTGAAAACGGTCTTCGGTTTTCGCAGATGTATTCGACCGGGCGTTGCTGGCCTTCACGAGCCGTGTTGATGACGGGTTACTACGCTCAACAAGTCGGAATGGATCCCCGTCGGGGGAAGGAGTGGCCCAATTGGAGCAAGTTGCTTCCCTTGCACCTGAAAGAACAGGGATATCGCAGTTATCATTCGGGCAAATGGCATATCAAAGGGACGCCCGTCGATGCTGAGACTAGTGGTTTCGATCGGTCCTACATGATCACGGACCAAGATCGGTTCTTTAGTCCGGAGCGAGTGTTTCTGGATGATGAAAAGCAACCGGCTGTCGAGCGCGATACGGGGTTCTACTCAACTGTGGCGAAGGGAGATTACGCGATCGACTTTCTCAAAGAGCACGCGGAGCAAACGGGTGATCAACCTTTCTTCATGTATCTGGCATTCTTCGCACCTCATTTTCCATTGCATGCGTTACCTGAAGATATCGAAAAGTATCGGGACGCCTATTTGAAAGGCTGGGATGTTGTTCGGAAAGAACGCTGGGCCAGAGTTAACGAGCTCGGTCTATTCAAGAGCGGTTTGGCAAACAGGCGGGGAGATATCGCCCCTTCCTGGAATCTGTCGCAGCAAGATCTTGTGAACGAGATTCATACGGGTGAGGTCGGCTACGCATTTCCCTGGGATGAGCTGACGGCTGAGCAGCAACGGTTTCAGGCAACGAAAATGGCGATTCATGCCGCTATGATCGATCGTATGGATCAGGAGATTGGTCGGGTCATGAATCAGATCGAGGTAATGGGCGAAGCGGACGATACGGTTTTCATGTTCGTCGTTGATAATGGAGCGAGTGGAGAAATTATAAACCGCGCGGACAAACATGATCCGGCCGCACCGATGGGCTCTGCCGGTTCTTATCTGTGTTTGGGGCCCGGCTGGTCGACAGCTTCGAATTCGCCGTTGTCACTTCACAAGCACTGGAATCACGAAGGTGGGATTTCATCCCCGATGATCGTTAGCTGGCCGAAAGGTATTCGGGCACGTGGTGAACTCCGCCACTCGGTATCTCATTTTATTGATATCGTTCCTACGATTCTTGATCTGGCAGGAGTGGAACAGGCTGTGCATGCAGATCGTCCCAGGTTGCCAGGGAAAAGCTTGGTTCCTGTTTTCGGGGAGGATCCCGACTGGCCTGAACGTCCCCTCTTTTTTCATCACACCGAAAACCAAGCGCTACGCTTAGGTGATTGGAAAGCAGTGATGCGTCGGGACAATGGTGATCGATGGGAACTCTACAACATTGGTAACGATCGTGCCGAACTCGAGGATCTAGCAGATCATGACCCGGATAAGCTGAGCTCACTCGTCTCGATTTGGAAGGATCTTGAAGCTCAGTTTGACGAGGATTTCCAGTCAGGAGCCGTTAGCGGCAGATAGGGTTCAAACCTAGCTCCGCCGAAACTTCACGGTAGAGGTTGATAAGAACTTGATCTGCTACATACAGGTTTTCCTGAATACGCCAGCGTCGCCATGTTTCTGCGTGGGTTGCGGCCCATTCCTGGCAAATTCGATATCTGTCGTGTTCCCCTCGTTCTCCTCGAATCCAGATCTCAGCTTGGATGGCTTTGGCTTGATCTTCCATTTCCGATCGAAGATCCAGAAAACGTTCGGCTTTAAGCTTTGATTTCGTGGTTTCCAGGATCATGAAATCGTCTCTGTTGGGTCCCAACGAGAGATGAATGTGGTCCCAGTGTTTGCGGATAAAATGCTTCCAACACTGGACGCGATCGCGCAGCAGGCCACAGCGCCAGTCGTTTTCAAGCGTTCTTAACGCTTCGGGGTTTGAGTAAATATCATAACCCTCATTATGATAGTGTTCCATGTTAGCAAAGTGGTGAAAAGCGTGTAACGGAGCGTCGCTAAAAAGGATCTGAAAGCAAGCGCCGTAGCACGAATTCCTGAAACGTGTTCGAGGTGACGCGTATTTCGATCTACCTATTGAGACTGTTTGGATCAGGATAAGATCCTTAGAGTTATTTCGTTGTTGAGTTACAACTAAAGAAGACTGAGTTGGGGAGTTTGTTAGTTGTCGTTTCTTAGATCTGAAAAATGGGTGGCGCGGCGGTATTCTGGATGTGGTGAACTTGCTGCGCGTAAGCTACTGAAATCAGTAGCGAAGAATGGTGGGCCCTCTCGGACTTGAACCGAGGACCAAACGATTATGAGTCGTTTGCTCTAACCGACTGAGCTAAGGGCCCAAAAATGAATCGGTAAGTGGAACGAATGCCTGCCTACTAGTCAATCCCAGGGTCTGTAGAAAATTTGAGTCAAAAATGGCGATAGTATTGGCGGTTCAGATTGAGATAAGCCATTGACCCAATTCGATTTACTGAGCAAGGTTTCCCGCTCTTTTACGACCGAGCTCTGTATACATATGGATGAATCACCTATGAGTAACCCGTTTCCTGACTCAGCTTCCAAGCCCAGTCGCTCTTATGACGATTCATTTGAATCGAACGAGGAGTATCGTGCGTCGTTACCTGACATGCAAAATGCAGAGTCTGCAAAGATCTTGGGTTCGAATGTGAGAATCAACCAAGTAGGGATTTCCAACTTTAAGCTGCCGCTGCGGTTTGCTATGCCGTCGGGAGAGATCATGAGACTTGAAACCTCGGTCAATGGAACTGTGTCGCTAGATAAGGATAAGAAGGGCATCAACATGTCTCGGATTCTGCGTGTATTTTACGAATACAAGGATGAGGTTTTTACCTGGGAAACCGTCGAAAGTATTCTTCGTTTGTACCTCGAGAGACTAGGTAGTAATGAAGCGCGGCTGAAGTTGTTTTTTAATTACCCAATCGTTCAAACGGCTTTGCGGAGCAAGTTGGAAGGATATCAGTATTATCAGATGATGTGGGAGGGTTCATTGGGTAGCGATGGGCATCTTTATCGTAATGTCCAAATGGACTTCGTCTATTCCTCGGCCTGTCCTTGTTCCGACCAGCTCTCGGAACATGCGATAGAAGAGCGTAATGCCTATTCGATTCCCCATTCGCAGCGTAGTAAGGCCCGGGTGTTGATCCAATTAGCGGAGGGAGCGAATCTGGAATTCGAGTCGCTTCAAAAACTATGTGCCCAAGCGTTGAATACGGAAACTCAAGTGATGGTTCGTCGGGAAGATGAACAGGCTTTTGCCGAACTCAATGGTGCGTACATTAAGTTTGTCGAGGATGCTGCGCGCCAAGTTTATGAAAAACTGGATGGCGTTGAAGAAATTGTCGATTTTCAGGTATCCATTGCGCACCTGGAATCATTGCATTCCCACGATGCGGTGGCAGTGATAACCAAAGGAATACCAAACGGCTTCCGGGGTGAATTTGAAGACTTCCGTAATCTGATCTGTTAGGCAGATACAAGAAGTTGGAAAGGCCATGATTTCTCAATCATCGCTACACCTAGTTGTTTACTTGCCTTTTTTCTTGGCGAGCTGCTGAACCATTGCGAATCGAACCTTGGCTTCAAGTGCCTGTAGTTCATCGGGATCAATGTCCTGACCTTCCGCATCTTTTAATGCCTGTTCGGCCCGTTTCTGGGCTTCTTCAGCCGCAGCTAGATCAATATCTTCAATATCGATAGCTGCCTCCGTCAAGACCGACACTGTATCGCCGATCACTTCAGCGAATCCAATATCTACGGCGAGTAGATCAAGGGCCCCATCTTTGGAGATAGCCAATTCCCCGGCCTTGATTTGGGTGATCAAAGGGATGTGACCCGGGAGGATCCCGACGTCACCGGAAGTAGTAGGTAACACCACGGAGTCAACAGTCTCGCTGTAGACTTTCTTTTCGGGTGTTACGATATCGAGCTGGATGGACATGGTAGGTCTTAGTTGCCTTCGGAGGCTGCAATCACTTCTTCAATTGACCCCTTCATGTAGAAGTCGTTTTCAGCGATGTGATCGAGCTCACCGTCGAGGATCATCTTGAATCCTTTGACGGTTTCTTCAGTAGTAACATACTTTCCGCCGAATCCGGTGAAAACTTCTGCCACGTGGAACGGCTGGGAAAGGAATTTCTGGATTTTGCGGGCGCGGAACACCACCTGTTTGTCTTCCGGGCTCAACTCATCCAATCCAAGAATCGCAATGATGTCCTGTAGATCCTTGTAGCGTTGGAGAACATTTTGAACACTACGGGCAACTTTGTAGTGTTCTTCACCTACGATGGCAGGATCCAAGGCGGTTGATGACGAATCCAGTGGTTCAACGGCTGGATAAATACCGAGCTCTGCAATGCGACGCTCAAGAACGATGGTCGAATCCAAGTGAGCAAATGTATTTGCGGGAGCAGGGTCGGTTAAATCATCCGCAGGGACATATACCGCCTGGAAAGAAGTAATTGAACCGTTCTTGGTAGATGTGATCCGTTCCTGCAGAATTCCCATCTCTTGTGCGAGTGTAGGTTGATAACCTACCGCAGAAGGAGAACGACCAAGGAGTGCTGATACTTCAGAACCGGCTTGAGAGAAACGGAAAATATTATCTACGAAGAGCAGTACATCCAAATTCTTCTCATCGCGGAAATACTCAGCCATAGAAAGACCAGATAGGGCCACGCGCATACGAGCTCCAGGAGGCTCGTTCATTTGACCGTAACAAAGTGCAACTTTGGAGTTCTCGATATTCTCTTGGTCGATTACGCCGGCATCAGACATTTCGTGGTAGAGGTCATTTCCCTCACGAGAACGCTCCCCTACTCCACAGAATACTGAGTAACCCCCGTACGCTTTAGCGATGTTGTTGATAAGCTCCATGATTACCACGGTCTTACCCACTCCAGCACCACCGAACGCTCCAACCTTACCACCCTTGATGAAGGGACAGATAAGATCGATGACCTTGATTCCCGTTTCGAGAATCTCAGCCTCTGTGCTTTGGTCAATCAGTGCAGGTGCCTGACGGTGAATAGGATAATACTTGTCAGCGTTGACAGGGCCCCTGTTGTCAACGGCTTTTCCGGTGACATCAAAGATACGGCCCAAAACGCCTTCGCCAACAGGAACGGAGATAGGAGAACCGGTATCATTAACTTTCATTCCTCGAACAAGACCTTCTGTAGAGGACATGGCAACGGCACGGACGACAGCGTCACCCAAGTGTTGCTGGATTTCCAGGGTAAGGTCGGATTCCACACCATCAACGGTGTATTTAATCTCCAGTGCCTGATAAATTTCAGGGACCTTGCCGGGCTCAAATTGGACGTCGACGACTGCGCCGATGACTTGAACGATTTTTCCTGTGTTACTCATGGATGTCTTGTTTTGAAAGTGTTAACTATTGGAGGCGGTTGCGGCGGCAATTTCCAGAATTTCCTGGGTGATAGCAGCTTGGCGGGCTTTGTTGTAATCGAGCGTTAGACTGTCGACCAAATTGTTCGCGTTGTCGGTGGCAGACTTCATCGCTACCATGCGTGCACTGTGCTCGGAAGCCTTGGCACCTTTTACCATGGAAAAGAATTCCCGACGAACGAATAACGGCAGTAATTCTGAAAGGATCGTTTCTACTGAAGGTTCGAAGTTGAGTTCACGATCATCTGGTTCCTCGTTTTCCAATCCGAGAGACTTTAGAACTACATCGATGCCTGATATGGGAAGTAAGGGAAAGAGGCGTGGTTCTTGTTTCAGCGTATTGATAAATGCTGAGTATAGAACTTCCAGCGTATCGATGGTACCCTCTGAGAATGCCTTGATGGCAAACTCGATGACGGTTTTTACTTCTGGGAAGGTCGTGCTGTCCGAAACGGTGAAGTCGGCAATCAGATCGCGACCGGATCGGCTGACATATTGGGAGGCCTTTCGACCTATCGTGATGTACTTGATAGATTCGTCTTTTGCGGGGAGTTCTCTAAACAGGTTTCCGTTCAAACCACCGCACAAGCCTTTATCGGTACTCACCAGAATAATACCTCGAGTTTTTACCGTGCGCTCTTCCATGAACGGATGGGTAAAATCGAAAACACCGTCAGCGACGGGACCCATGATTCTCGCGAGTAGCTGAGCGTAAGGTCTACCAGCTAACGCAGCATCTTGAGCACGTTTCATCTTAGACGCAGCGACCAGTTGCATCGCCCGGGTGATCTGGGAGGTGTTCTTGACCGATTTTATTCGGCGCCTGATGTCGCGTAGATTTGCCATTTCGCTTCCTAGCTAGCGTAACCCGATTTCCAAGATTCGACTGCTGATTTTACGTCGGCAGCGAGTTCGTCTGACAATTTCTTTTCGTCGCGAATTTGTTTCAGTAATCCGGGTTTTGCAGAGGTGAGGTTCTCTTCGAGGTTACTCATGGCTGATGCAACATCTGCTACATCGATGCTGTCCACAAATCCGTTTTGGACGGCCCATAGCATCACCACTTGCACCTCAGCAGTCTTCGGCGAGAACGCAGGTTGCTTGAATATTTCTACGATGCGTGACCCGCGATCGAGTTGAGCTTTGGTCTTAGCGTCGAGGTCCGAACCGAACTGAGCGAATGCCTGGAGTTCACGGAACTGAGCGAGCTCGAGTTTGATGGATCCAGCAACCTGTTTGATTGCCTTAATCTGCGCTGCTGATCCTACACGAGATACTGAGAGTCCCACCGAGATCGCAGGACGAATACCTTGGTTGAATAAATCGGTTTCCAAGAAAATCTGTCCGTCGGTGATAGAAATCACATTGGTCGGAATGTAGGCTGATACGTCACCGGCTTGAGTTTCAATGATTGGCAAAGCGGTGAGCGATCCATTTCCATTGTCTTTGTTCAGGCGAGCGGAACGTTCGAGCAGACGTGAGTGGCGATAAAACACATCGCCGGGATACGCTTCACGACCTGATGGACGTTTGAGGATCAAGGAAATCTGACGATAAGCAACTGCTTGTTTGGAAAGGTCATCATAGACGATCAGTGCATCCATACCGTTTTGCATGAACCATTCACCCATAGCGCAACCACCGAAGGGTGCCAGATACTGGTTGGCTGGATTGTCTGCGGCGGGCGCTGTTACCAGAATGGTGTACTCGAGTGCACTGTTAGCCTCAAGGACGCCAATCGTCCGAGCGATGTTTGAATTCTTCTGTCCGATTGCAACGTAGATGCTGTAAACGGGGCGGAAGCCGTCCTCGAAGGTGCCGTCTTCGAGCTTATGCTGGTTGTTGATCTTCGCCTGGTTGATGATGGTATCAATCGCGATCGTTGTTTTACCGGTCTGACGATCACCAATAATGAGCTCACGTTGGCCGCGGCCAACTGGGATCATTGCATCGATCGGCATAATGCCAGTCTGTAATGGTTGATCGACTGATTGGCGTGGGATGATCCCGGGTGCAATTTTTTCGAGTGGGTTAAATTCAGTTGCCTCAATGGGTCCTTTGCCGTCAACGGGATTTCCGAGAGCGTCAACTACACGGCCAAGCAGCCCTTTTCCAACAGGAACTGAAAGCAGTTTGCCGGTGGTTTTTACCTCATCGCCTTCTTTAAGGTGACTGGTATCTCCAAGGATCACACACCCAACCTCCTCTTCTTCAAGGTTTAGCGCGATTCCGGTGAGCCCACCTGGAAATTCAACCATTTCGTTATACATAACCTCTGAGAGGCCATCTACTTTGGCGACGCCGTCACCGATCATAACGATATGGCCGGTATTCTTTTTGATGGTCGCCGTTTGGAGTTGGGCGATTTCCTGTTCGATTTGTTCGATTATCGAGCTCATGACTTGTTAAAAATGGTTTAGCTTACGGAGTTTGCGAGGTTTTGAAGACGGCCTGCAACCGAGGCATCGAATATGTCGTCCCCGATTGATATGCGGAATCCTGCGATCAGGTCCTTGTTTTCAACCGCGGTGGTGGTGATGGTTCTATTGTAATTGGCTGACAGGTGTTTCTCGATGGCTGCGATTCCAGCGTCGTCGATCTTCCCTGCGTATTCAATAACGGCCCGACTGCGGTTTACTGCCTGTTTAATGTAGTAGAGGTAGTGTTTTAGAATGGCCTTGGGCTTGCGTGGCGGATGTGTTTTCAAAGTCGCCAAGACGGCATCTACTTTTTCAGCGGACACCAATCCGTCTTGAAGAGACAGTTCAGCCAGCTTTTTGGCAAATTGCTTGAGTTTGGCGTCTTTATTCACGTTAGGAACCTACGCTGGAAAGTTCTGCGGTTGCAGTTTTGCTGAAGCGTGACTTTTCGTCGTCTGAAAGATCTTTGCTCAGTACCTTTGAGCTGGTGTCAACGACGAGTCGGGTGACTTCTTCGCGGACTTCGATGAGCATTTTCTTGCGCTCGAGCTCGATCGCTTCCTTCGCTTTGGAGATCATCTCTTCGGCTTTCCCGGATGCTTCCTGGGTTTGTTTGTCCAAGTAGGCTTTAGCATTCTCACGGGCTTCAGCCATAATAGCTTGGGATTCTTGCTGAGCCTTTTGGATCGTGGCTGTCTTTTCTTTTTCGGATTCTGCGAGCTTCACTTCGGCTTCTTCTGAAAACTTCAATCCGTCAGAGATTTTCTTCTGACGCTCATCGATGGTTTCCAAAACGGGTTTGAAAGCGAACTTGTAGAGGACAAATGCCACGACTACAAAATTGACGATCTGAGCGATGAGAAATGGAAGCTCTACACCGAACTTGTCAAATAGCACTACGATGGGGGAACCCTCTCCGGCTCCGGCCTCGGTTGCTGCGAAAATTAGAATGTTATCAACCATCGTAAAAGATTGAGGTGTGGCCTAGCGGCTAAGCCACACCTCCAAAGTTTATTATTAAAGAAAGATAGCATAGAAGGCTACCGCTTCCGCGAGAGCCATACCAATAATAGCTTGAACAAGGATCTTTCCTGACGCGCCGGGATTGCGGCCAACGCTTTCAGCTGCTTTAGCACCTACGAGTCCTACCCCGATTGCGGCACCCAGACATCCTAGGGCTCCTTGAATACTTCCTGTCATTTGCGCGATTACTTCGATCATTTTATGTGTGATTATGTGTTAACTAGGTTCACGGCCCCCAAACATCGGTGTCTTGCGACTGGCTTGGTACGGCCTAGAAATTGTTTATTTATTAGTGAGCATGTTCCTCGGAATCATGGTTGCAGATCAATCCGATGTAGACGGCAACCAAAAGAGTGAAGACGAGCGCTTGAACAAAGCCGATTAGCAGCTCTAGAAAATAGAAAGGTACAGGAACGATCCAGCCGATGAGACTGGTCATGCTGTGCAGAAGGTTCTCTCCACCAAAAACGTTACCAAACAATCGAAACGGCAGTGAGACGTTTCTGAAAACGATAGAAACAACTTCGATGACACCCACGACGAGAAATACGAGTGTTAGGAAATAGAAGAGGACTGCCGGAGTTTCTTTCTTATCGGCCTTGTTGCCGAATAGATCAAAGATAAGGAGTTTCGGTCCGGCGTATTTCATCACGAAATAAACCCAAGCAACAAAGTGAACCAGCGCGAGCGCGAGCGTCATGTTTAAGTCAGCATTGGCTGGACGAATATAGGACTCGAAGTGTCCATGGCTGTCGATGAACCCAATGGTCCCAACGCCAGGAAGTAGGCCGCTCCAATTATGAAAAAGAATAAAGGTAAAGAAGCCAACCAGAAGAGGAAACGTTGGCCTGACCAGCTTCTTCCCTACGATTGGTTCGATAAGGTCTTTTACGCCTTCGACTAGGGTCTCTACAACTACTTGACCACCGCTTGGAATCAGCTTCGGCTTTTTGACTGCAGCTCGGATAACGAGAATCAGGACCGCTGATAAAACCCAGCCGGTAACCATAGAGTTGGTGATCGGTAGTCCAAAGATGTTGGTAATTTCGGTTGCTTTGAGACTAGCGGCATGGGCGTTTGGTATCAGGAGACAGCTAAAGCCAATGATGGAAGCTATGTATGATACTCGTTTTGTGGAAAGTTTTCTAAAATTTCTCATCAGTGCCAACCCAGACTGCTTAAAAGGCAAATTGAATTGAAGAAACACCTAGTTGGGGTCAACCCCCATTTACAAAAAATGAAAATCCTTCATTATAATTAGTGATACTTGACTGTTGGGGGTCATTCGAAGGATTAATTTGATAGTCCATATTAAGGATGCTAAAGCTATGCCACAACCGAGAGATTTAACCGGGTCAATTTACAAGAGTAAGAAGCTCAAGTTAGGGGCTTCTGTATCGGTGTCGTCGGATGGGTCGTCTAAGGGACCTCCTCCGCGATTTCTCCAGAGGAGACTCGGGTTCAGCGTTTTCTCATTTTCTGTCGCTTTGATTATCGGGATAGCGGTGATCGGTCAGTTTTTTCTGGTGAGCCTATTTAGATGGCTCTAGCTGTGCTACCATCGAGAAGTGACGGTTATCTGTTAGTTCCTGAAAGACGGTAGTCGTTATTTCAGGCCACTCATAGTCATCGGTTGGTTCCCAATTCGGTGACTCGGCGATGAGTTCAGAAGACCATTCCAAATAGGGTTCGTAGTCGGACCGTAAGTAGAGTCTTCCCTGTTGTTTACATTTCTTCCCGAGGGCCTCTAGAAATTTCGCCTGTATGATTCGGTTCTTTAAGTGGCGCTTCTTGGGCCAAGGATCGGGGTAAAGAATCCACGTTTTCTGAATCCTGATTTTATCGGGCAGTAGAGCTAGAAATTCGAGGCTTTCGCATTCGATAAAATGCACGTTGGTTAGGAGCGCGCGCTCTACCTTTCTGCGGGCTTTGTATATTCGTCCGCGGTTGACGTCGATACCTACGCAGATTTCGTTGGGAAAGCGTTTACCATACTCAGTCAAAAAGTGACCGTGGCCACACCCAATTTCTAGGGTGATGGTCTCCGTGTTCTCTAAGGTTTCGCCAATGAGCTCCTGAGTGTGTCGCCTTCGCTCCAATATCTTCTGGTAAACCTCAGGCTTGATCTTCTCGGCTATCCCCGGGTCGGTGGAGTGTATGTAGAGCTTGGTCATTCTAAACGGTCGGAATCCTCATCTTGATACTGAGTCCGCCGCCCTCTGCGTTTTTGGCAATCACGGAGCCATTATGAAGTGCGACGATTCGCTTCACAATACTGAGCCCAAGCCCTGTTCCTCCCTTGTCGCGCGATCTTCCTTTTTCAACCCGGTAAAAGCGTTCGAAAATCCGGGGTAAGTCAGCTTCAGGAATACCCTCCCCATTGTCTTCGACCCAGATCTGGACTTCTCCTTCGTTTTGGTGGGTTCCTACTCTTAGGGTCGACTGTTCAGGTGTGTATTTGGCGGCGTTGTGGAATAGGTTTTCAAAGACCTGTTCCAGTTTACTTCGGTCAGCTTGAAGCAGTATCTCGGTATCAGATAGTTGGAGTTCCAACTCCATTTTGTGGTCGAGGAGGCGGTCCGTGTAGTTCGCCAGGACCTGGCGGATGAGCGCATTGAGCCCTACCCTTTCAAAAGATGTGCCAGGTTCCGTAGACTCGATTTTAGCCAAAGAAAGAAGGTCCACGAGTAGATCGTTCATGCGATCCGCGTTTTTCTTTAGTTTTTTGAGAAATAAGCGTTTGTTGCTTTCAGACATGGTTTCGTAATCCTGGGTCAGCGTATCAACATACCCCTTAATTATTGTAACGGGTGTCCTGAGTTCGTGAGAGACATTTGCAACAAATTCCCGGCGAACGGCTTCGAGCTCTTTTTGGTGAGTGATTTCGTAGAATATCAACATAATTAGTGCGTCTGAGTCGTTGGTATCCGATCTTGCTTGCGCGCCGGAGACCCGGACCCACCGTCTGTCGCTTGCGTGAATGAGTTCCACCTCTTCGGGTTTGTTGGCGCCACCAGCCTTGATGCTGTCAATGAATGACCTGAGTTTTGAGCTCGAAAATAGAGCTTCGAGCCTTTGCCCTACGATTTCGCTTTTCCCAATCCAACTACTGAATGAATCTCTCAAGGCGTTGTTAGCCAGTAGTATATGGTTTTTGTGGTCGAGGACGATAACCCCTTCCAGCATATTCTCCAGCGTTGCTTCGAGCTGTCCCAGGTGGCTGGCCTGTTTTTGTTGAAGCCTTGTATTATCTTTAATGAGTGAGTTGATGCGTTCGGTCAGCTTCACCATTTGTTTCGATGATCCTGGCTCTGAATCTCCTTCGTATAGGTAACTCTGCCTAACCTTCAAAGAATCGGCTAAATGCTTCACGTAATTCCGATAGAGCAGGTATTTACGGAAAAAATAGAGTAGTAGGCCGATCAGTATTAGGATGATGAAAGCATCCATAGCCTAACTTTCCACCACTCGATAGCCCACTCCCCGAATCGTTTCGATGATATCAGCTTGCCCGCCCAGCTTTTCTCTCAGTCTGCGTATGTGCGTGTCTACGGTGCGAGTCTCGGTGTCACTCTCGTAGTGCCATACGTTCATAAGCAGGTTTTCCCGGGTCTGCACCCTACCCTTTCTCTCGATCAGCAATTTTAGCAATTTGAACTCCGTGGCTGTGAGTTCGACTGATTTGCCTTCGACCTCAAGTTGGTAATGATCTTCGTCCAGATAGACGTCACGGATCTTTAGGCTACGATCAGTATCTGCCGATCCTGTCGACTTCGATCGCTTTAATACTGCCTTTACTCGAAGAACTAATTCTTTAATATTAAAAGGTTTACAAATGTAGTCGTCAGCGCCGGTCTCCAACCCCAAGATGCGATCTTCATCTCCGGTTTTAGCGGTGAGAAATACAATCGGAACCTGCTTTAACTTACTGTCAGCTCGTATCATTCTACAGATTTGGATGCCATCTATTCCAGGCATCATAACGTCCAAGATGAATAAATCTGGCATAAAATCCCTACCAACGCCAATAGTACGGCTCGGATCATTGATTGTTTCGACGATAAGTTGCTCCGCTTCAAGTTGATATCGAACCAAGTCTGTTACGTCTTCTTCATCGTCAACTACGAGGATTTTATAGTTACTGTAGTCCATGGTCTTCTCTCTAAAAGTGTGTCTTTAGCTAAAAGATCAGCCTCGATCATTAGGCAACAAAAATTACCGGTTTATATTAGCTTACCGGCCTCTAGGAGGACCATCAAAATGCTAATGTCTGAGGGGTTTACGCCGCTGATGCGTTTTGCTTGTCCAAGATCTAGCGGTTGGATGGCATTTAGCTTTGCTGCACTTTCGTTTCTCAAGCCTTTGATTGTGGTATACTCGAACGGAGTCGGGAGCTTAATTCTATCTACTGAGGCCATTCTTTCAACTAATTTCAGTTCCCTGGCAAGATAGCCCTTGTAGCGTAGTTTGTAAATAACCTCCTGTTTTACTTCTTTGGTCTCGGCCTCAAATAAATCTGGGTAGTCTACATGGTCTTCATTTCTTCTAATTGCCTCGGCATGACTACCGCCTCGGGTCTTGGTTTTCTCCAATTCCTGTTCCCAGAAACTAATCTGATCGATTTTGTAACGTATTAGATTCCAACGATTAGGAGATATAAGAGAAGAGTTGGCGGCATGCTCTGATAACCTTAGTTCGGCGCTACTATGGTTTAGTAAAAGTCGATGTTCAGCTCTACTTGTGAACATTCGATAAGGTTCAGAAGTTCCTTTTGTGACGAGATCATCAATCAGCACTCCGATGTAAGATTCATGCCTTTGTAATACAAATGGACCTTCTCCCCTACTCTTCTTTACGGCATTTATTCCTGCTATTAGTCCCTGGCCTGCGGCCTCTTCGTATCCAGAGGTTCCGTTTATTTGTCCGGCGAAGAAAAGATTCTCAACGTGTTTTGATTGTAAGGATGGATAAAGTTGGGTCGGAGGTGCAAAGTCATATTCAACGGCATAGGCCGGACGCATGAGTTGAGCCTCTTCCAGCCCTGGTATGGTTTCGAGTATTTCTTCCTGAACTGTAAATGGTAAACTCGTTGATAACCCATTTATGTAGTATTCATTAGTATTTCTGCCCTCCGGTTCCAAGAACAGTCTATGCCTATCTTTGTCACAGAAGCGGACGATCTTATCCTCGATGCTTGGGCAGTAGCGTGGTCCGGTTCCCTCAATAGCGCCGGAATACATTGCTGAAAGGTGCAAATTGTCCCGAATGACATCATGGGTTTTCTCGCTGGTATAAGTAATCCAGCAAGAAACTTGGTTTTCGCCGGGGGGCCATCCGAGTTTGGATTCGCCGGGATGTTCCACGTGGAACATGTCATAGTTTTCACGAGTGTCGTAGAAACCGAACAAGGTGGGTTCGGCATCTCCAGGTTGTTCTTCAAGTTCCGAGAAATCGATAGTTCGACCCAAAATACGCGGCGGCGTACCCGTTTTTAGCCGTTGAAGTTCTATTCCAGCCTCCAAAAAGCTATCGGAAAGGGATTCCACACTAAAATCGCCCATACGCCCGCCTGGATTCTTGTTTCTACCTACGTGCATTAATCCTCGCAAGAAGGTTCCGGTGGTAACGACAATGGTCGTTCCAAAAAATTCCAGGCCCAAGTTAGTCTTACAGCCAACAACCTTGTCTCCTTTAAAAATAAGGCCGGTTACGGTAGCCTGGAATAGAGTGAGGTGCTTTTGATGTTCGATTGTATGTTTGAGCCTAAATTGATATGCCTTTTTGTCGGACTGGACTCTTGGCGCTTGTACCGCTTCTCCTTTGGACGCGTTTAGCAGACGAAATTGTATTCCAGTGGCATCGGCGTTGACAGCCATCTCACCCCCAAGCGCGTCAATCTCTCTCACTATATGACCTTTTGCTTGCCCCCCGATAGCGGGGTTGCAGCTCATGGCGCCAATGGTATCAATATTTCCGGAAAGGAGTAGGGTGCGGGCTCCCATTCTAGCTGCTGCTAGGGCTGCTTCAGCTCCAGCATGACCTGCTCCGCATACTATTACATCAAAAGGGTATTTGTTGCTGATACGCATTTACTTACCGATACAGAAGCTCGCAAAAAGTTTATCCAACATTCGTTCGTTATCGACTTGTCCGATAACTTTTCCAAGATTACCCATGGCGTCTCTCAAATGACTGGCAGCCAGTTCAGCAGGCTCTTCGTTTTCTAACAATTGAATCCCGACTGCAAGATCGTGGGCTGCATCAAGGAGGGCAGTGTGGTGCCTTGCACTTACGGCTACGACGTCTCCCTTTTCTGATACGATTGGGTTACCTAAGACGAATTTAATCGCATCTGTGAGTTCATCAAATCCAGACCCTTCGAGAGCTGAAGTTGAAACTCTGTGAAATCCTTCGAGGTATTTATCAGCTGATGGATGTTGTTGGAGGTCTGATTTATTATGAATTAGTATGGTGTTGTCTCGATTGAGTACCGACGAGACTTCATCGGGGAGTAGGGGAGGGTAGGAAGAAGCATCGATTGTAAATAATATAAGGTCACTTAAAGCTATCTGTTCCAATGTTTTAGAGATACCAGCTTTTTCTATTTCGTCTACGGTATTATGTAGGCCAGCGGTATCCATAATAATGATACGATAGGGTTCAACAAAGAATGACGCCTCGATATAGTCTCTTGTTGTTCCAGGTGTATTGCTGACAATGGAACGTGCTTCACCGAGTAATTGATTCATCAAACTGCTTTTACCTGCGTTGGGGGCGCCAATAATGATAGCTTTGACGCCTTCACGCAAAAAGATACCAGTTCGGGCAGTTTCTGAAAGCTTATCGATTTCTGTAACTAGGTTCTTAAGTCGAGAAATGGGTGCTGCTTCACCGTCAGTGGGGAGATCCTCTTCTGGAAAATCTATATAGGCTTCGATCTCAGCTGTGATTTGTAAAAGATCATCAACGAGCTTTTGAATTCTTCTACTTAGGCTTCCTTGTAGTTGGTGGGCTGCTGCTTTGAATGATAAGTCAGTGCGGGCTTTTATCAGGTCGATAACTGCTTCTGCCTGGCTGAGGTCCATTCTACCATTGAGGAACGCTGTCTGCGTAAATTCTCCTGGTAATGCATGTCTACAGCCTCGTTTAACGAGATCTTCTAGAACTAGTTGTAGAATAAATGGGTTCCCATGACAGGAGATCTCAAGCATGGGGTCACCGGTGTATGACCGTTCATCTTGAAAGTAGGTATAGACTACATTGTCCAGGAATTGACCTTCATAGCTTTGGTAGTCCGCTACATATACTTTGCGAGGGGTAGGGGAGGTGTTATGGAAAATTTCGGATACTAAAAACGGGCACAGGGGACCGCTGCAGCGAATGATGCCGAGTGCAGACTCACCATGAGGTGTCGATAGAGCTGTAAAAGTGTCCTGAAGATCCATTAAATGAAGGTAATCTAACCTTCATCCCCATCCTCATCCCCGGATGCAATCACTTTCCCTACTGGGATATTAACTTTCTCCATGATCGCCGACTTGATTTCGTCCTGTTGATCAATGTTATCCATCAAATGCTGCTTGGCCGCTTCTCGTCCCTGGCCAATGAGATCTCCCTTATAAGATATCCATGCCCCCTTCTTCTCAAGTATGCCGTGTTCAACCCC
>ERZ887942.1332-NODE-1332-length-17349-cov-22.443506_pt1 | contig 17349 bp, 9 predicted proteins | sample MGYA00521099_ERZ887942 | MGnify/ENA primary metagenome ERZ887942 (study PRJEB32303, sample SAMEA104408605) | aquatic metagenome | biome: Brackish water; feature: Pelagic; material: water | place: Baltic Sea | collected 2014-06-07T06:48:00 | depth 16,251 m ...
GGTGCTCCGGGAGGAAAGGCCGTTGACCATGATATCGGCGAAACCGGGAAGCAGGCCAATGATCGTCAGAATGAGAAAAAGGAAGATCTTCAAAGGTTTGGAGGCTGGGTGAAGGGTTTGTATTAAAAAGGTTGGAGTGAGGGGATCAATACGAAGCCCGGCCTTGGTTTCTACCGGAACAATTGCATGATCAGGGAAGCCTTCACGCCACCTTTTTGGAGCATGGTAGTGAGCGGGAATTTAAGATTCGGAAAATTAGCTTGAATGTTGCGGGAGATTTCCGTTCCCTTTTCCTAATCTAAAAAGGCGTAGCGACCTTTGTGATGCAAAAATCCTAATATTATTATGAAAAACACAATTAATCTGATTGGTTTAACGGTTGTTGCCATGGGGGCGGCGTCAGCGGCGTCGATTACCTGGCAACCTGTTCTGGTCAATACAACAGCGGGAGACATCATCACTGATGGAAGCCTGCATTCGTCTTCGAATTCGGCTGGTGGAAGTGATCAGACGATCAATGGGGTGACGTTTTCGGCAGATGCAGGAGGTCCTTTGGGATCGAATGCAGGCGGCACGTTTTACACAACTGGCACTGGCGTAAATACAACGGGCGATGTCTCTCTCGATGGGCTTTTGGATAGTCACAGCTATATTGCGGGAGGAGGTAGCTTCGATATCTCCGGACTTGTTGCGGGAAATTCCTACACGATTCAAATCATCGCGGTTGGTGACACCCGCGGCTGCTGTGCTGATCGTAACCAGCAGTTTGGTGGTGGCGGCAATGTCAGTGGTGATCTCCGCCGCGGCGATCCTTCTTCTGTCGTAGGCAATTTCATCGCCGATGGTCCAACACAGACGATTGACGTTCTGGTTGGCGGGGGAACAAGCTCCGATCCTGGTCTTTCGGGCTTCCAGGTTCGTAATGTCACCATTCCCGAGCCGGGCACTGCTCTTCTCTCCTTTGCAGGACTTCTTGGTCTGGCGCTCCGCCGTCGCCGATAGAATTCCTTGCGAACCTTTTTCAAGCCGAACGTCGTTTATACGGCGTTCGGTTTTTTTAGTGCCATTACCGCGTGGCCTTGAGCCGGATGAAGGCCCGTAATTCGTCACTGACCGGGACTGCACTACGGTAGGTGACTGTGGAGGTGCCGTTTCCGTGAACGGTTTCGGAGACAAAGACGACGTTCGGAGTGCCATTCCAATCTTCAAGATTCGTCGAGATTTCCGGAGTGAGGGTCACGGAATTTTGAGAGAGAAGATTACGCTGGTAGCTGATTTCGAGGTAGGTGTCGGCGATCCCTGCAACCGCATAGGGCTGGTGACTGAGGTTAATGAGGGCGTGGGCATCTCCCGGTGAGCTGTCGCTGGCGCCGAGGGCGTATTCAATCAGGGCATTGAAGCAGTCGCCGTCTTCGTCTGCATTGGGATCTCCAACGAAGCCTGTGACGGCGGCACTGCCTGGCGCGCCGCCTTCTTGGTTTGAGGAAACCCAGTTCGTGGCGGTGCCATGATCGGGAATGGGAATGGCAGGTGATTTGAGAACCATGGTGAAACCACTGCCATCGGTATAGGGCCAGGGGAGCTCGTCATCGTAGAGGAAGTCGCGGATGACGGTGTCGGTGGCATCAAGGAGAGTGAGTTGTTCTCCGCTATTGCTGATACGACCTCCGTAAACGTCGCCGCCGAGGACATCGGTTGCGATGGCGACAGAGGTTCCGTAGCGGGCCTCGAAGGCGGCGCGGTTCTTGATGATGACAAGCTTTCCGCCGGGTGGGATGAGTGTGTTGTCGGCAAAGTTGAAGGTGATTCCCAGGGTGAAGCGGACGTCGGTGAGGTCGATGGTTTGGGTGCCAACGTTCATGAGTTCGATGAACTCGTAGTCATCGCGATCGGTTGAGACGGCGATTTCGGCCGGAGTGGCGGGTTCGCCGGGTTGGTAGCTGAACTCGGAGATGATGAGGTTGCTTGCGTCGGCAGGGACGGTGTCGGGAGTGAAGTAGGCTTGGTTGAGAGCACTCCATTCTCCGGTGGTGCTGTTGTAGGAGCGGGAGAAGAGCCAGCCGGGCTCGGTCATGACAACGGGGTCCGAGGAATGAGTGCTGCCACCGCCGGGAGGGTTCCCGGTGAGGTCGAGGTCGAAGCTGATGTCGGAGCTGGTGGCGCTGGTTTGGTGGATTTCGACGGCGAAGGTGTTGGACCCTGCGATCAAGGCGGAGGGAAGGAGGGTGCGTGAGGCGGTGCCGTTTTCGGGACCGTTGCCATTGGCAAAATCATTGAAGGCGGGATTGGTGCCGATGTTTTCACGGGCGACTTCGGTGCCGTTAAGATAGATCACGGCGCTGTCGTCATAGGTGAAGTTGAGGGTGAAGTCCTCGAAGACGGTGGGGTCCGTGATGGTGAAGGTTTTGCGGAAGTAGGTGGTGGGGTGCTTGTTGCTACTGTTCCCCCCGAAGTCGACGGTGGTGGCTTCATCGCCATCACCGTAGCCGAGTTGGGAGGGGCCGGCCTCCCAGGAGGCATCGCTGAAGGCCGCGGCCCGCCAGGTGGTTCCCTGGTCACTGCCATCGTCGAGGTATTTCCAGACGTCGCCACTAGCTACGAAGACGGTCGTGGTTGGTCCGCCGCCACCGCCACCGCCGAGGGTGATGAGAGTCGCGGAGGGGTTGATGGAGCCACCGACAAGGCGGGGGTCAAGAGAATGCCCGTAGTCGGTGGGGTCGGCATCGCCCTCTCCAAACAGGTAGTAAATTTTTGTGACGGTGGATGGGACGCGCAGGGTAGGGCCGGTACCGGCGGGCAGGGAACCGCCGTGCTGGCTGTAAACGGGGGCTTCGATCCCGGGGTAAAGATCAGCGGAGCGGAGGGAGTTAAGGAAGAGATCATCACGAACCGGAAACCAGTTGTTGACGATGCGATTGTATTCCGTCTGCCAGTCGGAGACCGACCGGTTGCCTCCGTGTTGGTCGCCCCAACGGGCGGCCTCGGGATTGAGGATGTCCCTGTGCTGTGCGGTGACCTCGTCGTAAAGAGCGCGGGCGTTGGCGGGAGTCAAAGGGCCATTATTGAAGAGGGCGCGGTGGGCCCGGTCGGCGAAGCGGAGACGAAATTCAGGACTATCCTGTAGCGCGTCATTGGCAGCGGCGATACCGCGGTAGTCGGTGATGCGGTTGTAGTTGGTGTTGGAACGAAGGAAGAGAGACCATTCGGAATCCCACATGAAGTATTTGTAGCCGGTGCGGGTGGCCTGGGTATCGATGCCGCCGTAGTAGTTTTTGTTGGGCCAATCGGAGTTCCCGCCATACCAGTTTGTGATGAAATAGTCGGCGTTGTTGGAGGGGTCGCACCAGATGGGGAAAGCGGGATTCCGGGTGCCATCGGAGTTGAAGCCGCAGGCTTCGAGAAAGGCGGCATCACGCGCGGCATCCGGGCCTGCCGATGAGATATCGCCGACGGCATTGTTGAAGTTGTTCCAATTGTTGAGGTTGGTGGAGTCATTGATGGGGGAGCCTGAATTCTGGCCTTCCCAGAGGTCGCGATCCGCGCCTTCGAGGTAGCTTTCGGCGAAACTGGAGTCGGGGCGTTCGACGACATTGTAGAGGCCCCAGTAGACTCCGTTGATGTAGAGGTGAAGGTAGCGACCATGAGGGGCGGGCTGTCCAAGGGCGAGTTGGACCCGGCGACCGAATTCATCGCGGGCATATTGTGGTTGCCCCCCGGCACCGCTCCACTGCCATCCGTCGTTCGATTCCATGCGGAAGATGAGCGTCTGGAATTCCCGGGCGACGCCTGGCTCGGTTCCGAAGAGCGGGAAGTTGAGTTTTCCGGATCCGCCGGTGGGTTGGTTGCTGGTGCCGAATTTGGATTTAAAGAGGACACGGAAGGATTTTTTGCGAGTGAGGCCAAAGCTCCGGAAGGCCCCGCCTTGAATACGGATGGCGCAGTTTTGCTGGAAGTTGCTTGTGCCGGCGGGATCGACAAGTTCGAGGGAGGTTTTTCTTTCCCAGGCCTGACCCGAAGATCCGGGATTCGAGTAAATTCCGGAGTTTCCGAACATGTCGTTTGTGTCAATGGCGATCGAGAGGCTGGGAACGGTTTTCAGGTCGTCTTTGACGGTGTTGGGATCGACATTGTTGTTGGTGTCCATCCCGTAGTAGGGGGCCTGCCCTCCCCAGCTGGAAGGGAGCCCGTAGAGACTCTGGGTGTTCGAGGCTGTTTGAGCCACCACGCTATCGACGAGAATATAGGTGTGGGTATCAATGTTGGTGGAGAGGAAGCCCTCTTTGTAAGCGATGGCTTTGACGGCCATGGTCCGGTCGACGGTGATGGGTCCGGTGTAGCCCGTTCCGGAAGTCTCACTGGGCCAGCTGCCATCGGTGGTATAGCGAATGCTGGCACCAGGGGTCGCGGAGGTGATGGTCAGAGCGAAAGGAGCGTCGTAGAAACCGCGGCCCAAGCTGTAGTCGGTGTCTTTTACAAATCCTAAAACGCCACTGGCGGAGTCATTTTCGGTATCAGGAGTGGGAGTCAGCAGGTAGCCGATTTGCAGGGGGTCGCCAAAGAATCCGTATGACACCCCGGCCTTCTGGGGAGGAAAGTTCGCGATGGCTGAGCCAAACTCGGAGAGGATGGTGGAACCATCGGCTGCAACGAGGGCGAGGTATTCGCCGCTGGCGTTGAGGCTAAAGTTGGTGTGGAGGTTGCTACCGTCGGTCGGGCGCCGGTCTTTTGCGGAAGCAAAGATAACGAGGTAATCATTTCCGCCGAGGCTGACATTGGGGAAAAGCCACTTGGTGAGGTTGGTGGGGTCGTCGGTGAGATACATGCCGTTGAGGTTGACCGGGCCACTGTCGGGGTTGTGAAGTTCGATCCAATCGGAAGTGTCACCATCCTCGTCTGCCAGGCTGGTTGCGCTGCCATTTGCCAGAAATTCGTTAATGCGGACCGAGGAATTCACAATGGTGAGGGGGAAGGCTGACTCGATGGAGAGGCCGGAGAGATCGGTACTGCGGACCCGGAAAGAGAGGGTCGAGCCGAGACCGGGGAGAGTGCCCGCTATGGTCAGGGTTTTTCCGCTGATGGAGAAGAGGCTGTTGTTGGTGTCACCGGCTCCGGAAACGAGCTGGTAAGTGTGGCTGTCTGCTCCGTTCGGATCTTCGGTTGAGAAGTTCGCGAGATCGGTGGCTGGAGGTGTGCCTTGAAGGATGGTGTTGGCGGGGAAGCTGATGGAAGTGGGAGCGATGGCGGCTTCGACGGTGAGAGTGAATGCTTTCTCGTAGGTGAGGCTGTCGCCATCGGTGGTGCGGATGCGGACGGAGTAGGTGGAGCCGAATCCGCCGAGGGTGGAAGAGGCGCGGAGTTCGTCGCCGTTGGCGATGGTGAAGAGGGCATTGTTGGTGCTGCCGGCACCGGAGACGAGGGAGTAGGTGTGGGCGTTGTCGCCGTTGGGGTCGCTCGTGGTCAGACTGCCGACGGGGGTTCCGGAAGCGGAATTGGGAGCGAGATCGATGTTGCTGAGAGCGATATCAGTTGGAGCCTGGGGAGTGGGCGGCGCGACCGAGCGGAGAAGGTAAGCGCTCAGGCCGGGATCGACTCCGTTGTTGATTCCAGCGAGAATGTTGATGGTTTGAGTGGTGCCGCTGGCGGTGAAGGAGCCGATGACGGAGCCGACGCCGCTGCGGGAAAAATCGCCGCTGACGTTTTCGGGTGATTCGGCATCGCCGCCCCGCTGGTTGCGCGAGGAGCAGCATCCGCGGGTATCGCCAGCCCCGATGAGTTGGATTTGATAGTCGGCTCCGGTGGTGAGACCGGTGAGTTGGATGGACCATGTGCCTCCGGAGTAGCTGTGACTGTTGAGGACGGTGTTAAGGTCGGCATTGCCCGTAGTGCCGCCGCCTCCGGTGAAGAAGGTGCCGGTGCCGGTATTTGAGGGGGCAATGCCGCTCGCGGTAAAGGTGATGTTTTCCCCTCCGACATTGACGGTGGGGCTGTCTCCTCCGCTGGTCGCATTGATCGCGGTAACGAGGGTTCCGTTTGTGTCGATGCTGCCGACCGAAGTGATGTTAAAGGGCGCCTGCCAGATGATCCCGGCTCCCGGGAGAAGGGAACAGGTGAGAAGTGAAAAAAGACCGGGGAGGAATCTTTGGAGAGTTGTCATAGTGAGAGTGATACGGGGAAACCCGGCCCCCCCGGATAGAGGAGGTTGGGCTCAGGTTGTTGAGAGGTATTGAAGCTATTCAGTTCGCGCAAATCTGGAAGAACTGTTTCGGAATTCCAAGGGTGGGCGATGGTGTCAGGGTGCTTGGCCTTAATAATATTGGTGATTTCCAAATTAAGTCCACCAATGTCTCCAAAATACTCAAGCTCATTGAGTTGGAGAACCGTGATGTCGGTTGCGGTCACCGGGTGACGAATGAATTTGAAGGGGGCGCAGGCGAGCGATGGGTGACCTTCAGAATTAGCGGGGTTTTCGTGCGGCGAGGGACACCTCAAGTTGATCGAATCCGTTGTCACGAATGAAGGCGGACTGGTGCTCTACATGAGCGGTGGCCTTGTTGATGCTGATTGCGGAGACTTCCTTTGTCAGAGCTTGAAGAAGCTCCCGCACAATCAGGCGGGCATGAGGGGCTCCAAGGCAGAGGTGGGTGCCGAAGCCAAAGGAGACGTGGGGATTTGGTTTCCGGTCAAGCCGGACTTCTTCGGGTGCTTCGAAAACATCTTCGTCGAAGTTTGCCGCGGCCCAGCCCAGTGAGATTCTGCCGTTGGGTGGAACGGTGTGGCCCCGGACGTCTGTTTCGACCGGGCAGACCCGGCCGATGTGGGTGAGGGGCATGAAGGCCCGAAAAAACTCTTCGCCGGCAAGTGCGAGGCCTTTCGGATTTGCGCGAAGTTTTTCCAAATCTTCCGGAGAGGTTCCAAGGTGGTGGATGATGGAGGAGATGGTGTGGATGATGGTGTCCCGGCCGCCGGCGAAGGTGAGATTGGCAAAGCCCATCATTTCCTCGCGGGAGAGAGGGCGCCCTCGATACCCGGCTTGAGTGAGGGCCGAGAAAAAATCCTCGCCAGGGTTGGCGGCGGCTTTGTCGAGAGCGGATGAAAGGTAGTCTTCGAGTGAAGTTCCTTCGACATGGAAAACGTGGATGCCCCAGGCGGTGTAGATTTCAGCCTCGGACTCGGGAACGTTGAGAAGGTAAGTGAGGGCGCGGGATTGGATGGGGAGCGCGAACTCGTTCACGATTTCGATGGAGTCGCGGGAAAATGCGTGGTCGAGGAGTTCGTTGATGAGGCTCTGGACCTTGGCGATGACGTCGGGTTGCCTGGCGCGTTTGAAGAAGGGCTCGACGATCTTGCGATAGCCGGTGTGTTCCGGTGGGTTGGTTTCGATGGGGAGCTGGCGCACGCTTCTTAGCTCTTCCTCGGAGGGGATGGGGACGCGGAAGGGGGCATCGGAGCTGAAGGTTTGCCAGTCTTTTGACGCGGATCGAACATCTGCGTGGCGCAGGATCATGGGGATGTCTTCTCCTTGAAAGGGGCATTTCAGAATGCCGTCTTTCTGGCGGGCTTCACGGAAGGGGTCTTTTGGCATGGGAGTGAAAGGAGCCTGGAAGCGGGAGAGGGTGCACTCAAACTTTTTAAGTCGTCGGAAGAATATCGTCTGACTAGGCTAACAGAATGGTAAGGTTCACTTTCGTTTTTCTGGTGGGGGTAATGTTTGGCTTCGCGCAGGAGGCGGACATTTCTGATAATCCGGCAGCTTTGCACGAGCGGGGGATGGAGCACTTCTTTGCCGGGAGAATTCAAGAGTCGCTTCAGGACTGGGATCGGGAGATCGCGTTGGTGCCACGCCGCGATCCCTACCACTGGCAGCGTGGGCTGGCGCTCTACTATGCGGGTGAGTTTGAGGAGGGCGTGGCGCAGTTTGTCCGTCACCAAACAGTCAATGGTCATGACGTGGAGAACGCGGTGTGGCATTTTCTGTGTGTGGTGCGCGCCAAGGGGGGATCGGTGGAGAAGGCCCGGAAGAATCTCATTCCGATTGAGGGGGATTCGCGGGTGCCGATGAAGGAAGTGCATGATCTCTTTTCGGATCAGGGGTCGGCAGAAGACGTGTTGAAAGCCGCTGCCGCTAATGCGCAGGGTCTGCGTTTGAGAAATCAACTTTGCTACGCCCATCTTTATCTTGGGCTCTACTTTGAGGCCTTGGGTCAGCCTAAGAAATCGCTGAGCCACATCCGGAAGGCGGCAGTTGACTTTAAAATGGATCATTACATGGGGAAGGTGGCGCAGGTTCATTTTCAGCTGCGGAAGAAGAGGCCGAATATCATTTTTCTCTTTGCCGACGATCAGCGGGCCGACACGATTGCGGCTCACGGGAACAAGCATATCCAGACTCCAAATCTTGATCAGCTGGTGGAGAGGGGATTTAGCTTTCGGGAAAATTACTGTGCCGGGTCTTTCAGCGGGGCCGTCTGTGTGGCGAGTCGCGCGATGCTCATGACGGGGCGGCATTGGATGAATCTTCCCGGGAAAAGACCGGGCTCGAATTGGGGCGACGCCATTCTGTTGCCGGAGCATTTGACCAAGGCGGGCGGGTATCGATCTCATATCGTCGGGAAGTGGCATAATGGCGCTCCTACCCTACATCGTGCCTTCTCCGAAGGATCATCGGTTTATATGGGGGGGATGGCGAACCATGCTAATTTTGTGGTGCAGGATCTGGAAAAAGGGGAGCTTTCGGCGAAGCGCCCGGCGGGAGGTTTTTCGAGCGAGGTCTTTGCGAACGATGCCATCAAATTCATCGAGAGTGCCGATAGCAGGGATCCCTTCTTCCTCTACGTGGCTTTTATGGCTCCTCACGATCCGCGAAATCCTCCCGAAAAATATCGCGAAATCTATTACAAAAATCGTCCGCCGCTTCCGGAGAATTTTCTCCCTCAACATCCGTTTAGGATCGGGCCCGCAGGAGTGTCGGGCCGGGATGAAGGTCTTGCTCCGTGGCCGCGAACCAAGGAAATGATCAGTGATCAACTGTGTGAATACTACGGGCTGGTCACCCACCTCGACGAGCAGGTCGGGCGCATCATGAAGTCTCTCGAAGGCGGCCCGCATGCCGACAACACTTACGTCATTTACACCGCCGATCACGGCCTTGCGATGGGAAGTCACGGTCTCCTTGGAAAGCAAAATGTTTACGAGCAAAGCATGAAGTGCCCGCTCATGATTTGGGGGCCCGATATTCCGGCGGGGCAATCAAGCGAGGCCTTTTCCTATGTTCATGATCTCAATGCCACGGTCTGTGGCCTGGCCGGACTCCCTTCACCGAAGGGAAATGATTCCCGTGATCTGGGTCCGGTCATGAGAGGTGAAAAGAAAGCGGTTCACGAGACGGTCTTTCTCCCTTTTCAAAGTCGCCAGCGCGCCATTCGAAATGAGCGTTGGAAGCTTCATATTTATCCTGAAATCAATCATCGCCTGCTCTTCGACCTCGAGAGCGATCCTCATGAGCTGAACAATCTTGCCGACAAGCAGGAATACGATGGAAAGAAGGCGGAGATGGTCTTCTTGATGGAGAAATCCCGTGCAGGGCTGGGTGATGACCAACCATTGACGGTCAAAAACCCCCAGCCGAAAGAGGCTGTCTACGATTCCTTGAAGCGCACGATGGATGTGTGGCAACCGAAATGGATTCGTGACAAATACTTCGATGGTCGTGACAGCCCTAATCACGGACCGGGTAGGAAGAAATAATCATTTCCGGACCGAAGGGCGTCCTTTCCCTGAATGGCTCCGGGACAGTGCGTGATCGCTCAATGAGCGACAAGTGCGTTTCCGCAGGCCTTGAAGAAGAACGATGCGCCTCACGATGCCTGGTAGACTAATCTGAAATGCTGAAAACGGGAACGGTCGGACGGAGGAGCGGGGGGGGAAGCCGACGGTCTTCGTTCGCAGGGCGTTTCATGACCCACCTGCAGGTCGTTGAGGGAGAGCTGTTGGCTCATCTGACCGGGGTGGTGTTTGAATAAGAGCATGGCCAATTGCCGCTTTATTCATGTCGTGGATCACCTTACGGTCCTGCGCGAAGTGACGGAGGTGTTTTTCGGCACTGTCAGTTTTTGTAAACCCGGACTAGAAAATCCCCGCCTCAATACCGCTAACTTTTATTCGCCAGAATTCCGATCTCCCCGGAATTTGATCGTCTCTTTCCACCAATTTTCCAAATGTGCCGAATCTGAATTTCCCCATTGGCCTGCAAATATTCCGTGAATTCCCAAACGATCTTTATCGCCCTTCTTTTCTCCAGTCTCCAGGCTGCAGAGAAGCCGAACATTCTTCTCATCATGTCCGATGACTTGAACACCGCTCTGAGCGGTTACGGTCATCCGGAATGCAAGACCCCGAACCTCGACAAGTTTGCAAAGTCGGCGGTCTCATTCACCCGGGCCTATTGCCAGTTCCCGCTCTGCGGGCCGTCACGGGCGTCGATCATGAGCGGGCAGTATCCCAACGTGAACGGAGTGACGGGCAACAGTGGCACCGTTGATCCGGAGCGGGTCACCCTGCCCAGGCATTTCCAGAACCACGGCTACTGGACCGGTCGCGTGAGCAAGATCTATCACATGGGAATTCCGGGGGACATCATTGAGGGGAACGCAGGTCGGGATCATGCTCCCTCCTGGAAGGTGACTCATAATATCGCGGCGATGGAAGCGATGACTCCCGGTAAAATCGTTGACTACACCAATCCGGATGCACCCAAGGTCTTTCCCAACGAGCGGAAGCTTTGGCAGGAAGCGCACGACAACCTCAAGCCCTACAAGATGAAGCGTCAGGCACGGGGACAGTTTTCTGTTGTGGAGGTGGCTGATCAAGACGCGGGCCTGATGGCCGATCATATGGCTGCCAACGAGGCCATCGAACTGCTGCGTCAGCGTGGTGAAAGCGAGCAACCTTTCTTCCTCGCAGTGGGGTTCGTGCGGCCACACTTTCCCTTTGTTGCGACTGACAGCAGCCTCGCTCCTTACGATGCCAACAAGCTGAAATACCCTGCTTTTCCCGCAGACGATTTCGACGACATGCCTCCACAGGCGATCGGTGCCCGGATGAAGTTTCCCGAGCAGGACATCAAGGAGCTACGCCGTGGTTATTTCGGAGCGGTGAGTTTTATGGATCAGCAGTTTGGCCGACTCATGGCCGGGCTTGATCGTCTCAAACTGCGCGAAAACACCATCGTCGTTTTTGTCTCCGACCATGGTTACCTGATCGGCGAGCACGAGATGCACAAGAAGTCCAAACTGTGGGAGGAGGCGATTCACGTGCCTCTGATGATTTCCGTACCTGGCTCAACGGGAGATGCCCGCTGCCATCAATTCGTCGAATTGATCGATCTCTATCCAACCCTCACCGAGCTCGCCGGTCTCCCTGCTGAGTCCGGGGCCCAGGGTCTAAGCATGGTGTCACTGCTGAAGGATCCCGCCTCCGAACGTCCGGAAAAAACCAATGCCTTGATTCAAGTGAGCAATGGCTTCGGACTTCGCAGCGGCAAATGGGCCTACATGTGGTATCCCGCAAAGAAAAAGGATCCCGAAGCGGCCATGCTTTACGACATGGAAAAGGATCCCAAGCAGTTCACTAATTTGGTTGAGGATCCCAATTATGCCGATTGGGTGCAAAAGATTCACCGCCAGCTGATGGCGCGGATCGCGACAGCGGGAAATCGAAATTGACCTGGAGTTCCAGCCTTGTTGGTCACCCGGAAAGGTTGGGCCAACGTGATCGCGCACAAGAGAACGCGGAGGAGGCTGGGATGAAAGAGAGACAGGGCCCGGAGAGCAGGTGATCTTCTTTTCGATTAGTCTTTCGTTTGGAGCGAACCCCACCAGGTCTTGTTGGGTTGGTAATCGGGTTTGAGGAAATTGGCGTGCTGCTTTTCGAGCTGGGCTTTTTTGGAGGTCCGGAGGTTCTTGATCTGCTGTGCTTTCTTGGTGGCGTCGAAGCGGGGATCGGGTTTGGGGATGATGGCTCCGACGTCAGTGAGATGGGCGGAGAGTTTTGCGGAGAGTTTTTTGACAAGGTCGGGGTGTTCTTTGGCGAGGTCTGTTTCTTCGCCGAGGTCCTCTTTGATATTGTAGAGTTCTTCGTGGTTGTCTTCGTAGTAGCGGATGAGCTTGTAGTCGCCATCGCGGATCATGCCGGAGGGTTCGCCGCCTTGGTTTCCGTAGTGCGGGTAGTGCCAGTAGAGGACGCGCTCAGCGTGACCTCCTCTGAGTGCGGGGACCAATGAGATACCATCAATATGGTGAGTTGGAAGTTTTTCGAGTCCGGCGAGGTCAAGAAGAGTAGGGAAGAAGTCGGTGCCGGTGGCGAACTGGCTGGAGGTGGTGCCGGGTTTGGTGACGCCGGGGGCCATGATGTAGTAGGGTTGGCGGATGCCGCCTTCCCATTGGCGGCCTTTTCCTCCGCGGAGGGGCAGGCAGGCGGTGGCAAAGGCGTCACCGGAGGAGACGCCGCCATTGTCGGAGGTGAAGATGACGATGGTGTTTTTATCGAGGCCGGACTTCTTAAGGTGGTCGAGGACGAGGCCGACGGCGTCATCCATCGATTCCATCATGCCGCCGTAGATGGGGCAGTCCTGGACCTGACGCACGGGGAGGGTGCGGTCGTTTTTGAAACGTTCATTGGCAAGTCCGTCGGCGGTGGCCTTTTTGCGATACTTTTCCCACAGGTCGGGCGAGGTTTGGATGGGGCCGTGGACGGAGTAGAAGGAAAGGAAGGCGAAGAAAGGCTTCTTTGATTCCCGAGCGATGAAGTTGGTGGTTTCGCGTGCGAGGCGGAGGGGGAGAACCTCGCCGTTCGGTCCGTTTTCGAGCTTCGGGTTATTGTAGGGGGCGAAGTATCCTCCGCGCGGGCTGCCGGAAGAGTAGCCGCCCTTGTTGACCTCGAAGCCGTGATCTTCGGGGCCGGAGCCCTCGCCGCCGATGTGCCATTTTCCGGCGAAAAAAGTACGATAACCGCCTGACTTGAGGGCTTCGGCGACGGTGGTGATTTTTGCCGGGAGGCGGTCGCCGTTTTCTGAAGGGAGGATTTTATCATTGCGCTTCCAATTCATGCCGGTGGCCGCGCCGATCCAGTCGGTGATGCCGACGCGGGCGGGGTATTGGCCGCTCATGATGGAAGCCCGGGAGGGTGAGCAGACCTGGCAGGTGGAGTAGCCGTTGGTGAAACGCATTCCTCCTTTGGCGATGGTGTCGATGTGGGGAGTCTCGTGAAATTTGGAACCCTCGATGGAGAGGTCATTGATGCCGAGGTCATCGGCGAGGATGAAAACGATGTTGGGTTTCTCCGCCGCGAGGATGGGGAGGGTGAGAACGAGGGCGATCAGAGCACGCATGGGCAAGGGTTGTCGGTGGGGATGGGGGAGGCAAGGAGGAAGTGCGTCGCAGAAGTTGTTCCAGAAAATTGATGGGGCCGAAGATTTGCTGATGGATGAAAAATGCCCGGAGAGACTCACTTCGGAATCCATTTAGCCCGGCCTTTGTATCTTGCCCGGAGAGTCCGGGTTGCGATGGTTGCCAGTAGGTTCTATGAAAGCACAGAGGGGAGGGGGAAATACCGGTATTCCTCGCGTGATCTCCTACTTCCGTGGCGGAAGTTCGTTGTAAGCGACTTGCTCTTCTTTACCCCACTTGAAGGATTTCAGCTTGGAGCGGTCGAGGTCTTTGAGATGGGGCTCGTTTTTGCGGGAAGGATGATCGGGGCGTTGGTAAACCCAGTCGTTATCGCCGAAAATTTCGGCGCAGAGTTTCGCGACGGCGGGGTCGTATTCCACGAGCTCGGCCCGGGTGTTGACGTGGTTGTGATCGTGGTCATTCACACGGTTTGTCCCAAACCATGATTGCACTGACTCGGCCCAGTATTCGTGATGATTGGTGGCGGCATATTTGTCAGCCCAAAGGCCTTTTGCCATGGCTGTTTTGTAGGTCTCTTTGAGGCGGGTGTCGAAGGTCGGGTCGAGGGTTTTGAGGGCGGTATCGTGAATGGCGTGGGCGAATTCATGAACGCAAATGGATTCGGTTGAGTAGGGGTCGCCGGGATTGGCGAGGAGGTTTTCCTCACCGCAGGAAACGGAAGGGCGTTGCGGGGTGGCCCCGAGGCCGCGGGCGCGGCGATTCCAAAAGGTGGAGGGTTTGAGGTCGGAGTGTTCCGGGATGTCGCAAGTGCGCTCATCGACGGACATGATGGAGTAGCGGACTTTGTTTTTTCCAAGTTCCCGCAGAATATCCGGGCGGTTCTTGAGCATTGTCCGGATGACATGGGCGGCTTCGTAGAGGGCGGCGTCGGGGACTTTTTCCGAGGAGAGGATGGGGAAGGTTTCAATGACGAGTGCTTTTTTGTAGAAAGGTTTGAGATCAAAGCTCTCGCGAAGTTCCTTCGAGATTGGGGCGACTTCTGGTGATTCTGGTTGTTCATTCAACCCGATGGCAGCGGTGATGAGGATGGCGGGAGCGAGCAGGATGAGCGATTTCATGGCGAAGTTCGAAAGAGGAAGCGAAACGGCAAAGTAACTTTTCAGTCCGGGTTGTCGAGCTTGCGCCCCCGGTCCCATCTTCACAAATCATGAAACGTCGTCATCTTCTCAAAAAGTCCGCTCTCTTTGGAGCTCCGTTCATTCTCCCGTCACACATTTGGGGAGCCAAACCCAATGACAAGGTGAATGTGGGCTTCATTGGGATGGGGAAACGCGCCGGCGGCCTGATTCGGGAGTTTCTACGTCAGCCCGAAGTGAAGGTGGTGGCGGTTTGCGATGTCGATACCAATCGCAGGGAGGCCGCGAAGAAGAAGGTCGACGGGCATTACAAAAATACCGACTGCGCTGCCCACAATGATTTCCGTAAAATCACAACTAACCCGGCGATTGATGTCGTCGTGGTAGTGACGCCGGACCATTGGCACACCATTCAGATTCTTTCCGCGATTGAGAACGGCAAGGATGTCTATGCCGAGAAGCCGTTGACCCACAACATTCGTGAATCGGTTCTTTTGATGGATGCGGTGAAGAAGAGCGGGCGCATTGTTCAAACCGGATCACAGCAACGGTCGTCGCGTGAGTTCAGAGTGGCTTGCGAACTGGCCCGAAACGGGGTGATCGGGAAAATCGATCATGGTTTTGTGAACTTTGGTGGTCCCGGAAAGGCCTGTGACCTTCCCGAAGAAAAGATGGAGTCAGGCCTCGATTGGGACCTTTGGTTGGGACCGGCCCCCAAGAGACCCTACAATTCCGTGCTCGCTCCGAGAGGGGAGCATTCACATTACCCGATGTGGCGCATGTACACCGAATATGGCGGGGGAATGATCACCGATTGGGGTGCTCACCATCTTGATATTGTGCAGTGGGCCCTTGGCAAAGATGAGTCCGGCCCGACGGCGGCCAAGCCTCCTGCGAAGCAGGGGGATGATCAAGGAGCGGCGGTGGTCTACGACGACATCACGATCACCCATGGAAAGGGAATCGGAGTTCATCTCGTTGGGGCCGATGGCGAGATTCAAGTGACCCGCGGTAAATTCGCTCTGAAAGTCGATGGCAAGGATGTGGCTTCCCATCTTCAAAAAGGAAGCAAACTTGGTGTGGAACTCGACAAGGCGGAAGAGGCCTATTTGAAAGACTCCAAGGTGAAACTCTACCGTTCACCGGGTCATGTCCGTGATTTCCTCGATTGCCTCAAGTCCCGCAAGCAACCGATCACCAGTGCGATCATTGGATCACGGTCCATCAATGTGGCTCACCTCATGAATCTGGCCTATCATCACCACACCGACATCGCGTGGGATCCCATTCAGAATACCTTTGCGAAGGATTCAAAACACCCGCTGGAGTGGTTGGGCCGGACTTATCGTGACAAGTGGAAGATTTAGTTGGGTATCGGTTTGGTTTCAACGTCCGATCCTGATCGACGAATCGTTTTTCACAACCTTGAGCATGTCCGTTTTGCCGTCCGACCACCGGACGGCGACTTCACGAATGGATTCATTCTTTGGAACGACGAATCGTATCCGCCGGGATGATTGTGAGAGATAGGATCCTCCTGCGGTGATTTCGAAAATCAGCTGCTTCCCGCTCGATAGCGTGGCCGTGACCAATGAGCCGATCTTCAGGGCATCCGCCGCATCGAGGTCAACTGTCACAATCTTACCTCCAGCCGGAGGGATGCTCTCATAGGCCTTCATCTGGCTGTTGTTGACTGCGACCAGAAGATCCTGCCAACCGTCTCCGTTCAGATCAGTCAGAGCCACTCCCTTGGCATCTCCCGGAACGAGCAGACCGCTTTGATCTGCCCGAACAGCTGAAAAATTCCCGTCACCAAGACCTCGGAGGAGAATGCCGGTGCCGCCATCCATTCTTCCTGTTTCGACCTGTGGTGAAAATGAATTTTGCGCGAGAAAGAGGTCCTGATTTCCGTCGGCATCAAAGTCACTCATTGCGATCCCAAAGACCGGGGCGACCTGAGCCATCGAAGGTAAGGCCCGGAATTCGAATCTCCCTTTGCCATCGTTCATGAGAACTCCCGATTCCAGAGTGTTGGCCTCGAATCGCTGCGCCTTTTCCAGTCTTCCGGCATAGAGATCGATGAGGGTCGCCGATGCAAAGTCATGGAACTTCGGAGTCTTTCCTCTCAAGAATGGCATGGCGTTACTTGAGCAACTCAACCCGCGGATGGGGTAACATTTTCCATCTTCAAATTCGGCTTCGAGAATTCGCTTTTCTCCCGAGCCGTCGACATCTCCATAGTAGAGGAGAGCAGGGGAGTCATACTTGGTGTTCAGGCCCGTATTCCCGACGACATAGTCGAGGTCCCCTTCTCCTCCGCACTCAACCCCGGCAGCTTCACCGTCACTCTCTGGGCGAACGCCGCCTCTACGAGCGGCTTTGCATCTCCGGTCACCAGCCGTGACGATGTCGGAAGCGGAGTGAGCACCCATGGCTTTATCCTCTACAACAATAATGCCGGGAACTGGGATTTTTGGACCGGTGATGGAGATCCCGGCTGGGACACTCTTCCCGGTTCAGCGGTTACGGTGAATACCTGGAGCCACCTTGCCATCTCGTATGATGCCGGCACAGACACCAAAAGTCTTTGGATCGATGGTAATCTTTCGATTTCCGATACCGTTCCTCAATCCGGCCCGACCCAGTATTCCCCCAACGGAACGGTCGAAATGGAATCACTCCACATCGGCTCCGGACAAGATGATGGTGCGAACTTCTTCTTCAGCGGCAACATTGATGATGTGGGCATTTGGGACGAAGCTCTCGATCAGGCTGCTATTCAAGGGATCATGGACAACGGAGTGGCTTCG
>ERZ887942.1333-NODE-1333-length-17348-cov-6.513734_pt1 | contig 17348 bp, 5 predicted proteins | sample MGYA00521099_ERZ887942 | MGnify/ENA primary metagenome ERZ887942 (study PRJEB32303, sample SAMEA104408605) | aquatic metagenome | biome: Brackish water; feature: Pelagic; material: water | place: Baltic Sea | collected 2014-06-07T06:48:00 | depth 16,251 m ...
TCAGATATTAGGAACTCCAGCTCATTTTTCAAGACCAAAGAAGCTTAATTCCCATGTTATAGAATTTGAGGCGAAGGCTTTGGATCCAAGACCGGAAATCATTTTGAACCAATAGTCTGATTTGGTGACAAGACGCTGACGCTTCATTTTTTTATTCGTCGTTAAATTCAACAGCTATCAGTGGGGGCTGACATCCAAATTATTGAGCGGCGAAATGGCTGACGCTGTTGGTTCGTTTTTGTAATTCCCCCCAACGCCCAACAAGCTGGATAGCGTCACGAATCAACTGATGAGGCGCTCAACCTGCGAAACCATTCAGTGGTCGGGTGAACCCAGCGCGGTTGCTGCGTGAGATTGAATCAGTCTTTATTGTTCGCGGTGTTCAATCACAATACGATTAGATTCACCACCGGTCATGTGAAAGCCAGTCACGAGTTGCTGATCTTCGAGGAAAACGCCGCCTATTCTGATGCTGATTCCATTCGGCTTATCCACGTAGCTTCCTGAGATGAGGCCGGTTTTCACGTTGAATTTCAGTTTGATGGATTCTGGGCCGTAGTAGGTGATGTTGTTAGTTGCTGCCCAGGTGAGGGAATGTTCCAGATCGAGATTTTCTATGCGGAGCCAAGCATTGTGATGGCTATCGGAAAGACTGCTGAACGCGGAAACGCCTTTGGCAGGTCGGGTAAATTGGCTTCCAACAACGGCACGCAGGCTGTCGAATCCATTTGTATAAACGGTCGTTGGCCGGGATCCGCTCAGTTTTACCCAGCGAATTTCACCGTCGACATCCGAGATATCAGGAAGCTCGCGAAAGGTGAGGTTTCCGGCAAGAAATCCGGTTGGTTTAGAATAAATTCGACGATGAATAGACCACTGATCGTTTCGGGAATGATGGCCTGCGAGGGTTGCTTTGGTTCCGTCGGCTAGGGTAAATGCACCTTTGCACGTTCCGGTTGTTGAAACCGAAATGGTTCCATACCCATCGCCCGCTGGTTCGAGGGCGGGGGCGGTCGAAACGGGAGCGATGATGGCCACGGTGTAACGTCCAACATGCGGAGAAGGTGCCGCTTTGGAATGCGGATTTTTCTGAGCGTCAACGTTGTGGGAGACGCCGTCTATATCGACAGTGCCGGAGATTTGGAATCCGTCGGTTGTTCCGTCAGCGAGGCCAAGTTGCAGGACGAGGTCAATCGGAGGCAACCCGCCTTTCCGATTGATGGATGTGATGATCGCGCCGGTTCCTGGATCGACAGCTCCTTTGAAGCTATACCGTAAGCCATCGATCCAGATTCTGCCGGTGAGGGTCCCTGATGAGTTGTATTTGACGCTTTCGATTCCGCCGGAAAATTCCAGAGACAAGGTATTGTTCAACACGCCGTGATAACTCCCTGCTGCCGCTGAATCGTGGGCGATGGCGGTGAGAATCGGTCCGCTGGCGATCGATCCTGGTGCGGACGTGTCAGTGACGGCGCCGGGATCTTCGGAGCCGGGGTATACCCAATCCGTGCCGGGTTTTATCCTTACGGCACCGGTCTTTCCACCATAGCTGAACACTCCAGCGGTGCGGGCTTGTTTTTGGAAGGCGACTCCGGTGAATCTAATTTTCTTTTTTACAGCAGGATCGTAATAGCTGCCTTTGAGAGCTCCATTTTTATAGCTAACGGTTGCAGCGAGTTTTTCCGGGCCGTAATGCAGGATCTTGTTGTTCGCAAACCAGCTGGCGGCGCGGTGGGTGAATTCTGCCTCAGGGGTTTCGACGGGTGCAGTCGGGCCAACGAAGGTGATCTCAGCGTTGTAGTGTTGATCTGCCAGTTCCGGGAAAACGCGGACGTTTTTCGGTGGCGCGACAAACTTGGAACCGAGGGCCCACACGGCAAGATCGAATCCGTCGGGGTAAGTTTTCTCGCGGGTGTCGGCAAATTTTACCCACTGGAGAATGCCATCGAAATCGGATTGTCCGGGACGTTCGGCAATGGTCAACTGACCGCCGACGCGTCCTTTAGCGGGTTTGGTCCGATATATTTCCCGATAAAGGCAAAATTGATTTTCGGCGCTGAGATAGCCGACTTCGGTGAGCTTGGTTCCGTCCCCCAGTTTACCTGAGATTTTTACGGTTCCGCTGGTTGCAACACTAACTGTCGCCCAACCGTCGCCGCCGGGCTTGGTTTCGCCCCATCCTCCGATTGCAGGCATGACCATGGTGTAAGCACCAACGACCGATTCAGGAGCGGGGTTGTGTTTTTTATGAAACGGCATTCGCGGACAGTCCAGAGCGGCGGATGTGCCGTTGTGGCTCACCGTTCCTATAACGATTTCGCCCGCAGTACCCACGGCTTCGTGAAGCTGGAGTTCAACCGAGAGGATCGTTTTGTCTCTTTGGAGGAAGTCCTTCTGAAAGTATCCGTTTTGATCGAACGCTCCCTTGACGCCAAAGCGACGCCCATTGTGATAGATGAGGCCGGAGAGAGAGCCGCCGGTAGTGGCTGTTGCTTTCGGGTTTTTAAGAGTCAACGTCGCGGAGCCAACGAGGGTGGTTCCGTCTTCGCTATTGAGAAGAAGGCCATCGTATTTTCCGGCATCGGAAGTTTTCCATTCGGCTGAGGGAGACGTTGTCAGAGGGATACCTGCCTCGAGTGGAGTTTCGGCCCGTTTTGTCGGGTCATCTGTAGAATCGGTTCGGCCGGGATCGCTTTGTCCGAAGGTGGAAAGCCCGTCTTCATCTTCAGCTCGAACCCAGTAAAATTGCCAGGATCCGGCAGGTGCGGCGGTGTCTTCGAACGAAGTAGAGCCGACTGGAAGCGTCGCGATTTCAACCGCGTTGTGGGTCAGGTTGAAGTCATTTCGGAAAACGCGATACCCGATGGTAGCCTCAGGCTGATCGGTCCAGCTGAGTTCGACTTTGTCTTCGAAAATGTCGTCCGTAGCGAGGAGATCTGAGATTGGATTGGGGAGCAATTTTTTCTCGACTGTATGGTCGGCCGATGTGCTGGCGAAGGTTTCATTTCCTGCAAGGTCGGTGGCGATTCCAGCGGGAAGTGAGGCAATGACATCGCCTTCGCCGGTGGTTTCAGAAACTTCTGCAGCGAACGAGGCATCGCCATCGGTTCCTGAATTGATTTCGGTTATGGCATTTGCGCCAGCGGTTCCTGCGAGTGAAACGTCTGCAGATTCAAAACCATAAACGGGCTCGGAGAAGTCGACGTCAAAAATGATCGGATGTTCGATTGTAGGATCTTCCTGCGAGGTACCTTGTTCGATGGTGACGGTCGGTGAAATCGTATCGATGGTAAGGGAAGTAGCACCCGTATTTGGGCTCATATTTCCAGCGACGTCGGACGCCCGGGCATGGATTTGATAAACGCCGTCGTCGAGTGGATCAGAGGTTTGCCAATCCGCATTGTTCAATCCGGAACCGATCGGATCCTCGTTTTCATCGAACAGGAAAACAGTGGTTCCATTTTCACCAATCCCGATAAAGGCAGGTTGGTTTTCACTGGTGATTGCGTCGTCATCGAACGCACCTAAATCGCTCGTTGTTTTCAGAACTGGAATCGATGGTTTTTCAGGTTTGGTGATATCTACTTCTACGGAGAAGGGATCATTTGAGATACCCTGGTTCCCGGCGAGATCGATTTGGCTTGCGGTGAATTGAGTGTTGCCTTCTGCCAGGTTCGCCGCGGGTGTGAAGTTCCAAACTCCATCGCCTTCGACCGTGATTAATCCCTGATCGACTCCATCCTGATGAATTTGGATTTCGCCGGGTTCAGCATTCCCTTGAATGGTTGGAAGTCTGATGTTGGTAATACTGTCCGAATTTGAAAGCCCGGAATCATCCTCTGAAGAAAGACGCAAGGCGCTTGGGGCTGGAGGTGCTGTGGTGTCGATCGTTACCGGAACAACGACTGAAGACGGGCCCAAATTACCTGCTGTATCAGAGCTGCGGGCTGTCATTTGGTAGATACCGTCCGGGATAGGGGATGTTGATTTTGTCCAGGCGCCGATGGTTTGAAACTGGGCGTAACTGGTGTCGTCAGCGAAGATTTTGACGACTTCTCCGAGTGAGGAGAACGCAGAAAACGCAGGGGTGTTATCACTGGTAATTCCGTCAACGTCCGATGCGCCGGAGTCACTGGATTTCTCAAGCTTGAAATTAAACGGAACGAAGTTTGGCTTCTTGTTGTCGACAATGATTGAGATGCTCGCGCTCGGAAAGCTTTGGTTTCCGGCCAAATCGACACTGAGGGCATGCAGTGTTCGCTGCTGATCGTCGGATGGCGGGGAATCTCCAATGTCAGTGCTGGCGGTGACTTGAAAATTCGGGCCACCGTCTCCAGTTCCGATTTCTTCGTTGTCTGAAAAGAGTTTGATGAGTGTATCGGCTTCGGAATTCCCGGAGATCGTTGGTGTTGTATCAGCGGTCAGGTCGTCATCGTCGGATTCCCCAAGATCACTGGCAGCGATTAGATCCAAGTCGGTTGGAGGAATGGGTTTGGTAGTGTCGACCACCAGGGTAATTGACGGTGAGATAGGTCCTTTATTTCCAGCAAGGTCAATCTGACGGGCATTGATTTCAAATGTGCCTTCGTCGATGGCGGCAGTGAGACTCCACGATCCACCAGTGCCGGGCGTGCTGCCGATCGAGGTTCCATTTGAGAGAAGTTCGACGGTCGCAGTGCTATCACTCCCTGATCCGGAAAATGAAGGTGTGGTGTCTTGGGTGATATTGTCAGTGTCAGAAACGCCGGTATCGCTGAGCGTTTGAAGATCCGGTGCGGTGATTGCTCCGGGAGTGGTGATGTCGATGGTCACATTGAGAGTCGAAACCGGGCTCTGGTTTCCGGCGGCATCCGTCGATTGCGATGTGAAGTTATGAATTCCTTCACCAAGGGTGGACGTCGTAAAGAAGAACGTACCGGTGCCTGATCCAACTAGACCTGCGGTTGACTCTGTTATTGCGATACTGGCCGTGGATTCGGTCGAATTGTAAAATTGCAGGGTTCGGTCTTTAGTGATGTTATCGGTCTGCGAAGACCCTAAATCGCTGGCAGCAGTGAGGTCCAATCCGGGGGCAGCCGGGGCAGTGGTATCGACTTGTAACGTCATCACCGGTGACGTTGTCGTATTCCCTGCAATGTCGATTTGGCGTGCCGTTATCAGCCGTGTGCCATCTGACAGGTTATTCAAAGGAAGGCTCCAAGCGCCACCACCGGCCGTTGACCCGACTTCGACGCCATTTGAAAGAAGTCGCAATAATTGTCCGCTGGTGGAGTTCGACCCGTCGATCGTCAGATTTTTGTTCGAAGTGATGTTGTCAGTATCTGAAATTCCCGAGTCCTGGGCTGCTGAGATATTCGGCTGTGCAATCGCGGCGGGTGGTGTGGTATCAATCGTCAATGCAAACGGTGTCGTTGCAGAGCTGACGTTGCCTGAGACGTCGGACGCGGTCGCTGTGATCTGGTGGACTCCATCGGCGAGTTGAGGCACGCTTATTCCGCTTCCAACATCAGCAGAACCAATGAGGCTGGCGATGCTACTGAATAGTGAAACTCTAGTTCCGTTATCTGAAGAAAACGTAAAATTAAGCGTGGTGGCATTGGTAATGTTATCAGAATTCGACACGCCGGAATCCGATCCGGAAGTCAGGTCTATATTTGTCGGTGAACTTGGGGCCTGAGTATCGATCACGACGACAAGCTCGGGAGACGTGCTGCCGCCAGCAGGAGTAACCGTAACCGAGTGACTACCATCGGCCATTGCGGTCGATGGCTGAATGGTCCAAACACCTGAAGCATTCGCAGTCGCGGTGCCGAGATTACCGGCAATGCTGGAGTTCAACGTGACAATCGTAGAAGGAGGAGTGAGTCCCTGAAAAACAGGTTGATTGATGTTTGTCTGATTGTCGGAATTTGATTCTCCAGAATCGCTGGAGGTAGAAAGGTCGAGCGTCGATTCCGCCGGCGGCACGGTTCCGGTCAACGATACATCATCGAATGCAAAACCATCCATTGTGATGGAGTAGTTGTCGAAATGGTTGAACCGGATTCTAAAATCACCGTTGTAACTGATGCCGGCAGCCAAAATTGCCGCATCAAGATCAACCGTGAATTGCTGCCAGTCCGCGGTAATTGCGGTCCCTCGAAGCGGAGTCACTTCGTGCCAGGTAACGCCGTCTTCGCTGATTGCAACGCCGTCGAAGTCAGCGCCGTTGGTGAAGGGGTTGGTTGGGGGCGCATTGTCTTCGTCTCCAAATTCCTTCGCATAAAATTCGAGTTGAACTGAGTTCGCTCCAAAAAGATTTAGAGAAAGCGTCAGTTCGTTTCGCGCATTCGAATTGTCTGTAGCGCTGTCCATTGTGACGTGCCACGCGCCGGTTCGTGGCGAGTTCTCTTGTGTGACAATGGTCCGATGAGTTCCAGTACCCGTAACCGTCCATTCCGAGCGAAAATTCCCCGTTTCGAAGCCATCCCCAAAAATCAAAGCCACCACCGAAAATGCTGCGTCCGAGAAATCTTCAATTGCCGGATTGTTCAGACTGCTGACTCGAATGGTATAATCCGAAGTCGAAGGTAGGCTTGAAGGAGGCGTCCACAGATAGTCGCCGGCTGAGGACGCGCCGGGGCTAATGACCGAATGAAACGTCCCCGCTTTATAGAGATCAATTTTCACGTCTCCGGTAATGTTCGCACCGAATTCGATGTTTGTTGGTTGACTGGTAAAAACAGATTCCCCTCCGTTCGGAGACGTCACTGTGATCGTATTCAGAGGCTGTCCGCCAAATCGAACATCCATGCTTGCGCCGGGAAGACTTAGCACCTCAATCGTGATATTTGAATCCGTTCCGTCCCACCATTTGGCGTCTGGAAGCGAAGTGTCATCGAACTTCCCAAAATTTAGATCAAACGCATCGCCCGAATCACCCCGGCCCTGATTATTTTCCAAATTAAATAAACCATCAGCCTGCTCCACGGAAACCTCGTAGTGCAGCGCCGACGTCATTTGCTCATTGTTGTTGCCGTTCACCGTTTCATCGATGTGCCAAATCATGATCCCTTTATCTGCAACATGATCCGCCCAAATGTCCCCGGAACCCCGGTTATCAAGAATGAAATATTCCGTCGACGAGCTCGGTTTTCGGATGCGATACGCGACATTCCCCGTCGTTGGCAGTGTAGCTGTCGTGAAGGATGATGCCGAGAGATCCGTGATATTCATCCACCCGGATACATCTTTAAAATACGGATTGATTGGAGCCGGAGTCCGCCCACCATTGACGTGATTGCCCGAGCCCATCAGCGCGAGATTTCCAACCCCGGCCGATTCGCCACCGTAGTCATAAAGGTCAGGTAGTTTCAGCAGAAGGTGCCCGTTCTCGTGGCAGAAAGTCCCGATCGTCATTGATGACGAAGCTGCATTCGTGATTTGATAATCGTAGGCGTAAATCGGATTCGCTGTTGTCCCAGCATTCACGATTGGGTTTGTCACCCAACGGTGCGGCCAAAGGCCCTCACTCCAAACGCCGGAGTTCGCTCCGGCGAAAATAATGTTGGTCGCGATCATCCGGTTCGATCCGTTCACAGTCACCCCGGAAAAGTCGAAACTCTGAGCCTTCAATGCCTCAATTGCATGCTGAACGACCAATCGTCCGGTCTGGCCGCTGTCACGCAAAGTCGCATTGGTCGGATGATCCGAAAAATTGTACCAATTCCTTGGATTTGGCAGCGTCACAATCGGGGCGACAACTTGCGTGTAGGTCACCTGGCCCAACGATTGTCCCGAAAAATAATCCCGCACCGATCCGGTATTTCCATCGTCCGTGTATCCAGCTTCGTTGCAGTAGCGCTCCACCTTGGCGTAGGGCGCCGGGAAGTTCACAGGGTCCGACGTTGCCGTTGTCAGGTCATCCGGAAATTGAACGGGAACCGTCAAGCCCACCTGATTCCCCAATACAGCAAATGCTGGTGGGTCCTCGTCACCTTCATCAGCCGCGATACCTGAGCCTGAGCCATCCGGTTTAGGAGCGGCGGCAGGAGTTTTTGCTTCAGTTTCCCGTTGCTGCCTCGCCTGCTGAACTCGAGCCTTCCAATTCGCTTCTTCGTTCGGGAAAATGGCATCCCTCCGCGCTCTCCAAAGCGATTCCCTTTTTTCAGACGAAAGCTGAACCGGTTTAGCCCCGTTTGCCTCCATACCGGCTTTTGGCGACGCTTTCGCGGCGGCACTCCCTACTCGAATCCCCGAGGGAACCAGGTCAGTGCCATCCGCCGAAAGCGATGCAAATTCATAGGCATTCGTCGCTTTGTTAAAAACCACCGTTCGCCCTTCTTCAGACTCGGTCCGCGCATAAAATTCGTCCCCGAAAACACGAAGTTTGATGAGGTTCCCATCTGGCTGAGTCCACTCGACTTCCAGCCCCTCTGGTGGATACGGCGCACTTCGAAGATCTAGCGCCACAAACGCCAACAAAAACAAGGCTACTACACAATAAATCAAATTGGTTCTTCCAAAAAAACAATAATTCATAAAAAGGTTCCTCCTAGTCTAACAACTGTAGATGTATACGCCCTGCAACCTTATTTGTTTCATGCGGCTTAACAAATCGGACATGTTTCAAAACGCGTTCCGTTAGTTATTATTTTCATAATAAACCGAGAGTACAAGGTTTAATCTCGATTTCGATGGTTCACTTTGTTCATACACGAATGATTACAGCCGCTCCCGGATCGGCCCTTGCGAGGATGAAGGAGAAAATCCGACTGCCTTCATGCGCACTCGCCGGCGTGATTTAGATTTCTTATAGCCAGCAAGACGAGAAATCGGGTGGAAGGTGCAGGTTTTGATTTGATCGAGACATACCAAAAATAGACCGTGCGCTACAAGACTGATTTCTGTCTTTCGGTTTAGGCTGCGGGAGACCTCCTTGAAAACGGACCGTGACGAGTTCGGCATTGCGAGTAGGATTTTAAAAGAACCCCCAACTTTCTAAAACCATGTTTGATTTTTTAGCGGAAGGAAAAGCGCCAGTCTGTGGACCCCGAAAACGGTCGCGACGTGAATTCTTGACGGTGGGAGCGTTGGGGCCGATTGGGCTGTCGTTACCGCAATACATCGCAGCGAAGGAGGCGGGAAAAGTGAAGCCGGGGAATGATGAAAAGGCGTGCATCATGATTTTTAATCTCGGTGGGCCGAGCCATATTGATCTCTGGGACATGAAGCCGGATGCGCCGAGTGAAATTCGAGGGCCGTTCAAACCTATCCGGACGAAATCGGAAGACATCGATATTTCTGAAATCCTTCCGCTGCACGCGAAGGTTGCGGATAAATTTTCTTTGGTGCGTTCCTGCCATCACAGCGGGGCGGCGGTTCATGATGCCGGCTGGCAAATGATGCAAACGGGGCGTCGATTCACCGGAGGGGTGGAAACTCCCCATGCCGGAGCGGTGGCTTCCTATTTGATGGGGCGAAAAACGGACTTGCCTCCATTTGTAGTCGTGCCAGAGCTGATGGGCCGTGGCGGAGGTAATTTACCGAATGGGCAAGCCGGCGGATTTTTGGGGAAAGCCCACGATCCCTTCGAATTGGCTGCTGATCCTTCGAAGCCTGATTTTAAGGTGCCTGATTTGCTGCCGCCGGATCAAATCGGGGCTTCGCGCTTGCAGCGTCGCCGATCGATGCGCGACATCGTTGATCAAACGGTGAAGGATTTTGAAACAAGTGAAGACGCTCGGTTGCTGAACGATAATTTCAGCGCGGCTTTTCGAATGATGACGAGCGAGCAGGCACGATCTGCTTTTGATCTGTCGCAGGAGCCGACCAAAGTTCGCGAACGCTACGGGATGAATCGCGTTGGTCAGTGTTTTTTGCTGGCGCGTCGCCTTGTTGAAAATGGCGTGCGGTTCGTGACGGTGAATACATTCCTGACAGTCTTCAATGAACTCAGTTGGGACATCCACGGATCGAAGCCGTTCATCTCGGTTCAGCAAATGAAAGAGCAGGTCGCACCAATGTATGATCAAGCGTATTCCGCATTGCTCGAAGATCTTCATCAGCGGGGAATGCTGGATAACGTGATGGTTACGGGGCTGTCAGAGTTTGGCCGTACCCCGAAAGTGAATCCTGCTGGCGGACGCGATCACTGGCCTTCGTGCTTCACGTGCTCATTTGCGGGCGGTGGCGTTAAGGGCGGGCGCGTTGTTGGCAAGAGCGATCCGATTGGAGGCTTTCCGGCCGATCGCCCAACGGGGCCTGGCGATATCGTTGCGACGATTTTTAAGGGGCTTGGATTTGATCATACATCACATTTGCCGGGGCCGGCAGGTCGACCATTCCCAATGGTCGATATCGGAGACGAGCCGATTAGCGAACTCTTTTGATTCAATTTTGTTATGAATTCATTTCGTATTTTTACGGCGCAGTTATTCAGTGCAGCAGCTTTGTCGGCTGCATGTTTTGCTGGTGACATCGCGATCGTTCCAGAAACGGCAACGCTTCAAGGTCTCGAAGGTCGTCAGCATCTTCTCGTATTAAAAAAGGACGGAGAGTTTTTCGCTGGCGAAGCTGAAGGAGTAACATTGGTATCTTCGAATCCGGACATCGTTTCAATCAGTAATTCTGAAATCGGATTGCCGGTTGCTCTTGCGAAGGCCAATGGCGAGGTCACGATCACGGCGACGGATGCATCGGGTACAAAATCAACGGCGACCGTGAAAGTCACTGCTTTCGATCAGGCTCACACGTGGTCTTTCTCAAATCACGTGCTGCCGGTTCTCTCACGTAACAACTGCAACACCGGCGGTTGCCACGGTTCGATTGCGGGGAAGGGTGGGTTTCGACTCAGCTTAAACGGCTACGATCCCCCGAGCGATTTTTTCAGGATGACACGCGAAATGCGCGGTCGAAGAATTGAGATGGCAGACCCTGCGCGGAGTCTAGTGCTGACAAAACCGACCCAGGCAACGCCTCACAAAGGTGGAAAAAGATTACATCCGACGTCACGAGATTACCGAGTGGTAGCGGAGTGGATCACAAACGGCGCGGATGCTCCTTCGGAAAAAGATGCCGCACTCGCCCGGCTCGAAGTGCTGCCTGAATTGTCTCAATTGAAGCCGGGGCAAACCCAGCGCGTTGTTGTGATGGCCCACTACGCCGATGGTAAAGTCGAAGACGTCACGAGTTGGGTGCGCTGGTCATCTGCGGATGAAACAGTTGCTGAAGTGGATAAAAACGGAACGATTTCTGTGATCGGTCACGGGCAGGGAGCAGTTACCGCTTGGTTCTCCAGTCAGGTCGCTATTTCCCGAGTGACGGTTCCATTTCCAAACGACATTCCAGATTCGTTTTTTACCGATTCCAATCGCGCGAATTTTATCGATGACCTCGCGTTGGTGCAACTTCGTCAGCTCAACCTGAAGCCTTCACCGCGCACCACTGACAACCAGTTTGTTCGTCGCGTCTTTGTCGATACGATTGGAAAGCTTCCCACCATCGAAGAGACTCAGGAATTCGTTGCTGATAAAGATCCTGACAAGCGCACCAAATTAATCGCTGCGCTTTTGGAGCGCCCTGAATTTGTCAGTTACTGGACCTACCGCTGGTCGGACATGTTCCTCGTGAACGGCCGGTTGCTTCGTCCTGATCAAGTGGAGGCCTACTACAAATGGATTCGCGGAAACGTAGAGAAAAATACTCCCTGGGATCAAATGGCTCGGGAATTAGTCACGGCAAAAGGAAGCAGTGTTGAGAACGGCGCGACGAACTTTTACGCCGTTCATCAGGACCCCGAAACGATGGCTGAAAATGTGAGCCAGGCGTTCCTGAGTCTTTCGATCGGTTGCGCCAAGTGCCACAATCATCCGCTCGAGAAGTGGACCAACGATCAATACTACGCCTTCGCAAATCTGTTTTCCCGCGTCCGCGCGAAAGGCTGGGGAGGGGACGCCCGAAATGGCGACGGCATTCGCACCCTTTATGTCGAGCCACGTGGAGATTTGATTCAGCCACGCACCGGAAAGCCGCAGCCGCCAGCGCCGCTTGATGGCGATATCGTCGATCCCGATTCAGAAATGGATCGGCGCGATGCCCTGGCAGAATGGTTGGTTGCTCCGGAAAATCCCTACTTTGCGCGTTCAATTACGAATCGCGTCTGGGCCGCGTTCTTTGGAAAAGGGATTGTTGAGCCGGTCGACGATTTGCGTGCTTCCAACCCAGCCAGCAACGAACCGCTATTGGCTGCGTTGAGCGATCATTTGGTGAAAAATAAATTCGATCTAAAATCCATCATGCGAGTTATCCTGGAAAGCGAAACCTACCAGCGCAGCTCGGAAGCCCTGCCAGAGAACGAAAAAGACGAGCGCCAGTTTTCCCACTATTACCCGCGCCGGATGATGGCCGAAGTGTTGCATGATGCTATTGCCGACGTCACGAAGGCTCCGGCGATGTTCAAGAAAATTAAATTGAATGATGGCAGCACGGCGGACACAAAACATTACAAAGACGGTGCGCGAGCCCTGGAGCTTTACGATTCAGCGGTCGATTCCTATTTCCTGAAAACCTTCGGGCGGAATGATCGCGATATCGCCTGCGAATGCGAGCGTAGCAATCAGCCGAGCATGGTTCAGGTCCTGCACCTTTCCAACGGCGACACGCTCAACAAAAAGCTCAGTCAAAAAGAGAGCATCGTTGAAACATTGATGTCCGAAAAAGACGTCACAGACGAATCGATTATCACCGCGGCCTACATGGCTTGTTTGTCCCGCGAACCGGAGAAGCGGGAACTCGATGGCTTCCGCGTGATATTCAAACAAACCCCCGAACTCGAAAAACGAACCGCAGTCGAAGACCTCTTCTGGGCGCTGATGACATCGCGCGAGTTTTTGTTTCAGCATTAAAATTTACGGTTCCTGAAAGACATCATGAAACCCTCTTTTCCAACCTTGTTTGCGACTTTCTTCGCCACGCTTTGCACCACGCTATTCGCTGCGCCCGGTTCACCCGACTTCCACGCCGACGTCGCGCCGTTTCTCCGTGACTATTGCGCTGGTTGTCACAACGAGATCGATGCGGATGGCGACCTCAATCTCGAAACGTTTGCTCTGCTTTCAAAGGGTGGAGAATCGCAGGATGATCATCCCATTCTTGTTCCCGGCGACGCCGAAAAATCTTATCTTTTTCAACTCATTGCCGGTCTTGGAAAAGACGTGATGCCTCCCGAAGAGGAAACGGCGCAGCCTTCGGCAGCGGAAATCGGTATTATCAAACGCTGGATCGATGCCGGTGCGAAAGGCCCCAAACCGGAGGATGATAAATCGATCATCTCGACGTTGAGCGTTCCCAAAATCACGGCGAAGCCTGAAAAAACGGCAAAACCAATCACTGCAGCGGGGTATTCGCCGGATGGAAAATGGCTCGCGATTGCCCGGTTCGGCGCCGTGGAAATTCAGGATGCGTCTTCGGGAAAAGTGGTGCGGACAATTCAGGATCAAACCGGAAAAGTGAATGCGGTTCATTTTTCGCCGGATGGCACGAAACTGGTAACGGCTTCCGGAATCACCGGTCTAAAAGGCGTCGCGACGATTTTCGAAGCGGCCACTGGAAAGATGCTTCACGAAATCGGCGGTGAAACCCACCGTGATATTCTGTTCGATGCTGAGTTTTCACCCAACGGAAAGCTGCTCGCGACAGCGGGCTATGACAAAGTGATTCGGATTTGGAATGCGGAGTCGGGAACCTACATCAGTCAGATCGCGGGGCACAACGGAGCGGTTTTTGATCTCGCATTCTCGCCCGATGGGACGCTGCTTGCCTCGGCCAGCGCGGATGAAACCGGGAAGATTTGGGATGTGAGATCGGGGGAGCGGCTCGACACGCTGAACCAGCCGCAGGGCGAACAGTTTCGAATCGCTTTCACGCCTGATGGAAAGTTTATCGTGGGCGCTGGCGCGGATAACCGGATTCGGTTGTGGCGGTTGCTTTCGAAAACGAATCCACGCATCAATCCTGTGGTGCATGCGCGGTTTGGTCACGAGGATGCAATCAACGATTTTGCAATGTCGCGCGATGGAAGATGGCTGGTTACCGCATCGTCAGATGATTCGGTGAAACTGTGGTCACTGCCGGATTTGGAGCAGAAGGAAATGTTTGGCGATCAGCCTGATCTCGTTTCGGCGCTCGCGTTTTTGCCGAAGGGCGGCGGTTTCAAAGCCGCGCGGATGGACGGAACGATCCAACCCTATTCGTTCGATGAACAGACCCTATTGGTTCGTAAAACCGAAAATGAGCCCGACCGAACAGACCCTATTGGTCCGATGAACGAACAGGGTGCGATCGTGAAAGTTGCTGAGGCGAGTGGCGATGCGGCGCAGGCGGTTTCGGTGCCGACGGAGATTTCGGGGAAGATCGAAACGGAAGGCGACATGGATGATTTTAAGTTTTCTGCGAAAGCAGGGCAGCAGGTGATTTTGGAAGTGAATGCGGCGCGTTCGAAATCGATGCTCGATTCAAAAGTCGAAGTTCTGACGGCGGACGGCAAGCCGATTGAACGCGTTGTGTTGCAGGCGCAGCGAGATTCGTGGTTCACGTTTCGGGGGAAAGATTCGAATACTGCTGATGATTTTCGGGTTCATAACTGGCGTGAGATGGAGCTGAATGAAATGCTCTATGCGAACGGCGAGGTCGTAAAATTGTGGCACTATCCGCGCGGCCCGGATTCCGGTTTTCGGGTGTATCCGGGTTTTGGAAATCGGCGGACCTATTTTGATACCACGTCGCTTTCACAGCCGCTCGGTGGGCCGTGTTATATCGTGAAGCCATTGCCGGCGGGTTCCGACCCGTCGCCGAATGGATTGCCGGTTTATCGGCTCTATTGGGAAAATGATGACGATGCCCGTCGTCGTCTTGGTAAAGATTCGAAGCTGACGTTCACGGCTCCGGCGGGTGGCGATTATATTGCGCGGATTTCAGATGTGCGTGGGTTTGGGGGTGAGAAGTACGATTATAAATTGACGCTTCGTTCACCGACCCCGGATTTTGAAATCAAGCTCACGCAAAATCTGATGGTGGGTCCAGGGAGCGGTAAGGAAATCGGGATCACGGTGACGCGGGCGGATAATTTTGAGGGACCAATCACGGTCGATATCAAAAATCTGCCGAAGGGATTTTCTGCGAGCACGCCGATCACAATTGAGACGGGTCAGGACCGTGGCGTTGCCGTGTTGAATGCGGCGGCGGATTTGATTCCTGCGGTGATGGAAGATGTGAAAGGCAAGGATGACAAGGTGACCAAGAAGCCGAAATCGATTCCCGCCGAAGGCTGGGATAAGGTGACGGTCGTGGCGACGGCAGATCTCGCAGGCAATCCGGTGACAAAAGAACTTGGGCATCTTGGAAAGATCGCGCCGGGCGTTGCGCCGAAGGTTTTGATCACGATTAAGCCGGACGGCGACAACGGAAAAGTCGGCAAGGACGGGATTTTGGAATTCGAAATCGAGCCGGGCGAAACGATCAGCGCAATGGTCGAAATCGAGCGTCGCGACAAGTTTACAGGGCTCGTGAATTTCGGAAAAGACGAATCCGGTCGCGGCATGCCGCACGGAGTTTTCGTCGATAACATCGGCCTGAGCGGTCTGATGATTCCCGAAAAGAAGACCGAGCAGCGTTTCTTTTTCACGGCATCACCAATCGTCGGCGAGCAGGAGAGTTTGTTCTGGCTGAAGACCGGGTCGGACGGGACTCAGGCGAGTAGGCCGGTGCGGGTGCGGGTGGTGAACGTGAAAGAATTGACGACTGCGCAGAAATAGACAAGCGTTTCAGTGGATGACCAAAGCTAAAAAGAAACTCCTGTTCAAAGCAATTGAAGAAGGCGATCTCAAATCGTTGGAAGAGATTTGAGAGGATCATGTCGAAGCTTTGGAGATCACTGGTGAACACAATCGAAATGTTCGCGACAAATCTCCGCTCATGTATGCGATGCAATGTTCTAAATTTAAGGTGGTGAATTATTTGCTTGGAAGAGGTGCTGATAGCACTGCTCGAATGGCGGGAGGGCCTCGTTCCTCAGTGCTGGGACTGTGTGTGAGTTTTGCGTTTTGTGATGCCAAGAACCATGATCGATGGATTAAGTTAGCCATCAAATTAATCGATTTAGGAGCTGATCCGAGTTCAGCTCTCTGGACGGCGCTTCATGGCTTTGGTGGAATCGTAGATCGTGACGATCTTATCCGGCTTTTGCTCGATCGAGGAGCAGATCCAGATCAATTAGTTGGGAATAGTGGTGATGCGGTTCGTGAACTGGTTGCAGTAAACAGCCGGCTCTACACCGATAAGGTTCTTAAATTATTTACCGAAAAAAATGATCGAGCCGACTAGCAAAGAGATGATTTGTGTTTAGTAGAATCACTTTGACTGAACTGGCTGGATGAGCGGTCGCGACGCGACATGGAATTTTGGATTCGAGTTCCGTGGATTGAAACCCACGGCAAACATGATCTGTCGCTAACGCGACGGCGGGTGTGATTTTCGAGAGGGAAGAGACTTGCGGTGTTGGCTCGAATTCGCCATCCTTTGCAAATGAAACGCCCGCTTTTCCTAGCCCTCCTACTTTTCTGCACGCCATCGCTTTTCTCCCAAAACGAATCGGGCACCAAAAAGAAAAACGTCCTTTTCGTCATCTGTGACGACTTGAACTGCGATATTGGCAGCTATGGGCATCCGCAGGTGAAGACGCCGCATATCGATAAGCTGGCGGCGCGTGGGGTGCGGTTTGCGAATGCGCATTGCCAGTATCCGCTGTGCGGGCCGAGCCGGGCGTCGTTTATGGCAGGGATGTATCCGGATCAGACGTTGATCCATCGGAATGCGATCTACATTCGCGAGCATCTTCCGAATGTAAAAACCATGTCGCAGTTGTTTCGGGACAACGGGTATTTCGCGACGCGGATTGGTAAAATTTATCATTACAATGTTCCGAAAAATATCGGGACGAGCGGGCATGACGATCCGTTTTCGTGGAATTACACGATCAATCCGCGGGGGCGGGATGTGGAGGACGAGCCGATTATCAACACGCTGCGCAAAGGGCAATTCGGCGCGACGCTGAGCTGGCTGGCGGCGGATGGCGCGGACGAGGAACAGACGGACGGGATGATCGCGGATGCGGCGGTAGCGGAGCTGAAGCGTTATAAGGCGGAGGATCGGGCGTTTTTTCTAGCGGTCGGGCTGTTCCGTCCGCACACGCCGTTTGTCGCGCCGAAGAAGTATTTTGATCTGTATCCGCTCGATGAAATCGTCGTTCCCGAGGTGCCGGAGGGTTATGATGCGACGATTCCGAAGCCGGCGTTGAGCTCGATTAGGCGGAA
>ERZ887942.1335-NODE-1335-length-17334-cov-8.233983_pt1 | contig 17334 bp, 16 predicted proteins | sample MGYA00521099_ERZ887942 | MGnify/ENA primary metagenome ERZ887942 (study PRJEB32303, sample SAMEA104408605) | aquatic metagenome | biome: Brackish water; feature: Pelagic; material: water | place: Baltic Sea | collected 2014-06-07T06:48:00 | depth 16,251 m ...
AAAAGGTACGGCTAAGAGCAGATTTGTTGAATCAAGTCCTAGGTCTAAATAAGGTTTTTTAGATGATTGATCCTTTCGATTTTCTAATTCCCGCAGGAGGTCATCCATTATTTCGTTATTTATAAGAGACGCTCGGCCTAATTCGAGATATGTGCTCTTTTCGATTCGATTCACTGCCATGACAAACATTCGGCGTTCGACCTGTTCAGCGTACTCAGGGTAGGCCCTGACCACGTCACTCAATTCACGTGATATGCGGCCAAGTCGGATTGACGTTAGTTGTTTTATCTCAGACAGGTTATCTTCGCTTAGCATTTCTGTTAGGCCAGATGGTAGATCACGGTTTATTTCTCGCAAAGCAACTGTCATCGAACTGAGCTCTTCAAACCTCCGAGTAAGTAATCGCGTTAGCGGAGCAGAATAATTCAATTTACGTTGCATCAAACTGGCAAAATTCATTTGCCAGCCAAATTGCATGGGATGTTGGGTTGTCATCATGTAGCCAGAGGGGCCGGACTGTTTTAAGCTATCTGCGAGGTCATGCATCGCGGCAAATAAGGTTCGAGCGGTATTAGCATCAATCATTTGCTGTTCTAGTTGTCGTGCGTAAACTTGTCGTTCCTGATGCACCATGGTATCCAACCCAAATGATATCCATTCATTGTCGTCCATGGCTGTTAGGCGATTTTTACTAATACTCTCGCTGCTATACTTCTCTTGATTATGGTCGAAGCTGTGTAATATTTGAGTAATAAATTCTTTATCTGCTTCACTAGATTTACTCAGTTCTTCAGCTTGTGAGCGAATGGTCGAACGCGCGTTCGCTAAAGCCCGTTCCTTTATCAGTTCATCAGTTCGACTGAGTCTATTCAGCTTTAATAGACGAATTAATAACGGGAGAGTCGTACCGTTCACAAACAAAGTGAACAACACATAGGCCGTGGCAAGCAATCCTATAAATGCCTGAAGTTCTGCCGGAAATTGCTCATCTTTCATTACCGCAAGCCCAAGTGCCAGCGGCACGGCACCAAGTAACCCCCCCCAGCACATTACCATTCGGTACCGCGTGGATACGTGAGCAGAAAAGTTAATTTTGGACATTAACGGTAGCAACACGAACATAATAAATACTCGAGCTGCCAATACGATGATTGCCAAACCTATAAGTTGGGCTAATTCGGTGCGACCAAACTCCTTTAAGACGGCTGGAACGGCAAGGCCCATTAGAAGAAAAACCATTGAATTAGCGATAAAACCAAGTTGCTCCCAAACTTCTTGGAGAGTCTTCCAGTTGCTTGGGGGAAGGGTTGAACGACCTACGGAAGCTACGACAAGACCCGCAGTTAACGCAGCCATAACTCCGGATACCTGAAGGTAGGATTCGCCAATAATCATACATAGGTAAGGCAGAGATATTGACAATGTATTTTTTGCGATAGGAATATCGCCTAGCCATTTGAATACCCAGCAAAACACGCGAGCTATAAAATAGCCAACCATTACGCCACCAACGAACACTTTAAGGAATGCAAGAAGACCTGCAAGTAAATTAGCTTCTTGAGTTCCGACCAACATGCCTGTTAGCAACGAAAATAAAACGATCGCTGCAGCATCGTTAAATAGGCTTTCTCCTTCGATTAACATGGTTAGACGCTTGGGTGCGCCAACATTTTTGAAAATAGATACAACAGCAATGGGGTCGGTGGATGAGATAATCGTGCCGAGCAATAAGCAGGCAATCAACCCGTACCCTACTAGGCTGTTTAGAGCCAGCCCAACGGTGAGGGTGACAATAAGGACACCAAATACGGAGAGGAAAAGGATTGGTGCAATATCATCGCTTAGACGTCGGATGTCGATGCCTAGTGCCGATTCAAACAATAGCGCAGGCAGAAATACGTACATAACAAGGTCAAGTGTGATTTCCACCGAGCCAAGCGCAATAAAGAGGTTGGAGATCAAAGGGAGCGTACGATCTCCGAGAGCCAGTGTTGTGCTACCCAAAAGAATGCCGGCGAATGCCAGCATTATGGTAAAGGGAAATCGCAGTCGCCGAGCCAAAGGTAGTAGTACTACGGCGAAAGCCAGCAATACTGCGGCACCAAAGATGGCTTGTAAAAGTTGATTCAAAAAATATTCATCCTGTGGTTTGTATGTCTATCTCTTAAAAGTTGCTTACTTAACTCAAGCCTGACATTGATCCTAAATAATGTGTCATTGTTAAACAAGTCGATGCCGTCTACTACATTTGGTAAATATATTCTGTTTTTGCTAATCATGAGATACTCATCAGCACTAACAGGACTGTCCAGCGTATACTTTAGTAATTAAGCTCGATAGAATTAATGATTATAAAAATTTATTCAAACACCTTGATGAAACAGCGGAGCCAAGATTCATGAAAAGCTTTTCTTTATTAAAATCCATATTCGGCGGTAAGTCCCTACCAGACGAAGAACAACGAGCATTATTTGAAGAATTACTATTTTTAACACTGGCTCGTGCCAGTCGTACGGATTTAGACACCGCTGAGGTCGAAGTAGATATCATCTGCAAAATACTCGAACAGCATGGTGTAAAAGTAACCGCTCAAGAGGTACGTTTAGCTTCTATGTCTGAATTGTATGAAGATGCGCCGTTAGAAAAGTATTTGGCCAAGGGCGGTCAACAGCTCAATATTGCACACCGTCAAGATATCACATCTGGTCTGCTCAGCGTTGTTAAAGGCGATGGAGTGGTGGGTGCAGCCGAAGCGGAATTTTTTAATCTCGTGGCAGAGGCTTTGGATTTATCTCCTATTCACTTGGTTGGTGTTACGGTCGACGGCTAATCAAAGTCGATGCCCTATAGTTGGGTGATGGATTCTGGAATGAGTAATGGCTGAAAGTGCGTATGTGCTGTTTTTCTGGTTATTAGTTGGCCATTCAATTGCAGATTATGGTCTTCAAACTGATTGGTTAGAAAAACATAAGCAGCGATCGGCGTGGGCCCATTTACCTGTAGCACAAAGAATTAATTGGATTTTCCCACTTACTGCACACGCGTCCATTCATGCGGGAGCGGTGGCGTTTGCCACTGGTAGTATTACACTCGGTCTAGCTGAATTATCAGCTCATTGGTTGATTGATTTTGCTAAAGGGGAAGGTAAGTTCGGTTTTGCTTTGGACCAGTTCTTACATATCTTATGTAAACTGGCATGGGTTGCCATTTTGTTTGTTTAATTTTCAAGATTAATATGATTGCAATAATTTCTCCTGCAAAAACACTCGACTATGAGACTCCGGTTACGGTTAAGGATTCTACGATGCCTGAGTATGTTGCCAGAAGTAGTGAACTGGTAAATATTATGCGTAAAAAGTCTCCACAGGATATTGCGAGCTTAATGGGCGTGTCGGATAACATAGCGCATTTAAATTTTGAACGTTTTGCTGATTGGAGCGAAAAATTCACCACCAAAAACTCCCGTCAATCTTTACTGGCCTTTAAAGGCGATGTGTATATTGGTCTAAATGCTTATTCGTTCGATTCGGGGGACTTTGATTTTGCGCAACAGCATTTGAGAATACTGTCTGGGCTTTACGGCGTTTTACGCCCATTGGATTTGATTCAACCTTATCGATTGGAAATGGGTATCAAATTGGCGAATGAGCAAGGTTCGGACTTGTACCAATTTTGGGGTAGTTCGATTGCGGATTCCTTGAATCGACAGTTTCAGGAATCTGGCGGTGATACGCTGATTAATCTAGCGTCGAATGAGTATTTTAAATCAGTTGATACACACAATCTAAATGCCAAGATAGTGACCCCTGTCTTTAAAGACTATAAGAATGGTAAATATAAAATAATTAGTTTTTACGCCAAGAAGGCACGCGGATTAATGGCGGCTTGGCTTACTACTAATCGAATTACTGATCCGGCAAAATTAAGTCAGTTTGATCTGGCTGGCTATAAATACTCAAAGCAGGACTCGAGTGACGACCAATTGATTTTTCTGCGTGACGAGATCAACTAACGTACCGTTAATCTAGGACTCACTATAGTAAAGAGCAGTGCAGTTAAATAGACGCACTCAATTTTTGAATCGCATGATTAAGAATTTCGTCGTTTTCAGAGTAGTCCACCGAACAGTCAACTAGATGCACTCCCGGTGTGTCGAGACATTCTTTAAGTAACGGTAGTAACCCTTCAGCGCTTTCAACCCGGTGGCCAATCGCGCCATAACTATCGGCGTATTTAACGAAATCCGGATTATTGTATTGTAAGCCCCAGTCTTTAAACCCCATGTTGGCCTGTTTCCAGCGAATCATGCCATAGGAGTTGTCGTTTAAGATTAGTACAACTATATTCATATTGAGACGAACGGCGGTTTCTAATTCTTGAGAATTCATCATGAAGCCCCCGTCACCGCAAATTGCCATAACTTTCCGGTCAGGGTGAACCATGTGTGCGGCCATAGCCGACGGTAAGCCTGCGCCCATAGATGCCAGCGCATTATCCAATAGAACCGTATTCTCTTTGCTAGCGCGATAATTTCGCGCAAACCAAATTTTATATACACCGTTATCTAGGCAAATAATTCCATCATCCGGCATCGCAATTCGCACATCGGCTACCGCCCGTTGGGGGTAAACAGGAAAGCGGGAGTCGGTAGCGCCCTTGGAAATATTTTTGTCGTGGTGGCTTTTTACCAACATCATTCTGGAAAAATCCCAATGATGCTGGATGGTCATTTGATCCTTGATACGCCATATAGAATTAGCAATGTCACCGATCACTTCAATTTGCGGAAAATAGACTGGGTCTACTTCCGCCGTATTGAACGAAATATGTAGCACTTTTGCCCCACCGTTTTTCATGAAGAATGGTGGCTTTTCTATTACGTCATGACCAACATTTAGGATTAAGTCGGCGGCTTCTATGGCCCGATGTACAAAGTCACCTGCACTAAGCGCGGCATTTCCCATGAACAAGGCGTGATTTTCATCGATAACGCCTTTACCGAGCTGTGTTGTTACGAAGGGGATGCCAAAATCATTAACGAGTTCGCTTAGCACCAGACTGGTTTGCTTTCGATTAGCACCAGCCCCTATAACCAATATCGGAGATTTTGCCTGCTCAATCTCACATACCGCTGCGGCAATTGCTTTTTTCTCTGCCACCGGTCGGCGACTAAGTGATGCTGGTATAGGTCGCAGATCCGACTCTTCGTCTGCGATGTCTTCCGGTAATTCCAGATGAACTGCGCCAGGTTTTTCTTCTTCGGCGATACGAAAAGCTTCGCGAACTTTGCTGGGAATATTATCTGCAGCAACAAGTTGGTGAGTGTATTTGGTGACTGGCCCCATCATATCCACGACGTCTAATATTTGAAATCGACCTTGTTTCGATTTCTTGATCGGTTTTTGACCCGTGATCATCATCATGGGCATTCCGCCAAGTTGCGCATAAGCCGCGGCAGTGACGAGATTGGTGGCACCCGGTCCCAGTGTCGAAAGACAGACGCCCGTTTTCCCGGTAAATCGCCCGTAGGTTGAAGCCATAAAGCCAGCGGCCTGCTCATGCCGTGTCAATATTAGTTTTATTTTCTTTGAACGAGAAAGGCTATCTAGGAAATCCAGATTTTCTTCGCCCGGAATGCCAAATATGTATTCAACTCCTTCGGCTTCCAGTGCTTCAATAAATAGATCGGATGCTTTTGCCATCAAATGCCTCTCATGCTGCTGATAAAGTAGCTCTAAAACATACTAAAGAACTACATTAGCATGTAAAGCTTGCAAGTTTTGTTCCTGCGAAGCAGATAAGGATTAAAAGAGAGGTTGGTGTCTTATATCTAGCAATTGATGTGCTCAGGGGCGAGCATAAATTCTTGCGGGCCGAATGAACTAATTTATGATGACTATTAATGGCGCTGGGCGGGCTAATCCTTAAGTCGATATCCGGTAGCAAAGATTCGCCAAACAGTAAGCACACAGCCGATCAGAAATAGGCTAATCATACTAATACTGGTTAAAATGCTGACGTCGGCAATACCATAAAAGCTCCAGCGAAAACCGCTCACTAGATAGACGACAGGATTGAACAAGGTGACTGTTTGCCAAAAAGGCGGCAACATATCAATTGAATAAAAGGTTCCGCCCAGAAATGCTAGTGGTGTTATGACCATCAAGGGTACCACTTGTAATTGGTCGAATCCGTTCGCGACAATCCCCAAAATAAACCCGAATAAACTAAATGTAACGGCCGTCAAGATCAAAAAGGTGATCATCCAAAACGGGTGCTGAATATTGTAGTCGACAAACAACCTTGCCGTAATCAGGATTAGAAGTCCGACAACCAGAGACTTGCTGGCTGCTGCTCCAACATAGCCAAGCAGTATCTCAAAGTAGGAAATTGGCGCGGATAGTACTTCAAAAATAGTCCCTGAAAACCGCGGAAAAAATATACCAAACGATGCGTTTGAAATACTTTGGGTTAGTAGTGACATCATGACTAGTCCAGGAATAATAAATGCCGCGTAGCTAACACCTTCAATACTTCCCATACGTGAACCAATCGCAGATCCAAATACAATAAAATATAAGCAAGTAGAAACAACTGGTGCGGCGATAGTTTGTCCAATGGTGCGCCAGGCGCGAGCTACTTCGAACCGATAAATCGCGCTAATAGAGTTGAAATTCATTATTGTTCTTTTACCAGTTCTACAAATATTTCTTCTAACGAGCTTTTGCTGGAATTCAGGTCTTTAAAATCGATATCCTTTTTATAGAGTTTCCTCAGTAATTCTGCAATTCCCGTGTGCTCTTGTTTTGTATCAAAACTGTATACGAGTTCGGTGCCATCGGCATCTAGCTTGAGATTGTATTCAGATAAATCATCTGGAATTTCTGTCATCGCATTTTGTAATTGAAGTCTTAGCTCTTTTTTACCGAGTTTTTGCATTAATTCGGTTTTGTCTTCCACAATAACAATTTCGCCACCGTTAATTACTCCTACACGGTCGGCCATCTCTTCGGCCTCTTCGATGTAGTGAGTGGTCAATATAATGGTCACGCCACTTTCTCGAAGCTCCCGTACCATATCCCACATGTCACGGCGCAATTCTACATCTACGCCCGCAGATGGTTCATCCAGAAATAGTATTTCCGGTTCGTGCGACAGAGCCTTGGCGATCATTACCCGGCGTTTCATTCCACCAGATAGGGCGCGTAATTTAGTGTCCTTTTTGTCCCACAAGGATAGCTGTCTAAGCACCTTTTCTACATATGTATGATCCTTTGGTTTGCCAAACAAACCACGACTAAAATTAACCGTCGACCAGACAGATTCGAAAGCATCCGTGGTTAGTTCTTGTGGGACCAGGCCAATTTTAGAGCGAGCCGCTCGGTATTCACTCAATATATTATGTCCGCCTGCCAGCACTTCGCCTGAGCTAGGCGTGACAATCCCGCAAATTATACTAATCAGCGTGGTTTTACCGGCACCATTGGGGCCGAGCAGAGCAAATATTTCACCTGCTCGAATCTCTAGATTTACATCTTTGAGTGCTTCAAAACCCGAAGAGTAAGTCTTGTTTAGATTCTTTATTGAAATTATCGACATAATAGATATACAGCGCCAGTAAGATGCCGTTCGTAGAGCAATTAAATACGTCGCACTGCGAAGAGCATCAACCAGTTGCTAGTCTGTGCGGCTGGTAACTTCCAAAAGGTGATAACCGAACTGTGTTTTCACCGGTCCTTGCACTGTGCCTACGTCAGCACTAAATACGACCGTGTCGAATTCAGGTACCATCATTCCAGGAGAAAATTCACCCAAGTCACCGCCCTTAGCGCTTGAAGGGCATGAAGAGTGCTGCTTCGCGATGTCACCAAACTCAGCGCCAGCTTCAATTTGATTCTTTAGTTCATTACATGTTTCTTCTGAGGACACTAGAATGTGTCGTGCACTGGCTTTTGCCATGATTATCTCCTATTGAATTTGGGAAATGCGAGTCGATATTTCGATTCGGTGGCGCACTTTGCACGTTTTAAGTGAAAAAATCAAAGATTGCTTTCAAGGGTTATTTGAAAGTTTCAAACGCTGTTACAGTTTTTAGTGCGCTCGTGTATTGAGCTGGAATTTGATGCGTTATTTATTACTATTTACGTTCTGCAAGTGTGCTTCAGGCAGAGGCGTTGTTCGTTTTGATACGAAATAGCAAAGTGCCACTGAGATTAACCCACCCATAGTAGCAGCGGAATAAGGGCTTTGTGCGTAGAAGGCAAACCATTGCCCGGCGTCTTCTAGTGCGGTTCCTTTGAGCCAGTGACCAGAAATAATTTGTGCATGAATGAGAATGAAGCTGATAGCGCCACCGAGAAAGCCGCTAAGCGCACCAGCCCGCGTGACGCCGTTCCATAGGGAACCGAATACTAGTGGGCCCATTAAGGCTGCGGTGAAGCCGCCGACACCAGCCCAAACGAGCATAGTGACATTCATGTGCATGACCGACCAGCCAAGTAGAATCGACCCAACTAGAGTTAACACAGTGACCGTTCGACTAATGACCAGTACGTTGTGATCGAGTTGCGATTCGCTAAGGTGCTGGTGGATGCGAGGGGCAATACTTCGGCGATAAATATCGTTGGCAAATACCTGCGAAGTTGAAATTAGCAGCCCATCTGCCGTGGACATAATAGCGGCAAGTACACCGACGCCGAGTAAGGCTGCGAGCCAGGAAGGAAATAGTTCGATAAATAGTGCTGGCAAGGCTGTATTGGCACCTCCGCTAAGCAGTTGATCGTCGAGCACCGCTCGAGCCAGCGCTCCGCCTAGTGCCATTGCAGGTAATATCATGCCAAAAATGAAGGCCAAAATTAGAAACTTGCTGCGACTGCGCTCATCTTTGAGCGCCCATAATTTGTTACCAATATGTGGCAATAATCCCAGTGGGATATGGGCAATTACTACTGAAACGTAAGACCATGTAGAAGCCGTAATCGCGCTGGTTGGGTTAAAGTTTTCAAGTAGTCGAGGGTCTTGCTGCCTTAGGCTATCGATTAAATTATCGAACCCGCCAGCACCAAAGCCAACAAAGAAGAATACTCCTATGGCAATGGCAAGTAGAACCATTAGGAAGCCTTGCGCTCCATCGGTTAAAATATCAGCATGTGCACCGCCCATAGTTACATATCCTATCAATACCACCGCGGTAATCCCTAAAGCCCATTCCTGTGATAGGCCAAGCATCATTTCAAACATTACTAAGCCGGCAACTAGCTGACCCGCCAAATAGAATAGTAAAAGCAACGATAATATAGCTGCCGAAATTCTCAGCCCTTCAGATTGGTAGCGCTCTCCCAGGTATTCAGGGATTGAGCGAGCGCCAGATGCATTGCCGTAGCGGCCTATGCTTCTTTGGCAAATAAGGACCCCAATATAAATACCGATAGGATACAAAAAGGCGATCCAGAGTATTGAAACCCCATAAGTATAAGTTAGGCCTGGGACGCCGAGAAAGGTCGCGCCACTGGCCGCCGTAGAGGCGAAAGCCAGGGCAAGTAACGTTGGACCGTAGCTGCTGCGCGCAGTAGCAAAATCATCAGCACCTTGTACGCGCCGACTCGCAACAACGCCAAAAATTAGCATTGCGCCGATGTAGACGACCATAAAAATCCAAGACCAGGTGTAAAGACTCATATGCTGGGATCCGCTATTAACACTGTGGTTGAGCTGACTAAGACCAAAGACCAGCTCACACAGTTTAGTCCTTTACCTCGATACCGCTAGCCCGAGCTTGCTCTTTTGCAGCAACAGCCCAATCTAGTCCACCTTCTCCACGGGAAATGGCGCCAATTAGACGGTCGCGAAAGATACTGGCACTTGGTAACGGTGCTTGCGCTGCTTCAGATGCTTCCAATGCAAGGTTCATGTCCTTTAATCCAATTACTGCAGTTGCACCGATGCTGTCGTAGGCTTCGTCTACAATCATCTTTCCATACACCTCATAGGCGGGCGCACCAAATAATCCGTCAGTTAGAACTTTATGAAACATCTCTGGTTCAACACCTAGCTTACGAACTAAAGACATTGCTTCGCCCATGACTTCAATTGCGCAGCCCAATACGAAGTTATTAGCGATCTTTACCGCTGATGCTGATTGTGGATCGGTACCTGCGACAAATGTTTGCTTGCCTAGAACGTCAAAAATTGGCTGCATTTTGCTGACTGAATCACTGGGGCCTGCGGGCACAATTGTTAGTTGCCCGGTCGCTGCAAGATCAGGCCGTCCCAGCACATGTGCAGCAATAAATACTTGATTCTCGTCAGCGTGTAATGAGGTTAATTTGCGAATGACTTGTATTCCATGAGTCCCCATGACCATATGAATCATGTCTTTTTGCATTGACTCAAGCAGCCCATTTGGTGAAGTGACTAAGCCATTAAGTGCCCCGTCGCTAGGAAGCATGGTGATGACGACGTCTCGGTCAATCACAGCATCAGCAACGGATGCTGATAACGATGCGCCGGCTTCAACCAAAGATTTGGCTTGTTCTGGGTATAAATCGAATACATTAAGGTCGTGGCCGGCCTTAATTAGTAAATGCGCCATGCCTTGACCCATGCGTCCAAGACCGAGAAATGCAATTTTCATATGATATTTAAGCCTATGTTGTAGTTTTAGTTTATGTCGTTGGAGATTAGGTTTGGCTGAGACTGCCGCTAGAGATAATAATTTCTGCTGTAATTTTGTAATGTGAGGTTAACAAATCGACGGCAATGTCAGCTTTTCTTTCGAGTACTGCATCGCGAATTGCTCGATGCTCGTCGCCTTCATGCCCTTCGCGATACTGCACGACGGCAGCAAGGTTCCTGTAGCGGAGCGTTTGCTCGTGCAATTGTTCACAATACTTCAGCAAGATTTTGGAGTTACAGGCAGATATTAAAGATTGATGGAACTCTCGATGTTTGTTCTCTTGTTCAGGGGAAGAATAGGATGAACCGTTGCTTAGCGCGAGTTTTGATACCCGATGATAAGCCAAAACAATACGCTCATCGTATTGATCGTTAGCATTTCGAATCGATTCTCGAAGGGCTATTTCTTCAAGCCAGCAGCGTGTCCGAATTAATTCTTGCAGTTCTGAGATGCTGGCTGGCGAAACACGGAACCCCTTATTCTCTTCCCTGACTACCATTCCGTTGGCAGACAATCGGTTTAGAGCTTCTCTTAGTGGGCTGTTGCCTACATTGTAGTCGTTCTTTAACGCCTGCAATCGCAATTTATGCCCGGGTATAAGCTTTCCTGCAAGAATGTCATCCAGCAAAGCGTGATAAACGGATGAGGCAAGAGTTTCGTTTTGAGTAGAACTGTCGACGGGGTTATTTTCTGCAAGTTTGTCGGCCATGCCATTCCCTTAATTTATGCAATATTCATTAATCAACTCTGCATTATTGCAATTAAATCGATTATTTCACCCGAGAGGTGATTTTGATTAGGCAAATGGTGAAAGCACCACTTTGCCTGAGTACTTAGTGAGAATAGAAAAACTTGTTGTGATTGTCCACAAAATATCGCCAAATTGTATATATAATAAAGAATATCGAAAAAATTCTAAAAGGTATCCGAACTTTGAAAAGACGTCCCAAAGAACTTGTGGGTATTAGCCTGCTAAGTTTGAGCTTGTGTATGTTCGCTCCGGTTACGATTGCAGCGGAATCAATTCGCTTGATCGCCGTGGATGCTTCTTCGACCTCTGCATTGTGGGTTAAGGTGTTTGTAGAATATTTTATTCCTGAGGTAGATCGTCGCCTTGCAGAAACTGATAATTACGATATAGATTGGAATCCTGCGTTTGGCGGTACGATTGCTAAAACCAAAGGGGTGCTTGATTCACTGCAGCACGACCTTGCTGATATCGGCATAATTACCACGCCATATCACGCAGATAAGGTCCCATTTTATAATCTTCCATACGCTACTCCGTTTGTAAGTAACGATGTTGGCTTGATAGCGAGAACCATGAGTGGGCTCGCTGATAAGTATTCTGTGATTAAAGAAGCTTGGGAAGACTACGGTATTCACTATCTGACAACAGCGGGGTCGATAGACACATACAATTTAATAGTGACAGACCCAATAGAGGCCTTTGATGATTTGCGCGGCAGAAAAATTGGAGGCGTTGGGTCCAACATGTTGTTCCTTAAGGGCTCTGGCTCTACCGGTGTAACCAGCGATTTAATTGATTGGTATAACAATATGTCCACCGGCTTGTTGGACGGGATTATCGGATGGTCTGAAGCAGTTGTTGCTTATAAATTGTACGAAGTGGCACCTTACATTTTAGATATTCAGTTTGGAGGGGCCACCTCAAAAGCTATCGTTGTGAATCAGCGGACCTGGGATCGATTACCTGCAGAGGTGCAGCAGGTATTACATTCCACAGCGGAAGATTATCGCGATGAACTTGCGCGTGAAACTGACCGTATTTCGGCCCGTTCTAGAGAAGAGTTTGTTAACCAGGGAGGGACGATTATTGGCGTAACCGCTGAGCAACGCTTGGAATGGGCATCCAAGCTACCAGACCTTACCGAAGCGTGGGTCACGGCAATGGAAAAGAAGGGGCTTCCAGGGCAGGCAATACTGAACGATTATATGCAAGTGATGCGTGATAATCACCAGCCGATTGTCCGTCAATGGGGTGAGCAATGACTTCGGGATCGAACAAGGGGGTTTTGACCCAAGGTTTTGCTGCGTGGGTCAGCGGTCTTAACGGCGTAGGTACGTTATGGATATTTTTGATCATGTTGTTGATGAACGTAGATATCTTGATGCGGTTTTTATTTAGCGCGCCAATTGATGGCGTTACTGAAATTGTTGAACTCTCGATTGCCGGGATAGTATTTTTGCAATTAGGTGATGCTGTTCGCGCAGGCCGCCTAACTCGTTCTGACGGGCTGTATAACAAAATCGTGGCAAGTCGACCAAGGCTTGGCCATATTTTGGGTTCGTTTTACGCTCTATGTGGCGCAGTATTTTTTATCGCCATACTATTTGGGGCTGTTCCCACCTTAATTGAGGCTTACGAACGGAACTATTATGCAGGCAATGAGGGTATTTTTACTTTTCCTATATGGCCAATTCGGCTAATACTTTGTGTTAGTTGTGTCACCGTCGTCGGAGTATTTTTGATGGGTGTGTGCAGGTATTTGTCGGCACTACGAGCAGGCGAGCAAATTAACGTAAAAGGAACTGCATAATGACAGGTATGGAGATTGGGTTGTTTTCTGTCCTGCTTATTCTTATTCTGATTTATTCCGGAATGCATGTTCCGGTAGCGCTTGGTTTGGTTTCGTTTGTCAGCGTATGGTATTTGCGCGATGGCCTCGAGGCGCCTGTATACCTATTGACCATAGCGGCATCTAGTGGATTGGAGAATTATATATATGGAGTAATCCCATTGTTTGTTTTAATGGGCTTACTCGTAAGCCGGTGTGAGCTAGGGCGGGATATCTATGAGGTATTCAACTACCTGTTGCGCCATGTGAAAGGGGGGTTGGGGGTGGCGACGGTAGCCGCCAATACAGCGTTTGCATCCATTACTGGGGTCAGTATCGCTTCCGCATCGGTTTTTACCCGGGTTTCTGTACCTGAAATGCTTCGGTTTGGTTATAAGCCAAGATTTGCTGTTGGCGTGGTAGCAGGAAGCTCAGTGTTGGGAATGTTGATACCACCAAGTGTAATCCTCATTATTTACGCCATCATTACTGAACTTTCTGTTGCAGATATGTTCAAAGCGGCGGTTATTCCCGGGCTGATTCTTGCGGTGGCTTACGTCATCGCAATCGTATCGATGGCGGTGTTTTTTCCAAACTATATTGGTGGGCAAGACGCAAAGTCTCAGGCGTTTGCAAACTCACAAAAAGCGTTGTCAATTGCTCAGATTTTCACAAAAGTCGCGCCTTTCGTTACGCTAATCGTGTTGGTGCTAGGCGGTATTTACGGCGGCTTATTTACTCCAACAGAAGCCGGTGCCGTGGGTGCAATGGGAGCGCTCATTATTTCTTTGATTAAACGAAAGCTTAGCCGCAGCGTACTTTGGGAGGTGCTAAGTGAAACGGGTCACATCGTGGCATCAATACTGCTTCTGATTGTGGCAGCAACAATGTATAGCCGAATGCTTGCGATCTCTGGCTTGCCAGCGGAGCTTGGTGCTTGGATTGCAAATGCCGATATGAGTTTGGCAAGTATTTTGACCATTTACGTAATCATTCTAATTATAATGGGCACTATTCTGGATACGACGTCCATTATTTTAATTATGGTGCCGCTCTTTTTACCTGCAATGGCGCCATACGACATCAATTTTATTTGGTTCGGAATTATCACCGTGTTCGGTGCGGAAATTGGATTACTTACGCCACCGTTGGGTATTTCTTGTTACGTGATAAAGACCACATTGGATGATGATAGTATTTCTTTGTATGATATTTTTGCTGGGGCGTTTCCCTTTGCAATAATCATACTTTTGGTTCTTATTCTTCTGATAGTATTTCCTGAAATAAGTTTAGTGTTGCTATAACTGAATACTCAGGAATAAGCAGCGATAATTCGAGGGCATCAATATGGCAAAACCTAATTACTCATTTGCGAAACATCAAAAAGAGTTGGCGAAGAAAAAGAAAAAGGAAGCAAAGCGTTTGAAAAAGCTAGGTGCCACGGAACAGTCTAATAAAGACGGTCTGGACAATGAGTTATCGCAAGTTACCCCAGCGGAACCGACTGATTCGCCTACTTAGTTTCTGAAAAGCCAGAAGGACTCAGAAGAGGAAAGGCTAGGGGGCTGCAGGGCTAATACCCTCTCCTAAATTACTTTGCTCAATTAGTTGTGCGACGACACCTGAGCTAAGCTGCTCTTGCATAAAGCGCTCGGCATAGTCACGGCCAGTGGTTCGATTACCAGATAATGCGAAAACCACTGGGGTAATACCAAAGCGTTCGACATTCACATGCGATCCAGGTAATTCCTTGCTGATGCGTAGTGCGCCAGTACGTGTAGTGGCAAGTACCTCTGCTTCTTCGGCCTCTAGCCTGGGCTGCCCGCTTTGTTCTGAGTAACGCTGGATCTCGGCCTGTTTAATAATATCCCGAAGTCGGTAGTCATAAATCGTTTCTGAGCGAACCGCAATACGAATGCCTGGTTTATCAATATCCTCTAGAGTATTTAAACCTAAGCCTGCACGCACCAAAAATGCATGGTCGGTCTCTAATACAGGAACTGTATAGATCAAGCTTTCGGTGCCTGGGCGAGGAAAGTAGGACAACATCATAATATCCCATTCATTTTTTCCGAGCGTTTGCATAAATTGTTGCGGGCCTTCAATCGGGTAGGGCTCGTAGGGAACGCCGAGCTGTTCAGCTAACATGCGGCCAAGCGCTTGTCCGACTATCGACATCGGCGCGTTTTCTTTAGGATATGCAAATCGCAGTGACCCCGTGGGTGCTAGATCATTCACCACAGCTTGGCTCGGGTCCGTCTGCGCTTGAGCATATGCCGTAGTAGCGAGAATAATGCTTCCAAGCACCATTAGTGCGGCACGGATGTGCATAGAGATACCCTCCTGTAATTTTGCCCTACTCTGATTGATATTCAGCTTTGCGACTTTAAATATATAACGCGCATTCAGTTCAAATAATCTAGCGTTGCGTCAAATAGCTGTTAATTGCCCAAAGCAGTCATTAATAAGAGCTCTATAGAGGCTTTGTTCTACCAGGATCAGTCACGATATTTATTCACTGATCGAACTATCGCTATTTTATAGAATAAGGTGTTTATACACTTTATACTCGAATCGGTCACTGGCAAATATATAACTTCAATATGCCCGAAACGCATGATATCCATTGGAAACGAATTTCTAAGTGGCTCTTATTGTATGCCTTTGTGTTTCTGGTGGTTGGAGAGATTCTCGTTCGTGTATTGCCTGTAAAAGTATTGGGCGGTGTCTACGGTGATTTAAAGATAAACATTAAATTTGATAAAACAGGCCCCAATTTCGTCCCAGATCAAACAGCTAGATTTGCAAGCGAATGTTTTGACGCCTACCCGATAACCATCAATAGTCACGGTTTTCGCGGAAAAGAATACGAGGTTGCAAAGCAATCTGATGTTTTTCGAATCGCAGTTCTAGGCGATAGCTTTATGGAAGCGCTACAAATTAATGATGGGGAAACTACTGCTGATCAACTAGAAACGATATTACAAGATAATTGGCAAAAAACAGAGGTTCTTAATTTTGGCTTCTCGGGAACAGGGGCTGCACAACAACTTATTCGTTATCGCTACACCGTGAAAAACTTTAGCCCAGATCTTGTTTTATTGTTTTTTCTACCGGGCAACGATTTTATTGATAGTCATATGGAGTATGCATATCAGACTATGGGAATCCCGCTGGATACCTATGATCGGGGCGAAGGAACCGAATTCGCATATCTGGTCGAGGAATCAACCGGTTTAGTCGAGCGCCTGAACAGAAGAACTAATTCTCCCCTCAAACAATGGCTGAAAGATTTCGTACTACATCAGTCACGATTGGCGGGTTTCATGTTCGATAAATTATCTGTCATACGACAAAAGATGGTGTATGCCAATCTGGAGAAAGCCCAGAACTTTGCTGCTAAGGAACCAATAGATGATCGTGATGAGGATTCAAGCGATGTTCAGGAATTAGCCCATGAGACACAAAAGTCTTCTAACGAAAATAATGCTCTACAAGATGAGAGCGTCGCTTTGACAAAAAAAATATTGGAATTATTTAGACAGGAAGTTATACGAGATGGTGCAGACTTTAAAGTTGTTTTAATCCCAGGGGATTCAAGCGTACGCCTTCCAGCAAAGCAGATACTGACCGAATTAGAAATGAATTTTTTAGACTTAAAACCGCATTTTGATCAAGATATGGAAAATAATGATCTTCTTTACAGTGATTACATTTGGTCGTGTGATGGTCATTGGAACTACAAGGGGCACGATGTCGCAACCGCGGCAGTTTATGAATGGATCCTTGGGATTTAACTATTTGATTGCTGATCTATTGGGCATCGCAACTAGAGCTAATTAATATCTAATATTATCCGGAAAGTCACACCAACCCTGAGGCGGCCAGGCGCGAATTAGACTAATATGATTTCATTGTGCCTATTCGCAACTGTATTAGCCCTATCCAAGATTTATTGTTTTCTTCATTTTTTATCATTGATGTAAATAGTGACTCTAATTCGATTAGTAGCCTTTGGTCCAATACCGCCCTTTATAATTGCATGTTCGAATGGCCGCTTTGAGTATATGACGGCCATTT
>ERZ887942.1336-NODE-1336-length-17318-cov-5.270521_pt1 | contig 17318 bp, 12 predicted proteins | sample MGYA00521099_ERZ887942 | MGnify/ENA primary metagenome ERZ887942 (study PRJEB32303, sample SAMEA104408605) | aquatic metagenome | biome: Brackish water; feature: Pelagic; material: water | place: Baltic Sea | collected 2014-06-07T06:48:00 | depth 16,251 m ...
GTAAATCAAATGAGGATGCGATTCCATAAGCGATTGTTATACTAAATAACGATAACTCTTAGACGACTTTGGAAAGAAATATGTTCGCAAAAATTCTGCAATTCTCACTCATACTTAGCTTGTTCCATTCAATAGCTCAGGGTGCTGACATTCTTGTTGAAGCGGAAAGCTTTGACCAGCATGGTGGTTGGAAGCTTGATACTCAATTCATTCGTGAGATGGGCTCGCCTTATCTCCTTGCACATGGATTGGGGAACCCAGTCAAAGAAGCTTCAACGACAATCGAAGTCGCTGAGGCTGGTAGCTACAATATTTTTGTTCGAACCAAAGATTGGGTCGCTCAATGGAATGCCAAAGGTCAGCCGGGGCGCTTCCAAATACTTGTGAATGGAAAAGCACTCAACGAAACTTTTGGAACCGAAGGCGCCGAATGGTTTTGGCAGCAAGGAGGAAGAGTCGACCTACAAGCTGGTAAGAATAGCCTCACTCTAAAAGACCTGACTGGATTCGATGGTCGCTGCGATGCGATTTATTTCACTCAAGCGGAATCTGCTCCTCCGAATGAAGACGAGATTCTGCCTCAATGGCGCCGTGATCTTCTTGGTCTCAAAGAAACTCCGACTGAGAAATCTGGATACGATCTCGTCGTCATTGGAGGAGGTTACTCTGGAATGGGGGCTGCACTATCAGCTGCTCGTGCTGGTTGCAAAGTAGCACTGATTCAAGATCGTCCTGTTCTCGGAGGGAACGGTTCCAGCGAGGTTCGTGTCTGGGCAATGGGGAATATCCGTCGAGGAAAATATCCTCGCATCGGCGAGATCGTTGAAGAATTCTCCGATCATGCGAAGAAATCCCCCGGAACATTTGAAGAGTTCGAAGATGCAAAGAAGGAAGCGATTGTCCGTGCTGAAAAAAATATCGATCTCTTCCTGAATAATCATGCCTTCAAAGTTGAAACCGATGGAGAGCACATCGTCGCGGTTCAATCGTTCAACACAAAAACGAGCGAGTATAGCCGCTTCGAAGGCACACTCTTCTGTGACGCAACCGGTCATGGCACGATTGGTTACCTTGCCAAAGCCGAATGGGACATGGAGGAAAAAGGCCGCATGGGGATGAGCAACATGTGGGCTTGGGGCGAAGGTGAGAAATCTGTCGACTACCCAGAAACTCCATGGGCACTTGATTTATCGATGAAGGATTTCCCCTACCCTCGAGACCATCATGGACAATGGTTCTGGGAAAGTGGCTTTGACAAAGACGCCACCGGCAACGCCGAATCGATTCGAGACTGGAATTTGCGAGCCGTCTACGGTGCATTCAACGCGATGAAAAACCGCGAAGGTGCTAGCAAGCATGAAACGGCGTACCTCACCTGGATTGCCTACATCGGTGGTCCGCGTGAATCCCGTCGACTCTTGGGAGATGTCTTGTTGACTGAAGAAGATGTCGTCAGTAAACGTGACTTCCGAGATGGGTGCGTCCCCAGCACATGGTCGATTGACTTACATTATCCCAAAAAACAATACGCCGAAAAATTTCCGGAGAACCCGTTTATCTCTGTCGCTGTGCATGGCAAAGGAGTTGATCGTAGCTACGGATATCCCGTTCCATATCGATGTTTCTACTCACGAAATATCGACAATCTGTTCATGGCAGGTCGCTGTATTAGCGTGACTCACGAAGCTCTCGGGACTGTCAGGGTGATGAAGACTTGCGGAATGATGGGAGAAGTTGTCGGCAAAGCCGCTTCTGTTTGTGTTGCACATAATTGTTTCCCGAGAGATGTCTACGAACGATACTGGCCAGAGTTAGATGACCTGCTCAAGCTACCGGGCAAGGCATATCGAACAAGTGTCGATGTCGAATTCACAATCCCAGATGATGCCCTTCCACTCGCTTCAGAATACGGACCTGCTCCGGGACTTGATCCAAAGAAACTACCGGGTATTGTCGTCGATGATCGCGAAGCAAAGAAGAGTGCCGGCTGGACCGAAGGTCAGGGGCTGAAAGGTTTTGTTGCTTACGGATATCTCTACGCGGGAGCGAATAATGGCGCCACGATCACTTTCGCTCCTAAAACGAAAATTGCGGGAGTCTACGATATTCGACTCGCTTATCTCCCGCATGAAAACAGAGGCAGCAATGTGATGATCAAAGTCAAAGTTGCTGGCGAATCTAAAACTCATTTCCTTGATATGCGTAAACCTGCTCCCCTGGAAAACGATTTCATCTCGTTAGGAACAGCAACGCTCAAGGCTGGTGAATCAGTAGAGATTACTGTTTCAAGCGAAGACGCCAAAGGAAACGCACACGCAGATGCGGTGCAATTGCTACCGATTTCAAAGTAATGCAGTTCTGAGTAGTTCGTATGTATGGGTTTTAAGGAATACTATGAGGTGAGCTTCTCGCTTTGATGGAAAATCCCCCGTTGCTTGCATTCACTGAGAAGTAGGTTTCACTACCTAAAACTTAGAAAATCATGCGAGCCATCCATGTCATCATTGAAATCCAGAGTCCGAGACACCGACTGTCCATCTTGTCGAAAAAAAGATGCTTTGAAGACTCAGACTTTTTGCGCCGAATGTGGATATTTTCCAGCGACTTCAGAAAGAATCGATAACACTGAAGAAAAACTAAGCAGAGATCCGTCATTGATCGGCACGGTTGTCGTTGCACTAGGAATTTTATTGCTCGGTATCGCCGGTCTGCTGTCACGAGTTTATATTTGGGACACTGGAGAACACCACTACTGGATGCGGTATCTCCTTATTATCGGTGGAGCTGCCTTTGCATTAGGTCATCTCGCTGCATTCTGGTACAGCTTAGTGAAAAACGGGATTGACCTCTCTGACGTGATCTTTGGTCCGAAGAGTGTTTGGGGACCAGTCTTTTTCGACATTCACAAAAAATGGCTCGTTGCAGCGATTGGAACTTATGGAGTGACGATTCTTCTTGTCGGAGGAGTGTTGTTTGGAGTCAATTATGAAAGCTATCTCAGCTCCAGCAGTAACAAGTCTCTATGGAAAATGATTTCGGACATCCAAGTCGCTCTTGGCAAAGAGGCGACAGAAATGCCTGAGATCAGTTTTAAGAAGGTGCAAGGTAATCTCAACATTCCTACAGGTGGAGATGGAAAACTTGTTCTCGATGGAGACTTGTCAGCTATCAATCCTGAAAACCTTACGATCCTGGCAGAGACTCTCGGTGGAAGTGGAAAGACCTCCAATTCAAGTGGCGATAAAAGTTCTTTCACTGATCTCGCGGACTCAACGGACATTTCAGCACTCATTGAAAATGGAACGCAAGGTGAAGCCAATGGGGAAAGTTTAGTCTCTCTAACAAGTCAATCGAAATCTTCAAATGGAACACCAACTGGTCCTCAGCTTCACACAAAAACACTCAAGCGAAATCAACTCGAATGTTTCATCTTCGGTTTTACGACCAATGAAGCTGGTGAACTTGACGAACTCGTGATGGGGAGTGTCGTGGAAGGCAAACCTGTCTATGTCGGATTGTTACCTAGTGCGAAAATCGGTGCAGAACATTTGAAGGGTGTCTCCCTGGATTTCTTCAAGAAGAATGTTTCAGAACCAATTGTAGAGTGCCGATTGGAAGCGACCTGGCTTGAGCCAACAGTGATCTGTGTTCTTGAACATCAAGGGAAAAATAGAAAAGGCACCTACCTCTTGAATCGCTTTGTTGGGTTTCGAGAATTCCTGTAACACGCACACTTTCCTATCTGTCCCAGAATCTGACGCATTGCCGACCTTCGGTCTATGATTCAATCTGCAAAAGAGACTTCTTCGGTCTGGTAAAGCATCTCGTTCATACACAAAAAGCCTCCGTTGTAGTTACAGCGGAGGCTTTTCAATTTCACATTCAGGGAAGTGTTAATCGTCCCCGAAAGCGGCGTCGAAGCGAACGCCACTTGATTTGAAATCGATGTTGTGGCAGAAGTCGGCAGCCTCGGCGGCACCTTGATCGCGATCCATTCCGCAATCTTCCCACTCAACAGAGAGCGGCATATCGTCTGGGTAACCGACGGCATTGAGGGCACGAATGATTTCTTCGAAACGGACACCACCGCGACCGACGCTGCGGAAATCCCAACCTCGACGAGGATCGCCAAAGGTCAGATGGCTGGAAAGAATCCCTGTGCGACCATTTAAAGTTGTCGCAGCATCTTTCATGTGAACGTGATAGATACGATTGGGGAACTCACGAATGAACTCAACAGGATCAACGCCTTGCCAGATCAAGTGGCTCGGATCGAAGTTGAACCCGAACTCTTCGCGATTGCCAATCGCTTCCAGGGTTCGCTTGGCAGAGTAAATGTCGAACGCAATCTCTGTCGGATGAACTTCTAAAGCAAAGCGAAGTCCACACTCTTGAAAGACATCCAGAATCGGATTCCAACGGTCTGCGAACTGCTGATACCCCGCATCAATCATCGACTGTGGAGTCGGAGGGAAATCGTAGAGATATGGCCAGATACTTGAACCTGTGAAACCGTTAACGACGCTGACTTCAAGTTTTTGAGCAGCCTTCGCTGTGTTTTTCATTTCTTCTATGGCACGCTCGTTGACGCCATCCGCATCTCCGTCTCCCCAGACGTATTCAGGGACAATTGCTTTATGCCGCTCATCGATAGTGTCACAAACCGCTTGACCGACGAGGTGATTGGAAATCGCAAAAAGTTTCAGGTCGTGCCGTTCGAGCAGGTCACGCTTTTTAGCACAGTAGGTATCATCCGAAAGGGCTTTGTCGACCTCGAAGTGGTCACCCCAGCAAGCCAGTTCGAGACCATCGTATCCGAACTCTTTTGCCTTTTTAGCCAGCTCTTCCAGCGGAAGATCTGCCCATTGACCTGTAAACAAGGTGACTGGACGACCCATTATCAAACTCCTAATCAGAATTGTACTTACACGAATAATATCAATTGACAAGCAAAAGTAATTGACGACGCAACAAAATTCAAACCCGTAGACATTACCATTTGAGATTCAGCGTTCTATAGTGGTCTCGCAGAGACTGAAACGCTTTGAAATCCATTAACATATTTACTTAACTGCTTTAACCGAAAGATCTTACCATGGATGCCTTTCCTATTGTTGTTCTCTCTCGAGTCCTGCATGTGCTGGCTGCGATTTTTCTATTTGGAGGTTCTCTCTTCCTGTTTGCGGTATTAACACCCTCTGCCAAAGAATTACCAGAGAACGAGCACGAAGCACTCAAAGAGCGAGTAATGAAGAAATGGCGTGCCTATGTCGGCATGGCAATCGGGGCACTGATCTTCACCGGTTTTTACAACTACTTAGTGGTTGCTGGCCCGGAGCATAATGATGTGGGTGACAAGAAATACCATATGTTTATGGGTATCAAAATCCTGATCGCGTTCGTCGTCTTCTTCTTTGCATCCGTTTTACCTGGGAGAGCGAAAGCCTTCGAGAAAATGCGACAGAATTCAAGAAAGTGGAGCATCGTCACCATCGTGCTGGCGACCGTTGTGGTCGCAATCGCAGGGTTCTTACGAGTTCGTGGTGTTATTCAGTAGAGACGAGAAGTGGAAAATTGAACAGGAGAGAGCGAAGGAAGTAAAGGAAAACTTACTTGATGGGTTTTTAGCAAACCGCTCTACATTCAAAGCCACACAAGCTCTCATGCTATGGATCGTTAAAAAATAAATGCTTCGTTTGAAAGAAATCGAACTCTTGCAGCGAGAAATCTATAACTGACTAAAAAATGTTACACAAGAATATTCTGGACAGCGAACACAGTTCATGTAATTCAATGGCTACATTTTTCTTTTCTCTGCAACTTGGCGTCCTTGCGTTAAGTTTTCATCATGCCACAAAGATGGAGCGAAATTAAATCACGCAGAGCCGCAGGGTTCGCAGAGGAAAATAAACCTGCGATCTCAGCGGCTCTGCGTGATTCATATATTTAGTTGGCAGCTAACGACCTGCCGCAACTAGGCACGAGTAGAAGACTCTAATTCAGTTGCCTCGTGAATGAGTGCTCTGGTTCACTGCATTGCTATTTGTGGTTTTCGAGTTCTGGGTTGGCATCGAGTTCGTCGAACGATTTTGGCAAGTAGCCATGGATACGAATGACATCTCCCACAACATCGAAACAGAAGCTCGCGTCGTGTAGAGTTTTCAATATCCAATCTGAGTTATTAACGACGTCTTGATCAATCAACGCACCACGACGAATTTCCTGAAAATAGCAGATGTCAAACCACTCAACCGACATCATTGGAAATGGCAAGTGATGCCACCATTCTGTATCCCAGTTCGACGGTGGACCATCAACGCATTTGTAACGATACGATGGTCGCCATCCATCCCGCTGCCGGATGGCATCAAGTAGACAGCCCCATTTCACGTCGTTGGCAGCTCCAGTGAGACCACGGATAGAGATGACACGTCGGATACGATTTTTCTCGTCGTCGGTGCCGACGTTCGGCTGAGGTGAGGTATCAGACATTTGGTCCAAATAACCAGTAATATTCTAAATCAAACACTTATTCAGTTTTTGCGGTACTGTTAGCTGGCGTAGACTGCTGAACCGAATTCGAGTTCTTTGCTAACACGCCGGTCACGAAGCCTCGATAGATCGAAGCTTTGTCGAGGGCATCAAGGTCACGGATCGCTGGTGTTTTCATGTGTTCCCAGAGCTCGTGGGCGGTTCCCTGTTGTACGGTATACGCTGCAAAGAGCATGAAACCATCTTGCCGTAAGACTGGATCAGAAAGAGTGACTAAAAACTCGAAAGTGTCTTCCGTAGATTGAGTTCGCATCACATCGCAAATTAGCCCCAATGCTCCGATGTCCGCTCGATCACGATCCCCTTTCATCGATTTTAATTTGTAGAATTCTCGCAGCGACTCACCCGATTTTTTCCAATTCCCTTGGAGGAATGCACCTGTCGCCTGACCAATCCCGCGATCAACGACATCGATTTCGATTCTTCGTTCCTGTGACTTCAGAATCTGTTGTTTCAATTCGTTTTCTAGATTAAGATCAGCGAGAACAATCCCTAAGCCGGGCAGTGTTGTCTCGTTCAGTAATTCTCGCAGTTGGATATCTTGTTGTGCAGATTGGGCGACAACGTGCTCCCAAACTTGCTTTCGCAAACCGGCGTGAGCCATTGCACGTAGGAGAACGACCTGTTTTTGCAATCGTTCTTGAGCCATCGTGTTGAAGCGTTCACATTGACGACGGTAGCGATTGAACGCAGAGCGAACCTCTGGTACGGAACTGCCGACGTTGATTTCATCTCGCAACTTGCTTTTAACGACACCTTCCCGGCTCTCACACTCATTTAATAATACTTGAGTCTTCACTGGGCTGGGAGTTGTCGCACGTGCATACGCCATCGATTTTTTGAGGTATTCATCTGCTTGGTCCAGTTGTTCGAATTGAACACTGACCAGACTAATATCTGCACAAGCCATCGCTGACGACTCTTCTTGCGAAGGATTAGTCAATCCTAGATAAGCTTTCCCCTGGCTCTCATAGATCTGTTTCATGTTGAGCAGGTTCACCGGCTTCGGAGCAGGAATTTGCCCAGCTGCTTCCAGTGCCTTCGCGAGTGCAGCTTGCGCTGGCTGATCTTTCTTCTTCGCTTTCAAGTGGGCAGCGACAGCCGCCCAAACGCGAGTCTTGCCGGTCGCAGAAACATCTTGACCAGCCAGTGCTTCTTCAACGGTTTTGCTTGCAGTGTCAGGTTTCATTTCAGTAAGTCGTCCCGCCCAGGCAGCACGACAGGCATCCTGACTGGAAACTTGCCTTGCGGTTTCAATCAGCGTCCAGGCTTCATCTGGATAGCCATGTGCGACGAGTGTTTCAATGACTCCTATTCGAAGTGATTCCGGCATTAAAGCGTGATAAGGTCGAGAGGCTTCTAACCCGACATCATAGGTCGCGGAGTCGAGAGCTGTTCTCCACAGAACGGAAGCATCCCCCCGCAGACCAAGTTCACCTTCAGCATCTTTAATCTGATCGGCAATCAGTTGTACTGCTTCATCTTTCTTACCAACTGCTGCGAGGACCGCTGCCAGCGACATCACGGAATCTAAAGATCGTCGGACTGTTGGTGGAAGATTCTTCGCACGTGTGAGTCCGTCGGTTGCTGATTTGGTTGCTCCATCGACGTCTCCATTGCGTAGTTGCTCCCAGGCAATCTCAGCGAATGGTTGAAGTTGCAAGTAGCCTGTTGCACGACCGCCAGATTGTAAACGTTTCAGTTCTGAGTTCGCTGCATCAAGATCACCAGCAATCGCCAGTGTTTCGGCAGCTAACTGAGTTCCAACGTTCTTATTATGATCACCGCGATCACGAGCTGCGTCAATTACTTTCTTCTTTGATTGCTCCTTGATCTCAGCGAGAGTGATGTTTTCGGGTTTGCAATTGTCGCACTCGACAGGTGGGCAATCATCACATTCATCGAGTGGAGGACAGAGGTCGCAATGCGTTCCATGATCATCGTCGTTAACAATGGGGGTTTTACCGTCTTGCATCATTTGGAACACGCCAAAGGCAATTGCAAGTAGGGCAACCACGGAAACCCCGATGATCAAACCTTTTTTGCTTTTCGGTTCTTCTTCAGGCGGAGCTTCGACTTTGGGGCGTTTGGATTTGAAGACAGGGACAATACATTCCGAGTTTGCACATTGAACGTCTTTGCCTGCTTCGCTAAGCGGCATGAAGCCTTTGGCTTCGCACATCGGACAGACGATTTCGTAAGTCCGCGACTTCGTTGGACGCGGTGAAAGTTTGATCGCTTTGCGAACTGCGGATGTGTCGACTTCGAATGGATCGTCTTCACCTGAAGCGGCTTCAGCTTTCGCTGATCCGGAAGTTGGCTTCTTTTTAGTCGGAGTCTTCGCTCCAGAAGCTTCAGCTTTGGGGTTTGATTTCTTTTCGGGCGCAGCTGCCGCTTTGGGGCTGGCTGCCTTTGGTTTCGGTTTGCCCGACATCGATGCACCACAGAATGGGCAGTCATCGACATCATCTTCAAGTACAGAGGCCTGACAGGCCGGGCATTTACGAAAGTCCATAATTATTTTTCAGGCTGAAATCAGATTGAGACGGGATGATCAATTTTCAACTCAGCGAACAGAAAGGAAACTCTGCCGCCACGAGAGTGAATCTCTCTTTCTAATGTAACGATTTCCATAAAATGATAGAATGGCAAGTCAATTTCCATCTTTCCGGAGAACGATTTCGAAAATATTGGGGAATAAAACTCCTGGGTCAGTTACTCAAGCTTATGGGCATCCGTAGGTAAATCGTTTCTGAAAAGAGATTTTCAAGTTTCTCGTAATTATGCAATTCAAGTTTGCAAGATCAGCACAGGACAGCGATAATACTTATCGGGAGTCAGCAGACCTGCTAATTCCATTTTCGGAGAATCATTTAATTATAGGGTTCAGATCTCATGCAGAGAATTGACCAACCACGAATTTTATCAGCTTTCTACATCGGACTGAGCTTTTCCATCATTGCCTTTGTTGGTTGTGGTGGAGGCGACGAGAAGCCGACTGAGCAAGCTGAAACGACGACGACTCAGCAGCCAGCCGCAGTGAATAGCGAATCAACACAGGTTAATACAACTGAGCCAGCGGTTGTGAACACCGTCGATCCGAATAAAAAAGAAACCAAGTGGATCGGAACCATCCCTTACGATGTCTTCTACGATCAGCCACTAACCGTTGCTGCGGATGCGACCGTTATTGGAGGCAATGCTCCCGTAGCTGTGGCGACATCCGGCGGTTCACCAGAAATGGCTTCAAATGACACGAGCAATGGACCTCCTGCAGGATCCCCGCCAGCTGCCGGCGGCAATGGTGTTGACTGGGCAACGATATTGCCAATCGATGCCTTGCAAGGTGAATTGAAAGTGATTCGAACCCGTCTGACAACGAATTTACAGTCTGTCGGAAACTATAATCGTAGTGCTGAAGATATTGCTTTAGATGGAGCAATTGTTGCGGGGTTGGGAGCGATTGTGACTGTCCACCCTGAAGCGGATACCTGGAAGGATCGTGGTAAGTTTATCCGCGATCTAGGGTATGAAATCTATTCTTCATCGGGGGAGTCGGGACGAACAGCTTTTACTGCGACAGAGGAACCGTTCCTAAAATTGCAAACCGCGATGGATGGAGGAACCGTGAGTGGTTTAGAGCCAGAAGAAGTCGTCCCGTTTGGGGATGTCATTTATGTCTCTGACATGATGCAACGACTCGAATTTACTGTCAGCAATCTGAAAGCGAATGTCAACACAGAAGCACGCATGAAAGAAGACCCCGAACGCGTCATGCGAGATCTGCATATGTTGGCAGCCTTCGGGTCATTGATGGGAACCGAAAGTTATGACAACGCTGACGCTGAAGGCTACCAAGCTTTGGTCGCAACTTTTGTAGGGGGAGCAATGAAAGGTGTTGATGCAGTAAAAGCCGAAAACTACGAAGGTTTCCGTGAAGGCTTAAGCGACATTCAAACGACTTGCTCCGAGTGTCATCAGCAGTATCGTGGAAGTGATTCTGGGTTTTAAGTAGATGTCCTACGAATTAAAAATTGAACAGGTATTGCCATCTCTTCCGAGTTGGAAAGGCATTATTCAACAAGTTTTAGAACGCGGATCGACACGGATGCAGCGGATTTTCGCGGATCAATAATGAACCAGAACCGCAATTGCTGTTCTAAATTCAGAGCCTAAACAGAAGTCTTGCTGACGGCCACATGAACAGACCTTGATCGAACTTTGCCCGGAGAATGAAGTCACACCCCTTCTATTCACGGTGCTAGAGGATCAATCTGATCAGCGTGAATCCGCCGCATCCGCGAAAATCCGCGTTCTCATATGAATTCATTATCAGGATTCCGCAATAGAGTTGCTACCAGATGAAATACAGTTCCTTGATTTCAGGGACATGAAGTAGGGCTTTTCGACACAAGAATTACTCAAGCGGAACATGACATGCGTCTGCTGATCTTTGAAGATATATGCGGGGCGGGATATCGCTGCGATTTTATATTGCCTCCCGAACTACCGGACGAATTTCACAAATTGCTAGTGATCGAGGGGGCAGCGATGATGAAAGCGGTTGTGGAGGATTTCTCACAACTGCCGTTAAGCGTCAGCGACTCCCCGCTTGAAATCATCACTCACTGGGATCGACGCGGAGGCATCATACCTTTCGAAGGCAAACAAGGCATTGAAGTTGTTCAGGTTGATTCTTCAAGGTCTGGTCAGAGAGCCTGGAACCAATCATTAAAGACCTGCGATACGGTCCTCTTCATCGCCCCCGAATATCAAGGACGAGCGTATAACATGCAGTTGGAAGTGCTGCAAAATGAATGTTCTTCACTGAACTCATTACCATCTGCCATCAGACTTTGTTCAGACAAGCTGGAATTTTTTCGGCATCTGCAGGAACACAACATTGCGACGATTCCTACATTTTCTAGTTTCGAAAAGCTAAGTAATAGCCAATACGTCGTTGCGAAACAAAGAGACGGTGTTGGTTCAATGAGTGTAGAAAAAATGCTTTTCAAAAACGCTGAGCGGCATTCGCATAAGCCGGGAAGTTACCAACTGATTTGGCAACCGTTCGTGGCAGGAGAAACGTGTTCTGTTGGTTGCTTCATCAATTCGAAGACTGGTCACCTCACGGTTCTTCCCACAGCGAGACAGTTCCTCTCTAATGATGGTCACTTTAAATATGAGGGTGGCGAAATCCCCGCTGCGAATGTTGACCAACAAGCAGTGAAAGAGATGGCAACTCAGGTCGCACATTCGATTGAAGGACTCCATGGTTATTTCGGAATTGATTTTATTGTTGGTGAGGATCAAAAACCGATCGTTGTCGAACTGAATCCAAGAATCACAACCAGCTACGTTGGCTACCGAGCCATGACGTCTCAAAACCTGGCTGAACTCTTTTTCAATGATGTGGACGAAGAAGACATTGAGTGGCAAAACCACGTTCGATTCGAACCGAACGGGAAAGTTTTCACGCGACCTCTTTAGCGGTCGCGGAAATTGAGATGAAGTTCTGTCTCGTGGCAGTAAACTACAACTTTTTAAAATGCTTGTTCGCGGACACATGGTAGAGCAGAATGCTCTAACGGAGAGAGAACTTGAGTGTTGTTGGGATTGATATCGGTGGGGCGAATCTTAAAGCTTCGGACGGGAAGAAGTCTGTCTCTCGCCCTTTTCCGTTATGGAAAGAGCCAGAGAATCTCGCAGATGAAATCTCTCGATTGCTGAGTGAGTTTCATCCTTATGGACCTGTTGCAGCCACGACGACTGGCGAGCTCGCTGACTGTTTCCGAACAAGATCGGAAGGTGTTCGAGAGATCGTTTCAGCGATTCAAACTGCTGCCCCCAAGAGACAAATCGCCATCTGGCAAACCGGCGGAGAATTTCTGACGGCGGATGAAGCGATTGAACTTCCGGAATTAGTCGCAGCTGCGAACTGGCATGCCTTGGCAACCTGGGCTGGTCGTGCTTGTCCACAAGGATTGGCAATTCTATTAGATATCGGCTCCACGACGACCGATATCATTCCTATCGATGACGGATTCCCAGTTCCTCAAGGAACAACGGATTTAGCAAGACTCTGTTCTGGCGAACTGGTCTATCAAGGAACGCGTCGAACGCCGCTTTGTGCGGTGACGAAGGAGGTAGGAATCTATGATTCGACTTGCCCGCTGGCTGCCGAACTCTTTGCGACTACTTTTGACATCGCACTGATACTTGGTGACGTTAAAGAGCAGCCAGAGAATTTCGAAACTGCGAACTCTCGCTCAGCGACAAAAGAAGATGCACAGCATCGATTGGCAAGAATGTTGTGCTCAGATTGCGAGCAGATATCAGCAACTGAATTGCAAAAGATCACCAGACAGATTCGGGATTGTCAATTAGAGACATTGTCGAAAGCTTTTCGAAAAGTGCTAACTGCACAGGAAAAAGAGCTTGCAATGATCATTCTCTCTGGTGAAGGAGAGTACCTCGCCAGAAGAATGCTGGATCAACATTTCAATGATCTCAGTTCGCTGGAAACAATCTCGCTCAATACAATTCTTTCCAACGATCATTCAGAGGCAGCATGTGCTTATGCACTGGCGAAACTCGGAACGGAAAGACTGTGAGACGAGCAGCAGCAAAGGTTTTTCCAAATACAAGCACGAAGCGCAAGCGAGTGAATCGCACTTCTGCCCCACTTGCTTGCGCGTCGTGCTTGTAGATTCAAATCTGTTGTTTGCCTGAGATAGAATTCTGCATATCCTCTCTACAATTAACCATTAGGATCTCACCTTGACTGAATCTATTAAGCCGGGTCGCTATCGACATTACAAAGGGAATGACTACCTCGTCATCGGTCTCGCAACGCACAGCGAGACCGAAGAGCAGTTGGTTGTCTACCGACAAGATTACGGCGAACAGGGTTTATGGGTTCGCCCGCTGGCAATGTTCACTGAACAGGTCACGGTGAATGGAAGCAGAGTTCCCCGCTTTGCATATGTGGAAGACTCCACAAGTGAATAATTGCCTCAAGCAGAAACGTCTTCAAGCGGGATTTCTTCCATTGGTTTTCCAAAGCGGTCAAGCAGGAGAACAGCAGCGGCAGCGATGATCACAATCACTATTGTGATCACAAAAGAGGTGTCGTAAGAAATTTCGTTGAGAGAGAGAAGTTCAAATTTCTTATGTTTGAACTCTTCGACTTCAGGTGTTGTATCAATTTGAAATGGCCAGATTTTTTTCAGCGAACCGAGCATAAACCCGCAGAGGACCGCCATTGTTTTCGCTGCGTGCTTTGAAAGTAACCATTTGAGTATTTTCGAGAACGAGATCAGTCCGATCAGGCATCCGCTCGCGAATGTTGCAACAAGCATTAAAGAGGCAACTGAAATTTTCAACTTGATGACTTCTTTGATGATGCCGGTAATCTCATGATATTTACCCAATATCAACAAAATGAATGAACCGCTTATCCCCGGTAGGATCATTGCACAAATCGCAATTGCTCCGCAGACAAAGACGTACCACAAAGCGTCTGGCGGATTACTAAAAGCAGGCTGTGAAACTAGCCAATACGCGAAGATTGCTCCCCCCAACAGAAGTGCGTACTCCACCATTCGCCAGTGATTAACAAGCTTGGCAACGAGATAGCAACTTGCACCGATCATGCCGAAGAAGGCAGCCATCGTAAATTGACGATAGTCTTCCAACAGCGTGTGCATTACCGATCCCAGTGCTACGACTCCTACGAGAATTCCACATCCAAGCGGGATAAGAAATCGCAAATCAATATGGGCAGCAGCGTCTTTAATTTTTCGCTGGGCGACAAATGACAAGAAAGTTGGATCTAGATGACTGATCGCACTCACCAATCGTTCATAGATTCCCAAGATCAAGGCAACGGTCCCGCCCGAGACCCCGGGAATAATATCGGCTCCGCCCATTAAGACGCCGCGACCGACTTGTGCGAAATCGGCACTGGATGGAATTCGTGAAGGTTTTGACTCGTCCTTGGTCATTTTGTCAGACACTTATATGTTTGAGATTGAATGAATCTGATTTGAGTTGGATTCTAAGACATTGGAAACGAAATCGTCTACCAGCACAACGCGAGTGCGAGTCTGATTCGGCTGTTGGCTCACTTGCTCGCGCAACGTGCTTGTATCTAAGTGAATTTCCTTACTCTCACCGAAGTCGCTGCGCCAGCAAGATAAAGCAACATCCAAGTTTGAAGAGTCTCACTTTCGTGAACTTTTGAATAAGTTCTGTTGTCTTGACTGTAAGTCACCTGAAACTTCTGTTCGTACCTCAGGAATGTGATAACATTGGGTAGCCGCTCATATGTGAACAGAGAATCGGTCTTCCTTGAGTGGTCCCACCTATCATCTTTTCGACTTTACTTTTCCATGCAGAATCCGCAGCGTCCAACACAACCTGAACGCATTTACAACCGACAATTCTGGCTTGCATTCGTCGCGAATGTGATGCTTGTGACTTCGAGTGCGCTGACGTTTCGCTTTGCTGAGTTTGTAAAGTTTTTAGGAGGAACCGAAGAGACGACGGGCTTCATCATCAGTGTCGGGCTTGTTGGATCTCTCTTTTTTCGTGCATTTCTTGGTCAAGCAATCGACCAATTGGGCATTCGGAAAATCTGGATCGTTTGTTCTTTGATCAATGTCAGCGGTTCCTTTCTTATTCTAACTGCACCAGATGTCGGGTTTCAGATCTATGCCGCACGAATCATCTTCGTGATCGGTCTCTCAGGGATGTTCGCGTCTTCGGTCTCGCACATACAGAATCTTGCTCCCCTGGAACGGCGTACAGAAATCATCGGCACCTTCGGAGCGAGTGGATTCGTCGGCATGATCTGCGGTGCTCAACTTGGGGACATCATTTTTCACACCTACCCTGAGAGCCATTTACTTTATTACGTCCTCTTTGGAATGTCGTTCTTGTTTGGGGTGCTCCACATGGGACTTGCTATCTGGCTGACATCCGGTGAAAGACATGAAAGCCGCTCGCTGACACCGCCGATTCACAAACTGATGTTTCGTTACTGGCCCGGGATTGTCTTACTCGTCACCGTCATGATGGGAATGGGTTTCGCTGTCACAATGACGTTTTTGACTCGTTACTCTACGGAACTCGGACTGGGGGGGATTCGAACTTTCTTTACCGCCTATGCAATCACTGCTTTCACTATGCGCATGATTGCCCGCCAATGGAGTCGAACCATTGGCAGACATCGTATGATCATCATGGGATTGACTAGCCACGCGGTCGGTCATTTCCTCATGACCTTCGTCTCGACCGATTGGCAGTTCATTCTACCAGCGATAGGTCTCGGATTTGGTCACGCATTACTGTTTCCATGTGTTGTCTCCATGGGAGCAGGGTCATTTCCAGAACAGTTTCGTGGAACCGGAACAACTCTCACACTCGCAGCGATCGACTTTGGAACGATCCTGACCGCTCCTCTCCTCGGATGGATTATCGATCACCACGGCTTCCACCAAATGTTTTACTTTGTCAGTGGAACAATGATCACCGGAGCGATTTCGTTTGCCGTTCTGACGGCGAAAACTGTCGATACGGATGTCGATGTCCCAAGAAAGAAAAAAAGAAAACATCCCAGAACACTCCCCAGACCCAGAGTTGAATCCCTGCAAGCAACGACAAGCCAGCAAAGTTAAGCGTTCACAGGCTTGGATTCAGGCTTTCAATAAATGTTTAGACAGGATGAACATGATTTACAGGATAAGATAAAAGCTATTACGTTCTTAGAAGCGTAATCAATGATTATCTAACCAATCAATTATCGTCTCATGCACGGCTTCATGGTGAGTATGAGAGACGACTACAGATTTGCCGTCGTTCGTTGGTTTCCATTGTCCGTTTCTTCATTCTTCTCAAAATTAGCCTGTTAAACTGCCTGAAGAATCATAGAATGATAGCTCCCACTAATCTAATTAAGGGCTATCATCTATGACGCGTCCAATCACATCAACTCTTAAAAAAATTTGTCTGACTCTGATTGTCACGCAAGTTTTTTCCCAAGCTGTTCTGGCACAATCGACTCCACAACTGAATCGAAAATTCGCTAAGAAAGTGACGGTCGAGATCAAAGACGAACCAATCGGCAAGTTTTTGAATCAACTTGCCGAGGAAAATAAAGTCACGATTGAAATCGATACAGAAGCACTTGCCGACGACGGATACTCAGTGGATGAAACGATTTCGCTGTCTTTGAAGAATGTTTCTTTATTCACGGTCGTCAAACTCGCTGGGGAAAGTTTGGAGTTCACCTGTTTGCCCAAGGGAAATGGATTGTTTATCACGACTCATCTCGCTGCGCAAGATGCTCTCTATGAAAGGCAGTACAATTTGCCCTGGATTCAGATGTTGAGAGTTGACTCTCGATCCGTAGCAGCAGCGCTTGAGCAAACGACTCCTGGTCCATGGATGACAATTGATGGAGAGGGCGGTGAATTCACAGCGATTGGACCAGCGGCTTATAAGATTTCACAAGACTGGGAAAACCATCAGGTCATTGAAAGCATCTTGCTTCAAATCGAATCAATTGTTCGTGGTAGAGGCGTCACAGTAGGTTCTCCTGCCGAGCGGGCAATCATGAAGTCCCTTCAAAAAAGTGTTGACCAAGTAGAAGGAGAGTCAACAATCACTGAATACTTGGACAAACTCCTCGCTTCGAATGAGATCAATTTCTGGTTGGATCGCAGCGAACTTAGCAATGAAGGGATCGCCTCTGATGTCATGCT
>ERZ887942.1337-NODE-1337-length-17317-cov-7.379446_pt1 | contig 17317 bp, 18 predicted proteins | sample MGYA00521099_ERZ887942 | MGnify/ENA primary metagenome ERZ887942 (study PRJEB32303, sample SAMEA104408605) | aquatic metagenome | biome: Brackish water; feature: Pelagic; material: water | place: Baltic Sea | collected 2014-06-07T06:48:00 | depth 16,251 m ...
GTAGGGGGCTCAGGACCAGACGGAGGAATCGGAGGAATCGGAGGAATCGGAGGAAATGGGCTGGGTCAGAACTCACGCAATAATTCTTTCTCATATGGCTCGGTAGATCTTGCCGGAGTTTATATGGTGCCGCCGATTGCGACCGCATCTCCGGTTGAGGAGGAGACCAAGGTTATTTTTAAGAGCCGGAGTCGAACCAAAGCTAAAAATCGTCGCGTCATCCGATCGAATCCAATGTCTCCAACAAGTCCCTAACTTTGGGGTACGACCCTTTGGGAATTACATAAAGGTTTTCGAAAAGCCGCCACCGAGCAATTCGGTGGCGTTTTTTTTATGTCCGGGATGGAACGGGCGCATTACAGCGGGAAACCGAAACCGACCCTGGTGGCTCTCATTAGCAGTCATCTTCGCGATAGATCCACCGATGAGAGAACACAGATACGAGGTGTTTTTTATAAAAAGCGGGAAATTCAGCTTAATAATTAAAAAAATTTAAAAATTAATAACAATTAGACTTGAAATAACCTTAATTTTTAATGCATTTACTATAATTATTAAAATAATGAACCTGCGAACTTCATCACCCCATTCACGGCTGGCGCTTATTGCTTCCGCCATCATCGTCATGTCCGGTTTCGGAAATTCAGCCTTTTAACAATGCGTTGGTTTCTCACGAAACGGAACCGGATTATTTTATCGGAGCTTCCGTAGCCCTTCGTGACGATCAGTATTTGTTTTTCTACGGTCGGATTTCAGGATTTTATCAAATCAACAAACGTTGGAGTTCAGTGACAGGTTACGGAATTCAGGGAATCACTTATGAAGATTCGCTTTTGAGTGAGCGAGAAGAACGACTGACGCATACGGTTTCGCAGCAAATCCGCTATTCATTCACTCCGAACACCACGGGACGTGCTGAATACCGCCTAAAAGCTACGGAATTCGATTCGATCGATTATGACTCAATGTCACACTTCGCCCTTGCTGGAGTTGACCACCGTTTTTCTGAAACCACGACGGGAACAGTGGTCGCTGGTGCAGAATTCCGTGATTACGACCGGAATGGTCGTGATTCAACAAGCCCTCATGTTGAGGCCGCTTTGTCCCACCGGCTTTCGGATCGCACATCGTTTCGCTGGGTGGCCCGTGCGAGCCTTGAGGACAATGAGATTTTCGGATTCAACGAGCGATATTCCTATCGGACAGGTGTTACGGTGAATCACGCGATCACCGACAAACTTCGGGCAATGGCTGGCGCGAGCTACGTGTTCAGTGAGTTCGAAGGCGATGTTTTCGACAGCATCAATGAAGACACCATCGCCCTTCAAACGGGGCTTGCCTACCGAGTCGTCGAGAACGTCGATCTGCGATTGAGCTATTACTACACGACAAATGCGTCGGATGACGAAAACCGCGTTTCGCTCGGTGCAACAGCGACACTCTAAAGCAATTTGAAACCAATAATGGGTTGGTTCGCAGAAAGCTCTGTTCGGAAACGGGCAGGGCTTTTTCGTCTTCTACGATCGAACAGGGTAAATTCGTCATACAGACCCTGTTGGATCGTGGCGGCAATAATTTAAAACCAGCCGATCCAGATAATAACCACATAAACCAGCTTTGTGGCGACGTGGAGTCCCTGGTCCTGCCCGAATGAGGTGCGTCCTTCGCATTTCACGGAGTCAATTGCCCAATGAATAACGAATTCGGCAAATCCGAGAAGCATGCTGCCAGTGATTGCCCAGACAAACCCTGCATGAATCAGGGAATGGGCTGACATGAGGTAAATCCAAAGAAATTTTGGTGGCTCGCCTCCGTCACCCAGCTTTGGTGCCGGGAGGTGACGGTTTTTTCCGTTAGCAATGAATTCGCCCTGGAGTGGAAAATCCGCGAACGCATGCCCAATCAGGAGGGCAAATAAAAGCGCTAAGGCAGATGCCGGATCGGAAGCCGACACCATGGGCAAAGTGATACTCGAGTGCAACATAGTTGATCTAAAATCTGTACTATGCCCGCTGGCTCGTCAAGGGCAAGACCTTAGAAAGAGTCCATCATGGCTTCACGGGCCATGGCGACTTTTTCGTTCGTCTTACGCAATCGCTTGCTCAGTTGAGTGGCGACATTAACAAGCAGGCGAGGTGCGGCTTCAGGATTGGACTCGAGAAAACGCTCCAGGCTGCTGCGATCGATTTTCCACACTTGAGAAACGCTGGATTTCGAAACCACACTTGCGCTGGCTTTGCCCGGGTCAAAAATATTCACTTCTCCAATTGTGTCGCCGCCCTTCATTTTTCCAAGAAGGACAGACCGTCCAGTCGTATCAGTTTGAACGTGAAATGAGCCAACGATAATCAAAAATAGAGAATCCTGCTCCTGACCTTCAGCAATTAACGTATCGCCCTCGGCAGATGAAATAAATTCTCCGTATTTTTCAAGTTCCAGACGATTATTGTCGTCAAGATCCTGCGCAAATCCCATCGCAGGCAAGTCCGGTGTTGGTGTTTCCTCCCTCATATCAATTTATTTTAAGATCAGCAGGATCGTAGCCAAACGCTGTCGGGATGCCAGCAAAATCGATTTTTTTAAACGACCAGTAGCACTGGATTTTCCAGTAATCGCTTCAACTCTGCCATGTAGGTGGCTCCGACGGCGCCATCAATCACGCGGTGATCACAACTCATTCCGATCCACATTCTCATGCCGGGGACGATTTGGTTGGCATCGTTCACCACGGGTTGTTTTGAAATGGTGCCAACCGAAAGAATTGCTGCTTGCGGCGGGTTGATGATCGCATCGAAATTATTCACCCCGTAGCTGCCGAGATTCGAGATGGTCATGGTGCCCCCCTGCATTTCATCAGGAGTCAGCTTCTTGTCACGAGCACGCCCTGCGAGATCACGAATTTCTCCGCTGAGCTGGCGCATGTTCTTGGTTTGAGCTGAACGAATCACTGGGGTTACCAATCCATCGTCAATCGCCACTGCGATTGCGAGATTCACTTCACCGAATTGGAGAATTGAGTCGCCCTGAAACTCAGCATTTACTTGTGGAACTTTGACTGCAGCCATCACGGAGGCGCGCATGATAAAGTCGTTCACAGTGTATTTTGGGCCACCATTTTCGATGCTGGCTTCATTCACTTTGCTGCGAAGCTGCATCATTGGCTCCGCGTCGATTTCCACATTCAGATAAAAGTGAGGAACCGTCGTCTTGCTCAACAAAAGTCGGTCTGCGATGACGCGGCGCATTCCGGAAAGAGGCAGGACTTCGTCTCCGCGCTCGCTGACAGGTGCATTCAGGCCGATTCCGCCCGCTGTTCCAACGCCACCGGAGAATCCACCGGCCGCAACCATCAAAACGTCGTCTTTTACTACTCGGCCACCGGGGCCTGAACCACGCAACGTTCCGACGTTGATTCCATGCTCATCAGCAAGTCGTTTCGCAAGAGGCGAGGCTTTGGCGCGATCGCCAGAAAGTGTCGAAGCTTGGGGAAGAGAACTGCCGGTTTTCGCCGGAGTGGCCGCTTTTGCTGGAGCTGCGGCAGGTGCCGGTGAGCTTGAAGCCGGAGCTTCTTCTGCAGCTGGCTCGCCGCCTGCTGTAGCTGGAGGGGTATCCGCATCGTCGGGAGCATCTTCCCCATCTTCTAAAACAAGCGCGAGCGCACCACCAAGAGCTGCGGATTCGCCTTCTTTGATGTAAATTTTGTGAATAACGCCGTCTGCGAAAGAAGACATCGTCATGGTTGCCTTGTCGGTTTCGACCTCAGCGACTTCGTCACCGTTAGCGACAGAGTCGCCCTCTTTTATAAGCCACTTAACCAGAGTTCCCTCGGTCATCGTGTCGCTCAATTTCGGCATCGTGATATACTCTGGCATAACGGGAAAATATCAGTCTTTCAGACAAAAGAAATTCAATAAAAAGAAGTGGAGGCGAGGGCGGGAATCGAACCCGCGATGGAGATTTTGCAGACCTCTGCCTTACCACTTGGCCACCTCGCCACTTCCTGTCCGAAAAATCGGAACCGCACTAAATCGACGGATTGAACAATGTCAATCAAACGATCATCCCCGCACCAACTGTTTCATTGGTTTGGGAATCGATCAAAACAAAGCTGCCTGTCGTCCGGTTGCTGCGATAGCTGTCGAAAAACAGCGGTCCTGAAGTCCGAATGGAGACTCGTCCGATCTCATTAAGAGCCATTTCGGACTGATCTTCTTCTTTATGCAGCGTGTTGATATTCACCTTGTAGCGAATCTCTTGAATCACTGCTTTCACTTCGTGAGTAGTGTGTCGAAGGTGAAATTTCGATCTTGGCGTGAGCTTTTTTGAATTGGAAAACCAGCAGACCATCGCCTCGATGTTTTGATCTTTCTGCGGAGGATTGTTCCCTTTCACGATCATGTCGCCGCGGCTGATATCGATTTCGTCTTCCAACGTAATCGTGCACGAAAGCGGCGCATAAGCTTCCTCAAGGTCGCCGCCGTAGTTTGCGATCGCTTTGATTTTTGATTTGAAACCCGAAGGCTGAACAGTGATTTCGTCGCCCGGTTTGAAAACACCGCCAGCAACCCGACCTGCGTATCCGCGGAAATCGTGATGTTCATCTGAATGCGGACGAATCACCCATTGAACTGGGAAACGAGCGTCGATGTGGTTGTGGTCGGAACCAATATAAACCGTCTCCAGATGATAAAGCATCGTTGGGCCCTCATACCACGGCATCTTGGTTGATTTTTCGACTACATTGTCGCCGTGAAGCGCGCTCATAGGAATCGCGGTCATATCGACGATGTTGTCGAGACGTGACGCAAAATCATGAAATTGGTCGACAATTTTGGTGTAGACCGCTTCGTCGTAATCGACCAAATCCATTTTATTCACCGCAATGATTACGTGGCGAATACGGAGCAAATTGGCGATAAATGCATGACGCATGGTCTGTTCAATCACGCCATGACGAGCATCGATTAGAATAATTGCCAAGTTCGCTGTAGAAGCCCCGGTCACCATGTTCCGAGTATACTGAATGTGCCCGGGAGTATCCGCGATGATGAATTTTCGTTTGGGCGTCGCAAAATATCGGTAAGCCACGTCAATCGTGATTCCCTGCTCGCGCTCCTCGCGCAAACCATCCGTCAGAAGCGCCAGGTTTGTGTGCTCATCGCCGCGCCGTTTCGAAGATGCCTCTGCGGCTTCGAGCTGGTCGTCGAACGTGTTTTTTGAATCGTAAAGCAATCGGCCAATCAAGGTTGATTTACCATCATCGACACTGCCCGCTGTCGTAAATCGCAGCAGGTCCATGTCTAAATATCCGTCAGTCGTCTCGCTCATAAAAATCTAAAATGTGAATTCGTAAAAAATTGAAGTCTGGAGTCGGTTTGGCCTAGAAATAACCCTCTTTTTTCCGGTCCTCCATGGCCGTCTCGGAGCGGCGGTCATCGGCGCGGGTCCCACGCTCAGTTTGGCGGGCAGTGGCGACTTCTTGAATGATTTGATCCAGGCTATCGGCGTCGGATTCCACGGCTCCGGTGCAAGTCATGTCACCGATGGTGCGAAAGCGAACCCGCAGCGTCTCGACTTTTTCACCCGGTTGAGGCTGAACAATGTCTGATGTTGCCAAAAGGGATCCTCCACGTGAAACCACTTCGCGATCATGGCTGAAATACAAATTCGGTAGATCAATATTCTCAGCCTTGATGTATTGCCACACATCCATCTCGGTCCAGTTCGATAGAGGGAAGACGCGGAAATTCTCACCGTGATGCTTCCGGCCATTGAAAATGTTCCACAGCTCCGGTCGCTGATTTTTGGGGTCCCACTCACCGAAATCATTTCGATGAGAAAAGAAACGCTCCTTCGCTCGGGCCTTTTCTTCATCGCGACGACCACCGCCCAGGCAGGCATCGTATTCACCCTCTTCAATCGCTTCGAGAAGAGTCACTGTCTGCAATGCATTTCGACTCGCATTCGCTCCGGTTTCCTCGGTTGCAGTTCCTTTATCAATCGAACCTTGAACCAGGGCGACTCGTAAATCGGCTTTCAATTCTGCTACGTAGCTATCGCGGAATGCGATGGTTTCAGGGAAATTATGTCCCGTGTCAACATGCAGGAGCGGAAAGGGCAAGCGCGCCGGGTGAAACGCTTTGCGGGCCAAATGCGCCATGACGATGGAGTCTTTACCGCCAGAAAAAAGCAGAGCCGGCTTTTCAAACTGAGCCGCAGTTTCGCGCAGGATGAAAATCGCTTCGGACTCCAGTTGAGCCAAATGATTTACCTGATATGAATGTCGTTTCGTGTCTTCCATTTCGTTCGTTCAAAAAAATTGTTCAACCTCGTTCTATACGTGAAATCACCGCTTGGTATAGAGTTTCCAGCGACTTCGCTTCGGTTTGAGATTCCGTTTCGATAATTATGTCAGCGTGCTCGGGTTCTTCAAATGCGGAATCCTTCCCTGTGAAATTTTTTACTTCGCCAGCTTTTACTTTTGCATAAAGCCCCTTCGGATCCCGCTCTGCACAGGCATCGAAAGAAGCTTTCACATACACTTCCAGCAAATCGTCATCGCCAATAATTTCGCGAGCGTTCGCCCGGAGGCTTTCCACGGGTGTGATGAAGGAGGTCAGCGTGATAATTCCTGAGTCCGCGAAAAGCTTCGCGACTTCAGAAACGCGGCGGATGTTTTCGGCCCGATCATCGTCGGTAAATCCCAGATTGTTGTTCAAGCCCGAGCGAATATTGTCGCCGTCGAGAACCTTAATAAATTTGCCTTCGTCGTGTAATTTTCGCTCCAGCAGATTCGCCAGGGTGCTTTTTCCTGATCCGCTTAACCCATACATCCATACCACGAGTCCCCGCTGACCAAGCAGCGTTTCCTTTGCCTCGCGTGGCAACATTTTGTCAAAGGTGGGATAAAGATTGTCCATCGTAAAATTAGATCGAAAAGTCGATTTCTTCGTGAAGACCGCACTCGCGTTTCAGGCCAAAAAAGCGAGTCTCCTCTTCGGTCATGCCGTCGGTGAGTTTTCTCGTCGTATGAACGTCGCCGATTGAAACGTAGCCTTCATCCCAGAGAGGATGATAGGGGAGGTCGTTGGCTTTCAGGTAATTAAAAATATCCAAATCTGTCCAGTCAATAATCGGATGGAGCTTTGCGCGGCCTTTTTGAGCCACCAGAGCCGGCATTTTTTCGCGGGAACCACTTTGCTGCCGACGAATCCCTGCCAGGAGAAGATCGACATTCAAATCCTTTAGAGACCGGTCCATCGGCTCGACTTTATTGAGCTGATTGTATTTTTCGATGCTTTCGAGGCCATCTCCCCACATTTTCCCAAAACGGGCTTCCTGCCATGCCGGCGACAGCGGATTGGAATAAATTTTCAAGTTCAGGTTTAGTCTTTCCGTCAGTTGATCGATAAACTGATACGTCTCGGGAAAAAGGTAGCCGGTATCTACGAGAATGACCGGAATTCCCGGTGCGGCTACGTTTACCATATGCAGCGACACCGCCGATTGAGCTCCAAAGCTTGAACTGAGGGCAATGCGATCCGCGCCAAATTTTTCCAAACCCCACGCCACGCGTTCTTCAGCCGTTTTCGATTCGAGCGCAGCGTTGTCAGCGTGAAAATCGATTTCGAATTTTTGGCCCAACTCCACCAGGTTTGAACCGCCTGCCGAATTTGATTTCAGAGCGGGTTCATCGTTCGGTTTTGGAGCTGTCAGAGTAAATTCTGCCATCGGGCCACGAAAGTGGGTTACATCGGCGATCATGTCAAATGTTTATTCCCTAGTTCTCTATCGGATTAGTCGAGAATTAAAGCAGGGGCTTACGAAATGGTTTTCTTCGGCTCGAAAATTCACGTTTTATCGCTGAAATGCGTCTCCAGAAATTCCTCAAGGCTGATCCGGTCGAAGGGCCGCTTCCGGAATTCTGATTCAAGAAAAGACGGCGGTGGATCGTGCCAGCCTTCTTTAGTGACGGAGAAATACCAGGGGCCTTGATCCCCGGCGTAAAGAATTTTTCCATCGCTACCCACCACAAAAATTCGGGTCGGCCATGCACCCCAACTCGCGGCAACTGGATCATCAATGTCGTCAACGAGGAAATTGAGATTTAAACCCTTCCGCTTGCGAAAATCTAGGGCTGCCTGGCAACGGCTTTCTAAATCGCTTGGGTCCTGTATGGGCGGGATTTCCTCATTCGCAAAATCGTTTTGTAACATGGGCTGGAATCCGCCCTCGGGATGGGCTTCCCTAATGTAGATGAGATTGAAGCTTGCCTTACCTTCATACCGGTTCGCCAGATGATTGAGGTCTTTGTTGAAGAGATTGCTAGAGGTGCAACTCCCACTTCCAAAAACCAAAATTCCCGGAATTCGTTTCCACAACGAACTCAGCTCGACTTCATTTCGGGTGGAAGGATCAAAAACCACTCAATCCAAAGCGAATTCGCCGGCGACAGGTGCGTTTTTTGAACGTGTCAGGATAATTTCTACAGCCTGGTCACGGTTATACACAGTCTGGCCGGAGAAAGCGTCAGCTTCAGCCGCAGGTTTCTGCTCGCAACCGCTGTAGCAAACCAAGCTCGTGATCAAAATCCAAATGCGAATTCCTTCCGACATTACCCCTTAAACACTATCTGAAGCCTAAAGTTTCAGAAGAAACGGAAAAACGATTCATCAGTATCGGTTCAGCGAACCAACCCTATTCGATCGTTTTGGCATTTCGAACCAACAGGGTGCGTTCGTCAAACATACCCTGTTGGTTCGTGAAATTCAGATTTCGCCGTCGGCGAAATTTTACTGATCTTCGCCGCGTTTTACGGCGCGCTTCCGCTCGTTGGGATCGAGGATTCGCTTGCGGAGACGAATGTTCACTGGCGTGGCTTCGACCAATTCGTCAGGGGCGATGTATTCGATCGCTCGCTCGAGTGAGAATTTAATCGGAGGCGGCAACTGAACGGATTTGTCAGTTCCGGAAGCACGGTGGTTGGTCAGCTGTTTGGCTTTGGTCGGATTAACCGGCAAATCATCCGCACGGGAGTTTTCCCCGATAATCATTCCGACATAAACTTCTTCGGTCGCGCCGATGAAGAGCTTTCCGCGCTCTTCGATGCTGACGAGCGAGTAAGTCATCGCAGTTCCGCGTTCCATCGAAATCAGGGTTCCGGTTGAGCGGGTGCGGATGTCGCCAGAGTCTTTGCGATACTCTTTGAAGAGGTGCGACATGATGCCTTCACCGCTGGTCAAGTTGAGCAATTCGAATTCAAAACCGATCAAGCCACGGGTCGGAACGGTGGCCTCAATATTGGTGCGACCGTTTTTGGCCTCCATCATATCGACAACGCCTTTTCGTGTCGCGAGCGACTGCATGATGCCGCCAACTGCGTGGTCAGGCACTTCGATGTAAGCGGTTTCAAATGGCTCACACTTTACGCCGTCGATCTCCTTTTTAATGACCGTTGGACGAGAAACGAGCATCTCAAAGCCTTCGCGGCGCATAGTTTCAACCACAACGGCAACCTGCATCGCCCCCCGCGCATTCACGCGATAAACGCCAGCTTCGCCGGTTTCAGCCACGCTGATCGAAATATTGGTACGAGCTTCGCGAACGAGGCGATCCCAAATCTCACGCGAGGTCACTTTGCTGCCCTCAAGTCCGGCGAATGGGCCGTCGTTAACGGAGAACGACATCTGAACGGTCGGTGGATCGATGTCGACAAATGGTAGTGGCTCGGCGTCGTTTGAAAGGGCGATCGTTTCGCCAATATCGACGTCTTCGAAACCGGCAAGTCCAACGATGTGGCCCGCCATTCCGAAGTCAGCTTCGGTGGTTGAAAGCGCGTTGTATTCGAAAATTTTGCTGATTTTTGCGCGCTGTGGCGCCTGACCTTCGCGAAGGCGCCATACTTGAGTTCCAATTTCAACCTTGCCGGCGAGGATTTTACCAATCGCAATCCGGCCAACGTAATCACTCCAGTCGATGTTGGAAACGAGCATTTTAAACTCGGCATCCGGGTCGACTGCCGGTGCTGGAATCTCGCTCATGACCACTTCGAAAAGCGTGTTCATGTCCATCTCTTCTCCCTCGGGCGAACGGCGTGCATAGCCGTCACGAGCACTTCCGTAGAGGAAGGGTGCGTTGAACTGATCTTCGTTTGCATCGAGCTCAAGGAAGAGTTCGAGAACTTTGTCGTGAACCGCCATCGGATCCGCGTTGGGACGGTCGATTTTATTAACGAAAACGATAGGGGTGAGGCCTTCCGCGAGTGCTTTTTTCAAAACGAAACGGGTCTGAGCCTGCGGGCCTTCGTAAGCATCGACGACGAGCATGACGCCTTCGACCATCTTCATGACGCGCTCGACCTCGCCACCGAAATCGGCGTGTCCGGGTGTGTCCACGATGTTGATGATCTTGCCTTCCCACTTAACGGAAGTGTTCTTCGCCTTAATTGTGATGCCACGTTCGCGTTCCTGGTCCATGGAATCCATGGCGCGATCAGCGACAGCTTCGTTGTCGCGAAAGGAGCCGGCTTGCTGGAGCAATTGGTCGACGAGCGTGGTTTTACCGTGATCAACGTGTGCGATGATCGCGATATTACGAATGTCCGCCGGAGCGATAAGTGAGTTTTCGTCCATGTCTGAAATTTTTGCGGCAAATGAGCGCTCAAACGCTGCAGAATCAAGCGGTATTAACGCTCTGGAGGACGAGCGTATTTCAGTGCCAATTCGCGAGCTTCACGTTCCAAAAACGCATCCCAGTAGCCGTCGCGGAGGCATTGGATGAGATATTCGCGAAGAAAATTTCGAATCCCGCCGAGGCGTTCGTATTGAGCAACGTGGACGAGCTCGTGAACGATCAGCGAGGGGTTGGTAGCATTGATGGCTTCAACGTAAATGCCGTGGCCAAGCGCCATGCCTGACGCTTTCATCGAGAGTCCGACTAATTTTGCTAAAAATTGCAATGGTGCAGAACCCGGAGTGGGAACCTCGGGAACGATCGCAATGCGAACGCGGCTGACATCCATGACGCCAACGTCGTGAGCCCAATCGACTTCCCATTCTGAAAGTTCACGGCCTTCGTTCAGAATCTTTTTTTCCTGATGCTGCACCCACCGGTCCGCTAATGGCAATGCAAAGACGACTAGGAATTTCTGAAAAACAGGAGCCATATGAAAATGCCACAGGGCGCTGCTGTCGTGCAAGCGCCCTGTGAAATCGTTTGGACATTATCCAAGCATGAGGCGTTCAATCATATCGGCCAATCGATCAGGATCCATTCCGGGAACGTCTTCGACATCGTCGAACGAATCATAAGGACGGTGGTCGATAATCATCTGAGCGAGTTCTTCGTCCATTCCTGGAAGGTTCATGATTTCTTCGAAATCGGAGTGATTCAAATCCACAATCGGACCGCTTGGCGCACAGACTTCTTCGTCATCGAATTCATCATGCTCGTGGTCGTCGTTGGTTTCATCTACTTCAGTTGGCTCAGCGTGATCGCTTTCGAGAACAGGTTTGTCCTCATCCGCATCCGGTTTTGAATCCGCATCATCCCCATCTTCGCGATCCGGCCAATCCTGAAACGGCTTGTGCTCGTCCTCACCGTGGTGAGGATCGGGATTGCCGTGTTCATCGTGGTGATGATCATCGGTCCAACTTTCATCATGTTCCGGATGATCGTGATCATCGCCCGTTTTGTGATCGTTCGCATGCGGGTCATCAATCGGATGCCCGTATTCGTCGTGATACGGGTCATTATGATAGGGATCTGCATACGGATTATCGGCGTGATCGTCGTCGTGGAGATCAGCGTGTTCCTTCTCGTATTGCTCGATCTCATGCTTGTGCAATTCAGCCTTCTCCTCTTCCGAGAGGTCTTCTGCTTTGCGTTCGTAAAGTTTTTCGAGTCGGGTTTTGCGAGCTTCTTCGCGGGCACGTTCTTTTTTCGCGCGGCCACGCTCCATCACCGTCGCAATGACAATGCAGACTTCATAAAGGAATATCAGCGGGCCAGCGAGCAGGCCGAGAGTCAAAATATCTGGCGGAGTAAAGATCGCCGCGGCCACCATCATGATGACCCACGCGTAGGCTCGAGTTGCGCGCATCACGCGAGCGGTGAGAAGCTCAAGTTTTACCAAAATCGTGACGACAACCGGCAGTTGAAAGCTGATTCCGAACACCAATACCAATCGTGTGACGAAGTTGATGTAATCGCCCATCCGATACTCGGTCGTTTTGCCCTTCACTTTTAAGATGATCACTTTGTCGCGGGTTTCATCATATCGCAGCGCGATTTCGGACCCTTCCCGGAAGGCGAAAACGCTCAGGATATAATCGCGAACCTCTTTTTTCGTCGCTTCATCGAGTGTCGATTCTACTACCGCAACGGCAGGTTCGACTGGCTTAATGGGGTTTTCTTGCACGGCCGTTTCGCCTTCAGGTGGCGGATCGGCTGGTTCTTCGCCAACAACCGGAATGGGTTTTCCATCGAGACCGATGAGAGTAAATTCCGCAATCGGCCGTTTCAGAGCTTCGACTGAAGGGTCAATTGAGCCGACTCGTTCTTGTTCGAATTCGTAGAAAAATTTCAGGGCAATTGGCGATGCCAGAAAGAAGGCGAAGGACGCTCCGCCAAGGAAAAGCAGGAATCCTATGAGCGCTCCGGGAATGACCATTTTTTTTTCTACCTGACGCAAGCCAGGTAAAATGAACTGAAATAGTTGATAAACGAGCAGTGGAAATGCCAAAATCAATCCGGCGATGAACGACGTCTTGATTGCCAGCATCAGCATTTCCTGCGGGCTCAGCGTGAGGAGATTGGCTACGTCATAAAGGCGCGTTCCCGAGTCATCGATTATCGCGACTTTCAGCGGGAGCAGGACGAAATCAAAAATTTGTTGGTTGAACACGAACGTGAAAATCGTGATCACAAGCAGCGTGCCCAACATTTGCATCAATGTTTTGCGCAAATCCTCAAGGTGTTCGAGAAACGGTTTCTCGTGGGGGTCGAAGCCTGCGTCGGCACCGGAACCTTCTTTTCGGGCGCGGCCAGCTTCTTCCCGAATTTTGAAGAGTTTTTCAAAAGCGGATTTTAAGAGCATGCGAATGAGTCGTTAAAGTTCACAGTAAGGTGAAGAAGATTTTTGGTGAGGCCGCGAACCTAGCCTGATTTTACGATTCGGCAAAGATGCGTAAAGTGATCTGCGCGATGGTGGGTCCGCGAAGATGCGGCGTACCGATCCTGTAACAAAAAATATGAACGCAAATGCGCCTTTCCGGTGTCTTGCCGCTACAAAATCTGCGTGATAAAACAGAAATTCACACGAAATAAAAAGGCGTAGGTGACTTTTGCTTTCTCTGCGCAAATCTTATTAACAGGAGGTTAGATGAAAATACAGAAATGATAGGCTACGAAGAAGACCAAGACAACGGACGGCGTTCGGACAATTATCCGATCCACACAGAAAAAATCTTTGCTGATCGCAAAATCTTTTTTCTCGACCTGAAGGAAAACGACCGGGGTCGTTTTGTAAAAATCACCGAAGATGTTCGCGGTCGTCGCGACACCATCATGGTGCCAAGCGAAGTATTGGAAGAATTCATCACTGCCCTTCAGCAGATTTCTGAAGCGAGTGACGAGAATGATTGATTGAGGCGCGAATTTACGCGCACGATTTTATTTTTTCGATTACTATAAGCACGCGCAACAGGAAGCCATTCCGTCTTTCCTTTGCGCGTGAATTTTTTACGGGGAGAACGAAAACGAACTTATGCGAAGCATGACTGGTTTTGGTCGCGGCGAAGCGACTGAGGAACAATGGACGCTGACGGTGGAGCTTTCAGGCGTGAATCGAAAGCAAATCGATCTCGCCATCAATTTGCCTCATCGGCTGCATGAGCTCGAAGGTGATGTACGCAAGCAGCTGACAGCAGCGATTTCGCGGGGCCGAATCAATGCCCGGATCGTTCTGACGAATGGAGAATCCGGCGAAAGCCAGCTTTCGATCGATGAATCACTGGCTGCCGAATACGTGGCCGCAGCAAAAGCGTTGCTCGGATCTGATGCCGAGGTCACCGCTTCGGATTTGTTTCGAGCACCCGGAGTTTTTAGAGTCGAAGACGCGTCCGTCGAGCCAGCGGAGCTTCGCGGCACATTGACCGCTGCGGTGGAATTCGCATTATCCGAGTTGTCTGCGATGCAGGAAGTAGAAGGGGCTCACCTTCGTGAAGATTTAGAAAACCGGATAAATACCATTGAGTCCGAGATTGGATTTGTTTCAGAAATCGGGCCATCGGTGGTAGAGCACTACCGGAAGTCACTTTTTAAGCGGCTGCGCGATGGCGGGCTGGAGAGACTCGATTTGGACGATGAGCGAGTGCTTCGTGAAATCGGGATCTTTGCCGAGAAATCAGATATTTCAGAAGAACTGACCCGAATTGCGAGTCACGTCACCCAATTTCGGAATTACTTCTCCAGTGATGAGCCGGTGGGGCGTCCGCTTGATTTTTTGTGTCAGGAGTTGAATCGGGAATTCAATACAATCGGCAGCAAGGCGAACGATGCGGGAATTGCGCAACGAATTGTGAATGCGAAAACGGAGCTCGAGAAAATTCGCGAGCAGGTTCAGAACGTGGAGTGACATCGAGGCGCAGAAATTTCTATCAATTTGCGCAATCTTGTCGGAATTTGAATTTGAGAAATGAAGTTTGATTTTCAGCGTCGCGGTTTGTTGTGTGTCGTGTCCGGTCCTGCGGGATCGGGTAAAACGACGTTGTGTCGGGCCTTTAGCGATGCCGATTCTTCAGCGACCTATGCAGTATCTGCCACAACGCGACCTCCGCGGACAGGCGAGAAGGACGGAAAAGATTATCATTTTCTGACGCGCGAGGCATTTCAGGCAAAAGCAACCCGGGGTGAATTCCTCGAATTTGCCGAAGTACACGGAAGGTTTTACGGAACGCTGAAAGATGAAGTGATTGAGCACATTCGGGCTGGTCGCGATGTGCTGATGGATATCGATGTTCAGGGTGCGCAATTCATTCGAAAAAGCATCGACCCGTTGATTCAGGAGGCGTTGGTTGACATTTTTATTCTCCCGCGAAGCGAGGAAGAGTTGGTTGAGCGTCTCAACAATCGAGGCACGGAAGGGCAGGAGGAACTCGATTTGAGACTTCGCAATGCACGCAAGGAAATGAAGCACTGGGCTGAATACAGCTACACAGTGATTAGCGGAACGAAGGAAGTCGATTTCGAGATTTTCAGTTCCATTATCGCCGGCGAAAGGTGCCGATCTCATCGGCTTGTGCCGGAAACGGATGGTTCAGACGAAGAGCAGCAGGAATTCGGGATTTAGAGCAAAACCAACTTTTCGATCCAATAGGGTTGGTTCAATGATCCAATACTATCGGATCGAAACGGCTTCACGAACGAACCCTGACTGATCGTTAAAAATCAAATCCGATGGATTCAGTTTGCTGAAAGCGGGGCCACGGGGCGTTTGATCCGCTCGGTTGACGCGGGTTCTGCTTTCGCTGTTTTGACAGGTTTGGCACGCAACTTTTCTTTCACCGGAGCATTGTTTGTTTTTAATGTGGGATGATAGGCGAGGGCGTCGCTGTAATGCATCCATGCCGAATTTTTCATGGCCAGCAATCCGAGTGAGACCGTGGCGATTCCAAAAATCATACCGAGGCGGTTGCGGCGTGCGCCAACTAAAACGGTTGCAGCGGCTGCAGCAGCCAATGCGTAATAAACCCACTTATTCTTTTTCCAAAGCCAGGTGTTGTCTGCAAAAGTCTTGGCCCGGGAGGGAGCGCTGAGGTTATACACTTTCTCGAGACGAGGCTGAGCGCTGGAGCGTGCGTTTATGTAGGGAAGAAACACAAACGAAGAAACTGCGACGAAGATTAAAGCGGTGATCTGCAATTTGTCAGCTTTCAGAAAATAGCTGACGACGAATCCGATAATGCCGAAGGCGATGCCGTAAAGCAGAATGGGTTCCAGAAAAAGGAACCGGTATTCTGCATCTGATAGGGCGTCGGCGAGTTTTTCGAGCTGGGCGAACGAGTTTTTCATGGGAAGTGTGCTGGGGCGTTCGAGAGGAGGTTTTTATAAGAGATCTCCCTGCTGGGGAGGTTGGTTGGTGGGTGCTTCAAGGCCGATTTTTTGATAGGCGAGAGGAGATGCTGTCCGACCGCGTGGTGTCCGCTGGAGATAGCCTTGGAGAATAAGATAGGGTTCGTAAACGTCCTCGATGGTGGAGGCGTCTTCTCCGACAGCAACAGCCAGAGAACCAACGCCGACGGGGCCGCCGCCGAATTTGTAAATGACGGCTTCGAGGATGCGCTTGTCCATTTCGTCGAGTCCATCGGCGTCGATATCGAGCATCCCGAGGGCGGTGTCGGCGACTTTTTGAGTGATGATATTGTCGGCGCGTACTTGAGCGTAGTCACGAACCCAACGCAGCAGGTTGTTGGTGATTCGAGGGGTGCCGCGACTTCGGGACGCAATTTCATGGGCGCCACCAGGATCGGTTTCAATCTTAATCAAACTGGCAGAGCGATTGATGATTTTTACGAGATCTTCCGCCGTGTAGTAATCGAGGCGATTGGTCATGCCAAAACGTGACCGCAGGGGAGCAGTGAGCATGCCTGGGCGGGTTGTTGCGCCGATCAACGTGAATGGAGGCAATGACAGGGAAACGGAACGAGCATTCGGCCCTTGGTCGATGATGATATCGAGCTGGAAATCTTCCATCGCCGGATACAGATATTCCTCAATGGCAGGGTGAAGCCGATGGATTTCGTCGATAAAAAGAAAATCTCCGTGGCTCAAATTGGTGAGGATACCTGCAAGATCGCCGGCTTTCTCAATTTGAGGGCCGCTCGTACAGTGAATTTGGCTGCCAAAAGCTTTCGCTAAAATATGCGCCAGCGTTGTTTTTCCCAATCCCGGAGGACCGCTTAGCAGAACGTGATCCAAAGCATCGCCCCGTTGGTTTGCTGCTTCGACCATCAGCATTAAACGCTCTTTTACTTTCACCTGACCGACAAATTCATCAAAATCAGGAGGTCGAAGTGCTTTATCGAAGTCGCTGGCAGGCTCTTCTGAATTTTCTTTTGAAAAAGGTTCGTTCATCGGGATTGGACGAAATTGAAGCCTTAAAAAGCTTAATCTTTATTGATGAAGCGAGATAATATGGTATCTCGAGTAGATGTGGTAGCCGCTTCTCTTGCTTTGAATTTATTGAATTCTAAGATAACATAAATTTTAAAGGCGTCGAACGATTTGCATTTCATCAAATTACAGAGCTTGCATTCCT
>ERZ887942.1338-NODE-1338-length-17299-cov-5.152749_pt1 | contig 17299 bp, 11 predicted proteins | sample MGYA00521099_ERZ887942 | MGnify/ENA primary metagenome ERZ887942 (study PRJEB32303, sample SAMEA104408605) | aquatic metagenome | biome: Brackish water; feature: Pelagic; material: water | place: Baltic Sea | collected 2014-06-07T06:48:00 | depth 16,251 m ...
TCAGCAGCCTATACAAACTAATATTCTTCGATATTAACCTTATGCATTGTATTTATCTTATATATGATTAAATATTATGAATTTTTTTATGGTATTTTTCATTTTTTGCCATATTTAATTTTTTGTATAAATGTTTCTGCCGTACACTTGAATTGTATTTGAAAATACTGATAAGTAGCAAACGAAAACTTCCCATCCGACCGCTTAAATGGTGAATGTTTTACTCACTCTCTGCTATGGCAGAAATGAGTATAACTGAGTAACTGTGTGGTGTCATCCATTTTTAACATTAAGACTTATATCATGATCAGCCTTTAACAAGAGGCTTGTCACTTCGATTGGCGTTTTCTCCGTTACGGTTTTTGAAAGAACCGAGCGGTCGGGGTAAATCAATTATCGGGCGGGGAAAATGCCAGGGCGAAATTTGCCTTAAATAAACTAAAACTAAATGAAAAGAATTGTACTACTAAACAAAATATTGGCCCTTCTCCTCTGTGCTGTAGTAGCTCACGCTCAAAGCATTTCAGGAACTGTTTCGTCCGAAGCAGAAGGCCCGCTTCCAGGTGTATCTGTGGCCTTTAAGGGCACTACCCTTGGAACCATAACAGACATAGATGGAAAGTTTTCCCTTGAGGCTCCTTCAGCAGAAGCTATTCTAGTATTCAGTGCTATTGGTTTTGATACCAAAGAAATGAATATAGGAAACAAAACTTCCTTTGACATATTACTAGAAGTAGACAATAAAGTCTTAAACGAAGTAGTAGTCACCGCCTTAGGTATTAGTAGAGAAAAGAAATCACTAGGTTTTTCCCAACAAGAAATCTCAGGTGCCGCTCTAACCGAAGCTCGTTCAAATAACGTAGTGAATGGACTCTCTGGGAAAGTAGCTGGAGTACGTATAGGGAGTAACGGTGGCCCGGGCAGTGGCTCTTACATCCAAATCAGAGGAGCTTCTTCTGTATCCGGTAATAATGAACCCCTCATTGTAGTGAATGGTGTACCCATGCAGCAGTCTAACGACAAACAATACGGAGGTGGAATTTCAGAAATAAACCCCGACAACATTAAAGATGTATCCATTCTTAAAGGACCAAACGCAGCAGCTTTATATGGCTCTAGAGCTGCCAATGGAGTAATCCTTATTACTACCAAAGATGGCAGCAGCACTAAAGGCTTGGGCATTCAGTATAATGCAAACTTTACTGCCGAAAGGCCTTTTGTAAAGCCAGAATTTCAAAACCAATACGGTGGTGGTAACGGCTACCGCACCTGGTATGCTGATGGTTGGAGTGGTGTTATACAGCCTGACGCCTATGACCAATACTCAGCTGCCTATGGAGGTATAAATCCTGGAAACACTACCGCTACAGCCGGTACAGACGAAAGCTGGGGAGCCCCATTAGACGGTAGACTCACTAGACAGTGGTGGACCGGCACAGACGTGGCTCCTCTAAGCCCTCAACCAAACAACTGGGAAGAATACTGGGAGACAGGAACTTCACTGACAAATAGCATTGCCCTCTCTGGAGGAAACGAAAGTGGGAACTTCAGACTGGCCTACAGTAGATTAGACCAAAAAGGTATTTCGGCCTTTAATGATTACAAAAGAGACAACGTGACTTTTGGCTCCTCGTATAATTTAAACAAGTGGCTAAAGGCTACATATAATGGCGATTACATAAAGACAAGTGGTAATAGAAACTACCAAGACGGTCGTCAGTTTGTCTGGGCTCATCGTCATATTTCTTGGGACAGATTACAGGATTACGCGAGCTATGAGGATGTACATGTACAAAGAGCCAGAGATGGAAGATTGGCAGATACAGACCCGCCTAACTGGCAGCATACTTTCTTTACAAATCCTTTCTTTACAAATGAATTCTTGCCTACTACCAATGACAAGGACAGACTCCTCGGTAATCTTACTTTAAACGCAAAAATTACAGATGAATTAAGCCTATTGCTCCGTTCTGGAACAGATTTATGGACGGATACACGTATCAATGTCACCAATTTCGAGCGTGTTAGAAATGGTAACCAAACACCAGGAAGGTATAGAGAAGAAGTTTTAAGAAGACAAGAAAACAATCATGACTTCTTACTGACTTATGATACCATGTTTAACAAAGACTTCGCCTTTGTAGGTCAAGTAGGTGGTGCTCAAAGAACTAATTTCTATAAGAGAAACTATACCAATGTAAACGAGCTAGTAGTGGATGGTATCTATAATTTATCTAACGCCAACCCTAGCCAAAATACCGCAGAAAGTACCATTGAAAAATCTGAAGTACAGAGTCTGTATGGTTCGTTCCAGTTTGGATATAAAGACGCTATTTTCTTAGACCTTACAGCAAGAAACGACTGGTCTAGTACCCTACCAACAAACAATAATTCTTACTTCTACCCATCTGCATCTGTTAGTGCGGTACTCTCTGACCTTGTAAACATTAGCGGTCCAGTGTTATCATTTGCTAAAGTGCGGGCCAGTTGGGCACAAGTAGGAAATGACGCGGCTCCGTACCAGTTAAGTCAAACTTTTAGAGCCGAAGGTTCTTGGGACGGCTCTGTGCCACAGTATTATGAGAACATTGAGCTGGCAAACGCCTTCCTAAAGCCCGAAATCACTACGGGAGTGGAAATAGGTGCAGATTTAAGATTCTTCAAAAGCAAGCTAGCTTTGGATGTCACCTACTATGACCAAACCACAAAGAATCAGATTCTAGGGGTAGAAATATCAAAAGCGAGTGGCTATGATTCCAGAATCTTAAATGCGGGAAAGATTAACAATAAGGGCGTTGAAGTGACTTTGGGAGGAACGGTCTTAAGCAGTTCATCTGGATTTAAATGGGATGTAAGCCTAAACTATGCTAAAAACCAAAACAAGGTCTTAGAATTGGCCGAAGGCCTAGACACCTATACCTTACAAACCAGAAGAGGTTTGGCTTCCATTGCCACCATTGGTCAGCCTTACGGTACTCTATTTGGTATTGGCTTCCAGAAATCTCCTGACGGTCAAATAATCCATGCCAATGGACTACCCCAAGTAGACGGTACTCCTCAAGCATTAGGAAACATTCAGCCAGACTGGACGGGTGGTTTCTTAAATACATTCACGTTTAAAGGCGTCTCTCTTACCACGCTTATTGATGGAAGATTTGGTGGAGATTTTTATGATGAAGGTACTGCTACTGGAAGATGGACAGGACAATACGCAGAAACTGCCATAGGCCGTGAGGAAGGAGTAATAGGTAAAGGTGTACAAAATATCGGTACCGCCGAAAGCCCTCAATATGTGCCTAACGACGTCATAGTGGCAGGAAATCAGTATTATGGTTACAATAGCCCGAGAAGATATCATGAAGCGGCAATTTATGACGGTACGTACATAAAGCTCCGTGAAGTATCTTTAGGATATTCTCTTCCAAGTAAATTATTGAGCAAAGCTAAAATTCAAAACGCCAAGATTTCACTGGTAGGAAGAAACGTTTTACTGCTCTTTTCTAATACTACTCATATAGACCCAGAAGTAGACCGTTATGGTGGCAACTCACAAGGTTTTGCCTACGGCGAATTACCATCTTCTAGAAGCATGGGTGTTAATCTTTCACTTGGATTTTAATCCTTAAAAATTGAAACGAAATGAAATTAAATAATAAAATATTAGTCTCTATTCTAGCCGGTGTCCTTTTGATTTCATCAAATGCCTGCACAGACGGTTTTGAAGAATTAAACACAGACCCAAACAATCCTACAGCCATTGGCTCCCAGTATATTCTCCCATTCGCTATTGAGAAATCTGTGGATAGGTATTGGGGAGGGAGTGCTCGTTTTGAGCGATTAAACTTAGACGGAGCGATGCTTTGGGTTCAGTACCTTGCTAGAAATATCTATTCTAATGAAGGGGACTCTTACGGTATCTCTCCTGCTTTTTATAATAATACTTGGGAATCACTTTATGATGATGGTCTGACAAATTTCGAAAGAATCATCAAACTAAGCGACCCAGAAAGTGCAAGTCCTAATACCAATTTTGAGGGCATTGCTATGGTAATGAAAGCTTGGACATACTCTTTATTAACAGACTTATACGGAGCCGTACCTTACAGCCAAGCTGTATCAGGAGCAGCAGTTGAGCCTGTTTACACCCCAAGTTATGATAACATGGAGAGTATTTATGCCGGCATCCTGGCCGACTTAAAACTAGCGAATCAAAAATTATCTTTAGACGGGCCTGACGTTTCTGGTGATATTTTATACAATGGAGACATTCTTAAATGGAAGAAGTTTGCAAACTCACTCACACTGAGACTAGCAAACAGACAAGCAGCTAAGAAACCAGCAGAATCTAAGGCTATCATGGCTGAAATTTTAGGTTCTCCAGATACGTATCCAATTTTCTCCGGGAATGAAGATAATGCCATGCTGATACATACAGCTACAAGACCAAGTAATAATACGTGGAACGAAGTGATGGTGGTAGGAGGCCGTACAGATTGGAATATCAGTAAGACCTTCGCAGACCTCTTGAACGATACGTCTGACCCACGAATAGCTGCTATTGCTACTGAAGTAAACGGAGGCTACTCTGGTGTACCAAATGGTTTACCAGATGCCATAGCTACTACATACTTGGCTTCTTCTTCTACACTGGCTGGAAGGTTTAGTGCAGCAGATGCACCTAGCGTTATCATGACTGTGAGCGAGCTTAATTTCATTTTAGCAGAAGCTGTGCTAGATGGGGACATAAGTGGTGATGCCGACGCTTATTTTAAAAAGGGTCTTGAAGCTTCTTTTGATTACTACGGACTCACCATGCCAGCCGACTTCATTGAGAGCCTAGGTACTCTTGACAGAGAAACAGTGTTGACCCAAAAATGGGTTTCCTTATTTGGCCAAGGCGTAGAATCATGGACAGAATACCGAAGAACTGGTTACCCCAAAATGCCTTCTGCAGACCCTCGAAGCATTTTCGAGAATGACGGAATGATTCCTACCAGATTGCCTTACCCTACCACAGAATACTCTTTAAATAAGGCAAGTCTAGATGGCGGAATAGCCATCAATGGCGGAGTAGATAATATGCAAACCAAGCTATGGTGGGCAGAATAATTCAACAAAAAACTTAAGCAAAATGAAAAATTTAAAGCACATTATTTTAGGCCTTTCTTTACTGGTATGCCTTGCGGCATGCGAAAAGACAGACCCATTTGTAGACCGCATAGTTTCACCTGTTTTAGTGCAGGTTATGGGTGAAGGTGGGGCGGCCTCAAGTGGCCTCACTACCGACCCTACCATTGGAGCCTCCTTTGGCGAAATGGCTAATATGAGCGTGATGGTCTTAGAATTGGATAAAACAAACATCTTAGATTTCACCAAGGGCATAGATTCCATTCCAGCAACATCTTTAGAACTTATAGTGAAATTTAGAGGCGGTTCTGAAATAGGGAAATTTACGACAGATGGCAGCGGAATAGCCAGCGTGAGCGTTCCATGGGCCACCCTCGGTGTTACAAGCTCTGGAGCTTCCGTCCCGCTGAGTGTAAGCGGATCTTATAAAGATGTGGCTTTTACTAAACTCTTTAAACTCTCGTCAAACTAAAAACAAACAAGCACAAGGATTTCCCTTGTGCTTTCATCCTTTGAAATTGATCAATTAAATAAAACTCGAAAATGAAAGAATCTCTAAACAGAAGAAGCATGCTAAAGACAGGACTACTGTCTTTAGGAGGAATGGCACTGGCTCCACACTTAGTAAAAGGAGCAGCATCTCACAGACCTTTTTCGGTAGATGCCAATAATCGATTATTCTACAGCCCCTTAGCAAGGGAATACTTCGTGAATCAAGATATTGATTTGGCCCTCTTAGCAAAACTTAATGCCAATGAAAACCCGTACGGCCCGCCAAAAAGTGCTCAAAAAGCAGTGATAGATTCTGTAAGTGGAGGAAACCGCTATGCATGGAGAGAGATGAAAGGTTTGATGGAAAAAATAGCCGAAAAAGAAAATGTGACCACCAAACATATTATGATGGGGCCAGGTTCTTCTGACTTATTAGAGAAAGTGGCCATAGTAAAACTGATGAACGGCGGAAACGTGGTGGCCGCAGACCCTACATACATGTCTCTTTTAAGAGTAGCTGAAAGCGTAGGTGCCAGCACCAAAATGATTCCGACCACCTCGAATTGGGCTCATGACCTTGATGCCATGGCAGAAGCCGTAGATGCTGAGACTAAACTTGTTTATATCTGTAACCCTAATAATCCTGTAGGGGCTATGACTCCCGCCAAAGCTTTAGAGGCTTTCTGTAAAAAAGTATCTAAAACCGTCCCTATCTTCATAGATGAAGCTTATATGGAACTCGCCTATGGACCAGAGGCCGTTACGATGTCTCCATTGGTAGCAGAAGGTTATAATATAGTGGTTTGTCGTACTTTCTCAAAAATCATGGGAATGGCCGGCTTAAGAATAGGTTTCATGCTAGCTCAACCAGAGTTTATAGATGAAATAGGCTCTATCACCAGAGGCGGAATGGGAATTTCACTAACCTCTATTGGTGCAGCTACCGCAGCCTATGGTGATGATAGTTTCCAAAGCATGACGAAGACTAAAAACGATGCAGCAAAAAAGTATGTAACAGGAGCTTTAAAAGAAATGGGCTATGCTCCTATCCCCTCCTTTACCAACTTCATGATGTTTCCTATAGCCATGGAAGGTAAATCTTTTTTGAAAAAAATGACCGCCCAAGGCGTGGGCGTTAGAGCATTTAGTATTCATGACCAGGACATGTGCCGTGTGAGCATGGGCACTATGGAAGAAATGAAAACATTTATAAGTGCCCTTAAGACAATTGGTTGATTCATTTTTAAAAAGACAAGTCTAGCCTTCTGGGCTAGCTTGTTTCATTTCAATCCTAAACGCTATGAACGAAGCAATACTAAAAACCCTCACCCTTGTATTATTGATAGGTATTGGCCTAGCCCTAAAAAAAAAGTTTGGTTCTAAGGACAAAATAAACGGAATAAAAGAGATAGTGCTCTCCGTGGCACTTCCATCCATTATTTTTACTGCCTTAATGAAAATAAATCTGGACATCTCACTTCTTTTTGTCCCGCTGCTGGCTTTAGCCTTTAATCTTGTACTGTTTATGATTACGCCAACTGCTCTTTCTGCTTTTGGCATATCCAGAACCTCCTCCAGTGCCAGGACCTTAAGAATGCTAATTCCATCCCTAGCCCCTGGCCTTTCTTGTTTCCCATTCGTTATTGAGTTTCTTGGAGACAAGAGCCTAGCCTTAGGTGCAATGGCAGATATAGGAAATAAGTTTTTCGGCCTTATATTTTTGTATGTGATAGCTATGAATATGTCTTTAAAAAACACTGGGGCTGCCAAATCAAATGTCAAAGACAAACTTCTTTCCCTACTGACTAGTTTAGCCAAAGAGCCAATAAATATCATACTATTGCTTGGCTTGATTCTCCTTAGTTTTGGAATAAATTATCAAACCTTACCCGATATAGTAACCAGTGTCTTTACTAAGACGAGCTCTCTAATGACGCCCATGGTGCTCATTTTTATTGGGCTTGCTGTAAAATTAAAAGAAGGAAATAAGAAACTCGTCTTTTGTCTTTTAATGATGAGAGCAGGCATTAGTATCATTATGTCGGTAGTTTTTATAAAGCTAGCCGGAATAAGTTCGCCTAATCTCTTTCTTCTCAGCATTGTATTCCCATTAAGCTCTATAAGTTTTTGGCCATTTGCCCATATGTCATTATTCCAATCCAAAGAAGAGAAAGAAGGTATTCCTGAAGAGGAAAAAACGTTCAACATTGAGCTTGCGGTGATGGTTCTAGCCATTTCATTACCTTTTTCCACCACTCTAATTCTTGGCATTTTGACAGCCGGGAGTTACTTCATGGAAATTTGGAAAGTCTTTATTTTGGGTATTGGGCTCTTGTCTTTTGGTATTTTGCCTTTAGCAGCATCAAAGCTTTTTGTAAAACAAACTTCACAAAATATCGCCTAAGTCAATTTGTAATTTCTCAATTCCCAAACAAATAGATAATCAAACACATGTGAAAATATCACCTGTCTGTCATCTAGCACACTCGCTTGTATCAAATATGGCATATGTAAAACGAATTTGAAGAATGACAAAGTAATATTCTAGATTAAGCTCTTTTTGCTCATGGTTGAATTATTGTAAATTCGCATCGTTCAACCAATAGAAATAAAACATGCCAAATGCTAAAATAGCCGGTATCGGCTTTTATGTACCAGAGAAAGTAGTGACCAATTTTGACCTTATGAAAGTCATGGACACCTCTGACGAATGGATTCGTGAACGTTCTGGAATTATTGAGCGTAGGTATGCTAAGAAGCATGAAGAAACGCCAACAACCATGGCCGCAGCAGCCACAAAGGTAGCAGCTGAAAGGGCTGGCATTGAGGTTGAAGAGATTGATTTCATCATTTTCGCAACTCTTAGCCCAGATTACTATTTTCCAGGCTGTGGGGTTCTTTTACAAAGAGAATTAGGCATTACCAAAACAGAAATAGGTGCTTTAGATATCAGAAACCAGTGTTCTGGTTTTATTTATGCCCTATCCGTAGCAGACCAGTTCATTAAAGCTGGAGTCTATAAAAATATTCTAGTTGTGGGTTCTGAGATGCATTCAATGGGACTAGATTTTAGTACTCGAGGTAGAGCTATTACCGCTCTTTTTGGCGATGGAGCCGGGGCAGTCATTGTTCAGCCAACAGAGGACGCGGACAAAGGAATCTTAACAACTCACTTGCACTCAGACGGTACTCATGCAGAACAACTCGCTATGATAAGCCCGGGTTCTCATGGAGGAAAACACTTACCTGATGTAGATTTCGGATTTCCATCTGCCGATGAATTAGGGGAAATATTTGTGTATGATAAACTAATAGAAAACAAAAGTGCCTATCCACAGATGGATGGACAATTAGTCTTCAAAAAAGCAGTAACTAAATTCCCAGAGGTTATTATGGAAGCCCTCACAAAAACAGGACTGAAGAAAGAGGATATTGACATGCTTATCCCTCACCAAGCCAATCTGCGAATAGCACAGTTTGTGCAAAAAACACTCGGTTTACCAGATGAAAAGGTATTTAATAATATCATGAAATATGGTAATACCACTGCGGCCTCAATTCCAATAGCCCTTTGCGAAGCATGGGAAGGAGGAAAAGTTAAAGATGGTGATTTGGTCTGCCTAGCAGCCTTTGGCAGTGGATTTACATGGGGAAGCGTGTTAATTCGTTGGTGATATTCAATTCATCTTGTATCAATTTTTAAACAGTTCTTAGCTTGGATATTTTCTCAGATCACAGCACCACAGAATGGGCTTTGGCCTTTTTCGCCACGTTTATCATCGGTTTTTCAAAAGCTGGCCTTCGAGGTGTAGATGTGATGAATGTGACCATCATGGCACTCGTTTTTGGTTCTAAAGCCTCCACAGGAATAGTACTCCCTCTGCTTTGTATGGCAGATATTTTGGCCGTTTCCTATTACAATAGACATGCCCAGTGGGGTCATTTCAAAAAGCTCATGCCTTGGATGGTAGTTGGTGTATTATTTGGCTGGTACATTGGCAAAGAGCTCGATGAAGTGCTCTTTAAGCGTATCATGGCCATCATTATTTTGACCGCCGTAGCTCTCCTTTTCTGGTGGGAAAGAAGAAAGTCCGATAATTTGCCAAAAGGCTGGTGGTTTGAGGGAACTATGGGCTTGGCCTCTGGATTCACCACCATGATTGGAAACCTTGCTGGGGCTTTTTCAAATATTTACTTCTTAGTACTACGTTTTCCTAAAAATGAATTCATTAGTACCGTTTCTTGGCTCTTCTTATTTATAAACCTCTTCAAAGTGCCCTTTCATATTTTTTCATGGGAAACCATCAATGCACACAGCTTTAAAACCGATTTAATACTGGCCCCAGCCATGATTGTTGGTTTTTTCTTAGGTGTAAGAGTGGTTAAAAATATTAAAAACGACTCTTACCGTAAGCTTATATTGGCTTTAACACTTCTTGGAGCTGTTGTTATTTTCTTTCGATAGGTCTGTGTACATTCAAAGAACACAAATTATTGTTTGTAACTTTCATCACCGTTTGGTCTTACGTCTCTCACCTATTTTTGTAAACATAAAACACAAAAAACATGTTTGATTTTATTAAAAAATTATTTGGAAACAATTCAGAAGAAATGAAAGAGATAATAGAAAGCGGTGCGGTAATTATTGATGTAAGAACACCCGGAGAGTTTTCGGGAGGTCATGCGGCTAAAGCCGTCAATATTCCCTTAGATACTTTGGACAATAATATTTCAAAAATCAAAGGTTTTAAAAAGCCAATTGTATTGTGCTGTGCTTCTGGTATGCGTTCGGCCAGAGCTAAAGGTTTCTTACAAGGTAAAGGTGTTGAAAACCTTCACGATGCTGGTGCTTGGAGCAATATTAGATAAAGCCAAACTGATATTAGGAAACTAGATGCCCCTCTTGGGGCATTTTTTATGCCTCATACTTTCGTTACGAGTGAATAGTTAATTATTAAAATATTTTAATAACTTTGATATTCAACCTATCTTAAGATATGAAAAAACTATTTCTCTTATTACTTCTTATCTCCTTTTCTGGTTTCTCGCAAAACAACATCATTCCAGCCGTGGTGGAATATGAGTCGGGGGACGGATTGTTTATGCTCGACCAGCAAACTACGTTGGACGTTCGTTCTGAAAACTTAGAGGTTAAGCGTTATGCTGCACTTTTTAAAGCCTTTTTAGCCGGAGCAAGTATAAACATCAAGGAAGGAAAAGTAGTAGAACCAAGCAGAAGCAATAAAGCCATTATCGTAGCCTTAAACGAGAATACAGATGAACAACTTGGCCTTGAAGGATACACCTTAGAAGTAAAGGAAAATACAATAGAATTAATGGCAAATGCCCCCGCCGGCATTTTCAATGGCTTTCAAACAATGAGGCAATTGCTTCCTGCCCAAGTAGAGAATACTGGAGATGGTTTTATGGGGATGGGAATGATTATAGGCTGCAAAATAAAAGACTACCCTAGATTCCCTTGGCGAGGTATTATGCTAGACGTAAGCCGTCATTTCTTCTCTGTCCAAGACATAAAAGCCTATTTGGATAAAATGGCTCAATATAAGTTAAACGTTTTCCATTGGCACTTGACAGATGATGAGGGCTGGCGAATAGAAATAAAATCATTACCAAAATTGACAGAAGTAGGAGCATACCGCGTTCCGAGAAATGGCCGTTTTGGAAAAGGTAGAGTGAATCCTAAAGAAGGTGAAGAAGCTACCGAAGGAGGATTTTACACACAAAAGCAAATTAGAGAAATTGTTCAATACGCTTCAGAAAGGAACATAACCATTGTACCTGAGATAGATGTACCTGGTCATAGTTTAGCAGCCATCGCCGCCTATCCTGAGCTCTCGGTGACTCAGGCTCCTGCCTATGTAAACCCCGGTGGGTACTTTGCCGACTGGACAGGGCCACATTTTAAAATGTTGATAGACAATACGCTCAACCCTGCAGATGAAAAGGTCTATGAGTTTGTAGATAAGGTAATGACCGAAGTAGCAGACTTATTCCCTGGGAAATATATCCATATGGGTGGAGATGAATGTTATCATGGCTATTGGGAGGCTGATAAGAATGTTCAAAAATTCATGAAAAAGAACAAAATCAAGAACACTCATGAGCTTCAAAGTTACTTTGTCAGCCGTGTGGCAAAGATTATCCAAAGCAAGGGCAAGAAAATGATTGGATGGGATGAGATTATGGAAGGTGGTACCTTAGAAAACTCTGCAGTTATGAGCTGGAGGAATATGGATTGGGGCAAAAAGGCATCCAATATGGGTCTGGAAACCGTTATGACACCAAAGCTCTCTACCTATCTCGACTACACGCAAGGCGATAAAAGCGTGGAAAACCCTATTTATAGCGATTTAAGTTTAGAAACTGCCTATGCTTTTGACCCACTTCCCGAAGGTGCAGATGCTAAATTTATTTTAGGAGGTCAGGGAAACCTATGGACAGAAGTTATCCCTAATCTTCCATTTGCTATGTATATGACTTACCCAAGAGCTTTTGCATTATCTGAGAGCTATTGGTCACCAATAGAAAAGAAAGACTGGACTAGCTTTATGAATAGGACAGAAAGTCATTTCCAGCGTTTTGATATTGCTAAATTGAATATCTCAAAAGCCGTTTATGAGCCTATCATTAAAGTGAGCACCGAGGATGGAAAATTATTGTGTGAATTGAGCAATAGCGTACCCAACACCAAAGTATTTTATACAATTGACAATACTTATCCTGTAAACTTTGGACTAGAGTATACCTCACCTTTTGAAATCCCAGAAGGTGATTTAAGTCTAAGAACTCAGACTTATAGAAATGGTAGACCTCTAGGTAGGGAGTTATTAATTCATAGAACAGACCTCCTCAAAAGAGTACGTTAATGAAACTTGGCTTTATCATATGTGCAGTATTAAGCCTAATTAGTTGTAGAGAAAGAACTACCCCGCCACCAAATGTGCTATTCATCTTGACCGATGATCAAGGATGGGGAGACATGAGCAGTCACGGAAATAAAGTTTTGGAAACACCTGTTTTAGACCGTTTAGCTCTAGACGGTGCTGAGTTTGACAGATTCTTTGTATCACCACTTTGTGCACCTACCAGAGCCAGTTTGTTGACCGGCAGGTATCACCTCAAAACCGGTACTTCCTCCGTTTCTAAAGGCTTAGAAACAATGGACACCGAAGAGGAAACGATAGCCGAGGTCTTCAAAGAAAACGGTTACGCCACAGGTATTTTCGGAAAATGGCATAATGGTTCTCATTATCCTAACCGACCCACCGATCAAGGCTTTGATGAGTTTATAGGGTTTTGTGCTGGTCACTGGACTAATTACTTCGACACAAAACTAGATAGTGGTCATGTAGAGATAGAGACAAAAGGATTCATCACAGATTATTTAACAGATAAGGCCATTGATTTTATTGACAGAAAAAAGAACGTCCCATTCCTCTGTTATATCCCGTTTAATGCCCCACATGGCCCTTTCCAGGTGCCAGATAAATACTTCGATAAATACAAAGCAAAAGGGTTAGACGACAAACTAGCCAGTATTTATGGCATGGTAGAAAATGTGGATGACAATATAGCCCGCCTACTAGCCAAACTTGACAAAGAAGAATTAGCCGAAAATACCATTGTGGTCTTCATGACAGATAATGGCCCCAACAGTGTAAGATACAATGGAGCCATGAAAGGAGTGAAAGGCCATGTGGACGAAGGTGGCGTGCGAGTGCCAAGTATCATTAAATGGCAGGGGAGAATAACCGCTGGAAAGAAAATAAAACAGATGGGTGCACATATTGACTGGCTGCCTACATTGACAGAACTCTGTGGCATTAATTATAATCCTGCAAAAAAAATTGACGGAATAAGTTTAGCCTCAAACATCTTAAATGAGGAGCAAGAGACGGCAGAACGAACCATTTTCACCCATGTGGCCTTCCTAGAAAGAGAGTTAAAAGAACGGCCTGGATCCTTTAGAACAAGCCAATATCGTTTCGTGGCAAAGGGCGAGAAGGCTGAACTCTATGACATGATATCTGATCCCCGTCAAGAAAAGGACATTGCCGAAGAACAGACTAAAATGGTAACTGATTTCACAAATCAGTATCAAGCTTGGTTTTCAGATGCAAGTCAAAACTATCAATCCATCAAGCCCATTTCTTTAAATACCGATTTCGTTGAGCTTCCTGCTTTCGAGGCTCAGTTTAAAGGCAATCTAAGATTTGTGGAAGGACACGGATGGTCACATGACTATTTAGTGGACTGGTCCTCTAAGGAAGACGAAATAACTTGGCTTATAGAAAGTGATTCTGACAAAGAAATGGTCGCTTCGATACGATATACTTGCCCGGAAGATGAAATAGGATCCACAATAGCCGTTTCTTTACTTAAAAACCGAGTAGAAAACTCCATTACTAATGCTTTTGACCCGCCTTTACTTATTCACCCAAATAGGTTCATAAGACGTGAGAATCGTGAAAAAAACTGGGCCACTATGGAAATTGGAACACTTAAGTTAAGCAAGGGTAGAAACACAATTAGGCTTAGTACAATCAATGTAGCCCACAGCCAAGTTGCAGATTTTAAATCCTTAATTCTGGAAGATATTTAGATCCTATCCTTCTTAGGAATGACATACTTAGTTGCTGTCCAAATATTTGATTGCAGAAACTAAGGTCCACTAAGTCTAGCGATACTGCCAGATATTTGATGGATTGATAATCTAAATTTGTCTTGATATTTGAGGTTTTCTTTGGCCAAGAAATCCAAATCATTCCATCTTGCACCAGAAGAGCTTTGCCTTAGGAAAAAGACTTTTCTAAAGCCTCTTTTCTCGTCTTAAAAAGATGAAAAAATCTGCAAATACCCCTTTCACACTTTCTGGTATGTGAGTGAGTAAATCAAAGTAACTTTCGAGGAAGTTTTTCAGAATAACCTTCTGACCATCTCTTAGACGCGGTTTTTATCCAAAGGGTTTGCCATAATTAGCTTAATATCCTACACTCGTATTCTCTCCTCTTGGATCTGAAGCTCCCTCCAGCATTCCATTGGGGTGAACTAAGATACAATCCATCCAACCTAGTGTTCTAGTCTGAGATTCTATAGTATAGCCCTTATTTAGCAATACTTGTAGAGCTTCTAAATCTAAAGCGTCCTTTTCAATAAACGTTTTGTCAGGCAACCATTGATGGTGAAATTTACGGGCATTTACAGCCTGTTGCATGGTCATACCATGCTCTATAACGTTCAATAGCGTTTGGTAAACTGAAGTGATGATAGTACTTCCTCCCGGCGTACCCAAAACCATAAAAAGTTTGTCGTCTTTTTCTACAATGGTTGGCGTCATAGAAGACAGCATTCTCTTGCCCGGCTGAATTTCATTAGCCTTATTGCCTATGAGACCAAACATGTTTGGCACACCAGCTTTAACACTAAAGTCATCCATCTCATTATTCATAAAAAAACCAGCCCCGTCCACAACCACCTTGCTTCCAAAGGCTCCGTTAAGCGTAGTAGTGATAGAGACCGCCATACCTTCTTTATCCACAACAGATAGGTGCGTAGTTTCATCAGATTCATAAAATGGTACAGCTCCTCCAGATATTTCTCTGCTATCCGAAGCCTTATTCTCCTTAAAAGAAGCCCATCTTTCTTCCAAATATGGATAAGACATGAGCTCCGTTATGGGTACTTTCACAAAATCCACATCACCAAGCCACTTTGCCCTATCTGCATAAACACGCCTTTCGGCTTCAATCATCAATTGTGTAGTATTGGCAGAATTCCATCCCCACTCCTTTAATGGGTAGGGCTCCACCAAACGTAACAATTGTACTAATGCCACTCCGCCACTAGAAGGAGGTGGCATAGAAATGATGTTGTAATCTTTATATTTCTTTGCAATAGCATCTCTCCAAACCGCGTCATAAGTCTCCAAGTCTTCATGGCTAATAATTCCTCCTCCTTTTTCCATTTCGGCCACCAATAAATTAGCTGTCTCACCTTCATAAAAGCCCTTGGCTCCTGAATCTCTAATTCTCCTTAAACTTTCTGCAAGGTCTTTTTGAATGAAAACTTCACCCTCCGCAAATTCCAAAGAATCACCCTTGACGTAGTAAACCGTTGCTGCCCCATTTATTTTCTGAAAAGTGGATTTATATCGATTCATTCCCCCTGCCTGCCCAGAAGTTAATTTGACACCGTTTTCGGCCAACTCAATAGCCGGAGTCAATAGTTGCTTCCACGATTTCGAGCCTAATTTTTCATGTAGTTCCACCATTCCTGCAACAGAACCTGGAACTCCAGAAGCCAGATGACCCAGCCTACTTAGACCTTTAATAACATCTCTGCTCTCGTCCAAATACATATCCTTATGCCCTTTCAATGGTGCTTTTTCACGAAAATCAAGGGCCAACTTCTGCCCTTCACTATCTCTAATGACAGCAAAACCTCCTCCACCTAAATTACCTGCAAAAGGGTGTACCACTGCTAAAGCAAAAAATGTAGCTACCGCAGCATCTGCAGCATTACCTCCTGATTTTAAAATCTCAGTTCCTACTTTAGAAGCAGCCACATGAGCAGAAGCTACCATTCCTTTTTCAGCGAAAACACCTTCTTTGTCTGAATAAAAAGTTCCTCTTCCTACCGGTTCTTCAAAAAGTTGGAATAAACCATCGCCTGACTTTATCTGTGATGGTTTTTGACCTGTCTTACAGGACAACAAAAACAAGAATGAGAGAATTAAGGAACTTATAAACTTCATTTTCTTTTAGTTTGTGAGAGATAGACTACCATTTCAATGGTGTACTCTAAGTAGATAAATAGCAAGAATGGACAATTTCTGAAAATAGAAATGGATAAAATCCAAAAGCTTAAAGTTCTTAAAAAATGACCATTAATTCCTAACTCTGATTTAAATACATCTTTCAAAAAACTGGTCCTTTACTTTTTGGTAGACTTTGCCTCCATAAATCCTGATTATTTACCGCCTGTTTATTTTCTAGGGCATCCTTACCAAATGCTTTGTTAATTGAAGGACTATTTTATTCCTTTATACTTCCAAAAAATCGATATATGAGCATCCTACGTTTGATATTTGAGAGTTTCCGATTCGCTTGGCAGGCTCTTAGAGCCAATCTGCTAAGAACCATGCTATCCCTTTTGGGAGTTACTGTAGGGATTTTCTCTATAATTGGCGTGCTAACTATGGTAGATTCCTTAGAAGCCAATATCAAAAACTCATTAAGTAGTATCGGTGATAATACGGTTTATGTAGATAAGTTTCCATGGGTTTTTGGCGAAGACGGAGGCGATTATCCTTGGTGGAAATACTTTACCCGACCTAGGCCTAAATACTCAGAATATCAATATTTAAAAGATCGAGTTAGGAATACGGATGCTGTAACTATCATGGACTGGTCTCTTGCCAATGCCAAATTCAGAAACAGCAGCTATGACGCTCTAGTACAAGGAGTTACCTATGATTTTAATAAAATAACAGATGTCCCTATCGTGAAAGGAAGATATTTTATAGAACAAGAAGCCAACACCGGTAAGAGTGTGGCCATTCTAGGTGGTGATGTATATAAAACACTATTCCCAAATGATGATGGCATGGGAAAAAGTATCAAAGTAAAAGGGCAAAAGTTCATAGTAATTGGTGCCACAG